>Ga0099364_10014601_pt1 | contig 10429 bp, 7 predicted proteins | sample TergutTh196P3_FD_73070 | JGI IMG/M metagenome (GOLD analysis project Ga0099364, IMG submission 73070) | Microcerotermes parvus P3 segment gut microbial communities from Pointe-Noire, Republic of the Congo - Th196 P3 | ecosystem: Host-associated > Arthropoda: Insects > Digestive system > Gut ...
CGGGCGTTCGGCGTCCCGGAAACGGTTTTGGCCGGGGACTCCCTCCTGGCCAAGGCCAGCCTCCTGGGGGCTGAAACCGGCAGCCTGGCCTGCATAAAAATCCTGGCCCGCGTGGTGGGGACCATGGCCCTGGGCGAGCTGACCCAGCTCGGGGCCCGCCGCCAGGCAGACTTGAGCGCGCCTGAATATTTCCGAATCATCTACCGCAAAACCGCGGTCCTCCTGGAGGGCGCGGCCAGGAGCGCGGCCGTCCTGGCCGACGCCGGGGCCGCGGCCGTCAACGCGGCCGGACGCTACGGCCGGAAGCTGGGTCTGGCCTTTCAAATCATCGACGACCTTCTGGACTACCAGGGGGATGAGGCCGCCCTGGGTAAACCCGTCGGCCATGACCTGGGCGAGGGGAAGATAACCCTGCCCTTCATTCTGGCCCGGGAAGCCCTGCCGCCAGCCCGGCGGGAGCGCCTCTGCGGGCTGGCCGGGCCGGAGCCTCCAGGCCGCCTGAGCCCGGAGGCCATTCAGGAAATAACCGGCCTGGTGGCGGAAGGGGGAGGGCTTCTCAAGGCCCGCCTGAAAGCCGAAGCCCTGGCCGGCCGGGCGGTTCAGTCCCTCTCCGCCTGGCCGCCCTCGCCGGCCCGGAAGCAATTGGCCGCCCTGGCCGCCTACGTAACAACCCGCAGCACTTGATTATGACACCCCACCCACCGGCAGCCGACCCTTCAGCCTTTGGCGAGGCCCTGGCCCTGGCGGCCGGGCGGCGGCTGGCTCTGGTGGTCACCGGCGGGGTGGCCGCCTATAAAGCCGCGGACCTGGCCCGCCGCCTGACCCGGGCCGGGGCCCAGGTGCGGGCCGTCCTGACGGAAAACGCGGCCCGCTTCATCACTCCTCTGACCTTCGAATCCCTCACCGGCCAGCCGGCCGGCCTCTCCCAGTGGGACAGGCCCCGGTATGAGATAGAACACATAGCCCTGGCCGACTGGGCCGAGGCCGTGGTGGTGGCTCCGGCCACGGCCAACTTCCTGGCCAAAATGGCCCACGGCCTGGCCGACGACCTGGCCTCCACCTTCCTCCTGGCCGCCGCCAGCCCCATACTGGCCGCCCCGGCCATGAACAGCCGCATGCTGGCCGCCCCGGCCACCCAAGCCAACCTGGAGCTTCTGGCCAGGCGCGGGGTGGAGATCATCCGCCCCGCCGAAGGTCTCCTGGCCTGCGGCGAAACCGGCCCCGGCCGCCTGCCCGAGCCGGAAATCATCGCCCTTCACGCGGCCCGGGCCCTGGCCCCCAAAGATTTCACAGGCCGGCGCCTGGCCGTCACCGCCGGCTCGACCTGGGAAAAATGGGACGACCTGCGCTTCCTGGCCAATCGCTCCTCGGGTCTGATGGGCCGGGAGCTGGCCCTGGCCGCCTGGCTGCGCGGGGGCCGGGTAACCCTGATCGGCGGCCCCTCGGCCTTAAGGCCCCCGGACCTGCCGGGCCTGGCCTTCCAGGCCGCGGAAAGCACCCGGGACCTTTTGGCCGCTCTAAAAGCCCTGGATTACGACACCCTGATCATGGCCGCCGCCCCGGCCGATTTCCGGCCGGCGGAGCCTGTGACCGGCAAGATCAAGAAGGAACGGGGCCTGCCCCAACTGCCCCTGGCCGCCAACCCGGACATCCTGAAAAGCCTCCCCCGCCGGCCCGGAGATATGCGCATCGGCTTCGCCGCCGAGGACCGGGACCTGGTGGCCCGGGCCAAAAAAAAGATGGCCGCCAAAGATTTGGACCTGGTGGCGGCCAACGAGGCCTCCGGCTCCGGGAGCGCCTTTGCCGCGCCTGAAAGCCGGCTCCGCCTGATCTTTCGGGACGGACGGGTCCTGGACCTGGGCCGGCGGCCCAAATTCGCCGCGGCCTGGGCCCTTCTGGACGCCGCCGCCCTCCCCCCGGCCCCGGCATGAACGCCGCCCCCTTCTACGCCGATACCCGCCGAATCTCCCGCTTCCTGGCTGCCCAGGCCGACCCTGAAACCGTCCTCAACGAGGAACTGGGTCCGGCCTGGGCCGAATACCGGCTGCGCTGGGAAAGAGCCCGCACTTTTCAGGAACTGCCGCCCTTCCCCCTTCATGTGGACTACGAGATGAAGTTCGCCTGTCCCTTGAGGTGCCCCATGTGCCTCATGAGCCTGGACGAAACCGGGCGCCGCCGCTATGGCGACCCGGGCCGCGAACTGGCGCCCCAGACCGTCATGGACCTGGTGGCCGAAGGAGCGGCCCTGGGGCAGAAGGCCCTGGGCTTCGGCGGCCTGTGGGAGCCTCTTCTGACCCCGGACCTGCCGGAAATAACGGCCTTCGCCCGGAGCCGCGGGCTTTTGGACGTCATGTTCAACACCAACGGCCTCCTCTTGACTGAAAAGACGGCCCGGGCCCTCATCAGCTCCGGCCTCACCCGCCTCATGGTCAGCCTGGACGCGGACTCCAGGGCCACCTATGACCTGATGCGGCCGGGCTCAGACTTCGCCCTGGTGGTCGCCAACATTGAAAATTTTCTGGACCTCAGAAAAAAAATGGGCCGCCGCCTGCCCCTTGTGCGCCTGAGTTTCTGCCTCACCTCCATTAACGAGGCTGAGCTGGAACCCTTTCTGGCCCGCTGGTCCGGCCGGGCGGATTTCGTCTCCGTCCAGGCCTACGGCCGCTACCCCACCCCCGGGGCCCCGGCCTGGCCCCGTAACGCCCCCCTCCCGGAGGGCCTCTGCGCCCAGCCTTTCAAGCGGCTCCTGGTGCGGCACAACGGCACGGTCTCACCCTGCTGCGACGCCTCCGGGGCCCTTTTGAGCGTGGGCCGGCTGGCCGGCCGCAGCCTGGCCGAAATATGGCAGGGGCCGGAACTGGCCGAACTCCGCCGGAACCTTCGAGCGGGCCAGCCTCCGGCCGCGGCCTGCGGGCCCTGCCAGGCCAAATTCAGCCCCCCAGGCGCCCGCCCATGCTGAACCCCGCTTATAACTTCCCCCTCTCCGCCCTGGTGGGCCAGGAGGAAATGGTCGCGGCCCTGATGCTTTTGGCCGTGGACCCCTCCTTGGGCGGGCTCCTTTTAGTGGGGGAAAAAGGCACGGCCAAATCCACCGCGGCCCGGGCCCTGGCCGAAATCCTGCCCCCGGTAGGGCCGGACCGCCGCCCCGCCCCCTTCCGCACCGTGCCCTTGAGCGTGACCGAAGACCGGCTCCTGGGGGGCCTGGACTGGGAGGGAGTCATCAAGACCGGCCGCCAGATACTTCAGCCGGGCCTCCTGAGCGAGGCCGACGGCGGCCTTGTCTACATAGACGAAGTTAATCTCCTGGAACCAGGCCTGGCTCATCTGCTTTTAGATGCCGTTTCCGCCGGCCGGGTGCTGGTGGAAAGGGAGGGGCTCTCCGCGGAGCTGCCGGCCCGGGTGGCTCTACTCGCCACCATGAACCCCGAGGAAGGCCCTTTGGGGCCCCAGTTGGCTGATCGCTTCGCCCTGACCGTAAACCTGACCGGCGAGGCCGGCCTGGCCCGCCGGACCCAGGTGGTGCGCCGCCGCCTGGAGTTTGAAGCCGACCCCGCCGGCTTCAGAAGACGCCAGGCGGACCGGACGGCCGAACTGGCCGCCCGGATACAGGCCGCCCGAAGCCATTTGAGCCGGGTGAAACTGACCGCCCCGGCCCAGGCCCTGGCCGCCGAGCTGGCCGGCCGGCATCGCCTGGCCGGGCATCGGGGCGATCTGGCCTTGCTCAAGGCGGCCCGGGCCCGGGCCGCTCTTATGGGCCTGGCCGAGGCCGGGCCGTCCGAGGTCCGGTCCGTGGCCGATCTGGCCCTGGCCGGCCGCCGCCGCCCGGCGCCGGCCAGAACCCCGGCCCGAATCCAGGCGACTGTGGCGGAAAAGGCTGAAAAACAGGAACTCTTCGAGCCGGTTTACCTCTCAGATATGCCGGAAACTCCTCCGGAAGCCAAGGGCGGGGCGGCTGAGCTTGATGACGAGGAAATGGCCGTCCAGATATTCAAGGTCGGGGCAGCCTTCCGGGCCGTCACTCCCCAGGGCCGGCGCGAAGTGGGACCCCGGGGGCGCAGCGGCCGGAGGTCCGCCCGGGAGACCGGGTCCGCCCGGGGCCGTTCAGCCCGCACCTCGGCCCGCCGCCTGGGGCGCCCCCTCTCCTTGGCGGCCACATTAAGAGCCGCCGCCCCCTGGCAGGCGGCGCGCAGGGCCAGGGCCGAGGGCGAGCCCCCCCTTATCTGCCTCACCCCGGCCGATTTCCGGGAAAAGGTATACCGCCAGAAGACCGGCCGCCTGGTCATCTTCGTGGTGGATTCCTCCGGCTCCATCGGCACCCTCTACCGCATGGAGGAAGCCAAGGCCGCCGCCCTGGCCCTCCTGGCTGAGGCTTACCAGAAAAGAGACCGGGTGGCCCTTATCGCTTTCTACGGCCGGAAGGCCGAGCTTTTGCTACCGCCCACCAACAGCCCCGACCTGGCCGCCCGCCTGTTGACCGAGCTCCCCAGCGGCGGCAAGACCCCCCTGGCCGCCGCCTTGGCCTTGACCGGCCGCCTGCTTAGGGTCGAGCAGGCCAAAGACCCGGCCCTGACTCCCCACGTCGTGCTCATGACCGATGGCCGGCCCAATATTCCCCTAACTCCCGGGGCCAACCCCTGGACCGAAGCCCTGACCCTGGCCGGCATCCTGGCTGCAGACCCCCGCCTCAACTTCATCCTCATAGACACGGACCGGGGGGCCTACAACGAATTAAAGCTGACCCGGGACCTGGCCGAGCGGCTCCGCGCCCCCCGCTTGAGCCTGGAAGACTTAAGGGACGGCCGCCTCTCGGCCTGGCTGCAAAAAAACACTTGAGCGCGAGGTGATTTTTACTGCCCGCAAAAAACCGCCGCTCTGCTATAATGGGAGACGCGGACCCCGTCCGCCGGATTGCCGCGGGCGGACTTGTTCCAAACAAAAACGGCAATCTTTAAGTATTATACTTCAGGATGTTTTTCATGTTCTCCGACTACCTGGTCATAGGTTCCGGGGTGGCCGGTTTGAGTTTCGCCCTTAAAGCCGCGGCTGCGGGCACGGTGAACCTCATCACCAAGCGCGGCTTGGCCGACACCAACACCAACCTGGCCCAGGGCGGCATTGCCGCCGTTCTGGGCGAGGACGACCTGGTGGAATACCACATCCAGGACACCCTGGAATCCGGGGGGGGGCTCAGCAAGCCGGACACGGTCAAGGCGGTGGTCGAAGCCGGGCCGCGCATGGTCCGGGAACTGGCCGCCCTGGGCGTCCCTTTCACCGCCAGCGTCGACCACCCCGACAAGCCGGAACTGGGCCGCGAGGGCGGCCACAGCCACCGCCGTATAATCCACGCCAAGGACATGACCGGAGCGGCCCTGCAGAAATGCCTCATGGAAAAGGCCCTGAGCGAGCCCAATATCCAGACTCACGAATACTGCCAGGCCCTGGACCTCATCATCGATGAAAAGGCCGGCCCCCGCGCCGTTCTGGGGGCTTACGCCCTGGATATAAAACAGGATAAGGTGGCCGCCTTCGGAGCCCGGGTGGTGGTCCTGGCCACGGGCGGCTCGGGCAAGGTCTACCTTTACACCACCAATCACGAAGGCTCCACCGGCGACGGCCTGGCCATGGGCGTGCGGGCCGGAGCCCGGGCCGCCAACATGGAATTCTTTCAGTTCCACCCCACCTGCCTGTATCACCCGGAGATGAGGAATTTCCTCATTTCCGAGGCCGTGCGGGGCGAGGGCGGCCGCCTGGTGGACAAAAGCGGCGGGGCCTTCATGGAAAAATACCACCGCCTGGGCGATCTGGCCTATCGGGACGTGGTGGCCCGGGCCATCGATGCCGAAATGAAGAAGAGCGGCGACGAATGCGTCTTTCTGGACATCACCCACCGCTCCCCTGATTTCATCCGCGACCGCTTCCCCTGCATTTACTCCGTCTGCCAGAAGGTGGGCCTGGACATGAGCCGGGATCCCCTGCCGGTGGTGCCGGCGGCCCACTACCAGTGCGGGGGCCTTTTGGTGGATCTGGACGGCCGCACCGATATCCGGGGCCTTTACGCCGTGGGCGAAGTGGCGGCCACCGGGCTCCACGGGGCCAACCGCCTGGCCTCCAACAGCCTTTTGGAAGCCCTGGTCATGGCCGACAGGGCGGTTTCGGCCAGCCGGGCCGAGCTGGCCGAAAGAACGGAGCCGGACCCGGCCCGGACCGCCTGCGGCTGGGCCGGCGGCCGCCTGGGCCGGGCGGCCAGGGAAGCCGTGGTCATCGCCCACAACTGGGATGAGATCCGCCGCTTCATGTGGAATTACGTGGGCATAGTCCGCTCCGATTCCCGCCTGAATATGGCCGCCGCCCGCCTGGCCCTGGTCAAGAACGAGATCGAGGAATTTTTTCAGAAAAACGAGGTAAACGCCGACCTTATTGAAGTGCGCAACATAGCCCAGGTGGCCGACCTCATCATCCGAAGCGCCCGCCTGCGCCGGGAAAGCCGGGGACTGAACTACAACCTCGACTGGCCTGAGCGCGATGACCTGAACTTCAACTGTGACACCGTGCTGACATGAAACTGACCAGAGCCCGAACATCGGCCCTCGGGGTCGCGGCCGCCTTGGCGGCGGCCCTCCTGGCCTTCCTGGCCTGGCATGGGCTGAAGGTTCGGCCGGAACGCCTGGAACGGGCCGAAACGGCCCGCCTGGCCGCGGACCTGGCCCCGGCCTTGAGGGCGGAAGAACAGGGAGCCGAGAGCCGGGCCCATATTCAGGCCAGCCTGGCCGGGCTCTCGGCCCGAAGCCGGGCCGCCTCGGCCCTGGTCCGGGGAGCTTTGGCCTTTTTTGACAACGACCCGGCCGAAGCGGCCCGGCTTTTCGGCCTGGCCGCCGCCGCCCTTCCGGGCGATCCCCACTTGCCCTCTTTTCAGGCCGCCGCCAACTTAAGGCTGGGCAACCCCGCCCTGGCCCTGGACTTATACCGGCGGGCCCTGGACCTCAAGACCCGGGCCGGAGCCGAGGCCCTGAGCCTGGCCGACGACGAAATGGGGGCTACCCTGGCCCTCTTTCTCCTGGGCCGGCCGGCCGAGGCCAGGGATTATGCGGAGAAGGCCTGGCGGACCCGCCTGGCCGCCCTGGGCCCTGATGACCCGGAAACCCTGGCCGCGGCCAACCGTCTGGCCACGGCCCATATCAGCCTCGATTTGCCGGCTGAAGACCTCTTGCGCGAGACCTACCAAAGGGCTCTCCTTTCAGGGGCCCCGGCGGCCGAAATTTTGAGCGAAAGCCGCCTGCTTTTGACCGTCATCTACCACCAGGCCGGGCGGCAGGCCGAACTGGAGGATTTTTTTGACCAGGCCCTGGCTTTGGCCATGGCCGCCGCGGACCAGACGGACCAAGCCAAAAGCCAGCCCGCCGCCCCCCCCAAACCGCCGGCGCCGGAAGCGGAGGCCGGCCCCCCGCCTGACTGGGAAGGGCTGGCCCGAGCCTTGGCCGGGCGGAATGAGGCCCTGGCCGCGGACCTCTGGACCCGCCAGGTCGAGGCTTTGTCCGACCGCCCGGAAGATCAGCGCCTCCCCCGGCGGGAGCTGGTCCGGGCCGCCCTGGCCGCGGACCAGCCCGAGCGGGCCCTGGCCGAGCTGGGCTCATTCGCTCCGGCTGATTGGTCCGAGGCGACCGAACGGGCCGTAATGGGGGCCGAAGCCCTGGCCAGGCTCGGCCGCTGGACCGAGGCCACAGGCGGCCTGGCCCGAACCACGGACGGCCTGGACGCTCTCCTTGAGAAAGCCCGCCAAGCCAAGCGTCCCCAGGATCCGGACCTGGCAAACCTGAACCTGGGCCTCCACCTCAAGCTGGCGGAACTGTACCTCAGAGAAGGCCGGGTGCCCCAGGAAGCCGAAATAGAACTGCGCTCGGCCTTGGGCCGCCTGGACCGCCAGGCGGCCGCCAAATGCCCCCTGGTCCCGGAAATCAACCTGCGGCTGGGCCGTCTGACCCGCACCATGGGCCGCCCGGGCGACAGCCGGGAATTTTATAAGCGGGCCAGGGCAGGGGCCGAGGCCCTGCTTAAAACCGGGCCCGAGCCGGCCGTAAAGGCTGCCTTGACCGAGGTGGTCCGGGCCGCCGCGGAAGAGAGCGGCCAGCCCGTCCAGAAGGCCGCCCCAACCTTACCGCCCCCCCTTCCTGAACCGGAACTCCTGCGCCTGGAAATGACGGCCCTGGCCGCCCTGGGCCGCTTGGCGGAATTTCCCAACCGTCTGCGCCCTGTCCAGGAAGAGGCGGCCCGGCGTTTCGGCGCCGGCGGCCATGAGTATCTGCTATACTACAGCCTGGAATTGAAGTGGCTGGAAAAATCCGGCCGGGTGGAGGAACTGACCAAGGCTCTTGAGGCCCAGGCGGCCGCCCCCCCCGGCCGGAACGAGGCCGAAAAACGCCTCAACCAGGGCGGAGCCCTGTTATATGCGGCCCGAGTCAACGAGAAGGCCGGCCGCCGGGCTGAAGCCCTGCGCCTGTATCAGGCCGCCCGGGCCGCCTGGCCGGAAGGAGAGGCGCGCCGGGCCGAGGCCGAGGCGGCCTTGAGCCGCCTGGCTTCACCTTGAAAATATGGCCGCAATGCAGTATATAAAGATTCATCTTATTGTATGGATTACGGGGGAATTATGGGGCTGATAAAAGGGGCCTTGACCCTGACGCGCTACCGGGTGCTGGAAGACCCCCCGGAAACCCTCACCGATGAATATTTAAGCGGGCGGCTGGCCCGGAACGCCTTCCTGGACATAGAAAACGGTCCCGAGGAACGCAGCCTGGGCTGGGTGGAATTCTGCAATCACCTGGAGACCGGCTTCAACCCGGCCGCCTACCGTTTCGGGGGGCTCATCGCCTTCACCCTGCGCCTGGACACCCGCCGCCTGCCTCCCCCCATCCTGCGCCGCTACTGCGCCCTCCGCGAGGCCGCCTATATCGCCCAGACCGGCCGCCGGCCCAACAGCCTGGTCCGCCGGGAAATGAAAGAGGCCGTGCGGGCCGAACTTATGCTCCGGACCCTGGTGAACACCGAACTTATGGAAACAGCCTGGCTCTGCCAGGAAAACGCGGTCTGGCTGGCCGCGGCCGGAGAAAAACGGCGGGAGCTTTTTGAGGAACTGTGGGGCCGCACCTTCGGCCTGCCCCTGCGGATGGAGGCCCTGCCGGTGACTTTCGGCCTGGATAACCTGACCGGCCGCCTCAGAGAGGCCCTGCTTTCGGTCCGGCCGGAACCGATCTGGATAGGGTGACTGAATTGCAAAATACCCCGGAACCAACCGCCTTTCTGGACCTGTGGCGGGAAAAAAGTTTTCTGGGCCGGGAGTTTCTGACCTGGCTGTGGATAACTTCGGAAATCCACGGCAACCTTCTGAAACTCAAGCCCCAGGGAGAAGTGGAGCTGTGTTTTGAAAACCGCCTGACCTTAGAGAGCGGCGAGGGGGCTGACCGGAAGACCGTCATCTGCCGTGACCCGGAATCAAAATGGGCCGAGGCCCTCTGCGCCCTTCGGGAGGGCAAGCAAATCACCCGGGGCCGCCTGAAGCTCCGCACCGAAGACAAGGAGTGGGGCCTGACTCTCAACGCTGACACCCTGGCCCCCCAGGCCGTGAAATTCCCTAAAGGGCAGATCGAGGCCGAAGACCAGGCCGCCGATCTCTTTCTGGAAAGAGCGGCCCTTTTGGGGGAACTGGTGGGACTTATCGAATCGCTCTGCCGCCAGTTCCTGGAACTGCGCCTCTCCGAGGACTGGGCAGCCGAGGAACTGCCGCGCCTTAACAAGTGGCTGGCTAACCGTAAATAAAATGAAATTCCTCCATCTCCTCTACCTGGCCTGGTATCTGCCGCTCCTGACCCTTATGACCATACTGTGCGGCGCGCTCTGTTTCGCGGCCAGTTTTTTTTCCCTCAGGCTGGCCCGCTACTTCAGCAACACGGCCTGGAGCCGCGCCGTGCTGGGTCCGGCCGGGATTAAGCTTGAGGTTTCCGGCCGGGAAAACCTGCCCCGCGGTCCGGGCGGCTTCATAGTATACGCCAACCACAATTCCCTTTTGGACATCCCGGCCGTGGCCCTGGCCACCGGAGCCCCGCTGACCTGGGTGGCCAAGGCCTCCCTGGGCCGGATTCCTTTTTTCGGCTGGGGCCTGGCCCGGACACACCTCCTGGTGGATCGGGAGGGCGGACCGGGAACCATCAACCGCCTGGTGGAGGAGGCGTCCTGCCGGCTGGCCAGGGGTGAAGTGCTCTCCATATTCCCGGAAGGCACCCGCCATCACGGGCCGGAACAGCTTCTGCCCTTCAAGAAAGGGGCCTTCATCATGGCCCGGCAGACCGGGGCCCTGACTGTGCCGGTGGCCCTAAAGAACACCGCCTCCCTGTGGCCGGCCGGCCGGCTGGGGCCCCCGCCCGGCCTCATCCCGCCGCCC
>Ga0099364_10014602_pt1 | contig 10429 bp, 9 predicted proteins | sample TergutTh196P3_FD_73070 | JGI IMG/M metagenome (GOLD analysis project Ga0099364, IMG submission 73070) | Microcerotermes parvus P3 segment gut microbial communities from Pointe-Noire, Republic of the Congo - Th196 P3 | ecosystem: Host-associated > Arthropoda: Insects > Digestive system > Gut ...
TTATTTTCACGCCGCTATATTCAAACTCGCTCGAGTTATATAAATTCACGTAAATATCAAAATTTTCGCCGTCCTGTTCGTCGATATCAACGTGATACATATATTGTCCGAGAGAAGATATAAGCCGTATTATATTAGGCGGGCAGCACGAACAGCCGAAATATTCGGGGCGTTCGTATTCCGGCGCGAACTGCGAATTTTTAATCGACGTGAAATAATCCCTGCGTTCGGGGTGGACTTCTAACGGATTGCAGTAGAAAAATTTATCCCCGTAAAGAGAAATCCCCGGTAAAACGCCGTTATATAACTGTAATTCTATCATGTCCGCGTATTTTTTCCCGCCGGTTAATAAATACATACGCTGACAGAAAAACATCATGGCGATAGACGCGCAGGTTTCTGTATACGCAAGCTCGTTCGGCAGGTCATAATCATACGAGAAAGCCTCTCCCGAATAATTCCCGCCGATTCCTCCCGTAACGTACATTCGCTTATTTTTGATATTCTCGAAAACAGCTTCGCACGCTTTTTTCAGTTTTTCGTCTCTGTATTCCCTCGCAATATCGGCCGCTCCCGCGAACATATATAAACATCTTACGCTGTGCCCCTCGGCCGTCGTCTGTTCCGCGACGGGCAGATGGTCCTGAGCGTAGTTAGACGACGCCCAGCCCGCGTTCGACTGTTTCTCACCGTCGAGAGTTCCTCTCGTACCGATAAAGAACTTACTCAAATCAAGATATTTTTTCTCGCCGGTTTCGTTATATAATTTAACGAGGGCGAGTTCTATTTCCTGATGTCCGGGGGTCGTGAAATTTTTATCTCTGTCCGGGTCTGTGAAAACTTCGGCGATATAATCTATGTATTTTTTCACGGCGTTTAGAAACGAATCTTTTCCCGTCGCTTTTTTATACGCGAGCGCGCCTTCGAGAAGATGGCCCGCGCAGTATAATTCGTGGTTATGCCTGTTCGTGAATCTGTTCGCAAGCTCTGTCGTTTGATAATAGCTGTTAAAATATCCCTGAGCGGTCTGCCCGTTTACTAAATCGGCAACTATAGAATCGATGAGGTTTTCGAGATTTTCGTCTCTTTTGCGAACGAGGGTGTAAGCCGCTCCCTCAATCCATTTCGCGATATCGCTGTCCCAGAAGATATGCGGCTGATTCGGCTGACCGGCGCGCCAGTTTAATTTGAACGCCTCTACCCTGCCGGTTTTGTCAAACTGTTTATAGACGGCGGGAATCGTGACTTTTTCGTTCATTTGCTGTTTCTCGTAAAAATATCCGCCGGTAATTTTCACGTCTTCTAATTCGATTTGCGTAAGCATAATAACGCTCTCCTTTTGTGTTTTTTTATATTAAATTTTTTTACTTGACAAAACGTATAATTTATGATATGCTGTTATTTAATGGCGAAAGGACGCAGTTTTTGGGGTCATATATTTTCTCTGATATTCGTGAGATTACGCGATAGGGTATCAACCATATATTCCGTAATCTTATGAAAGGAGGACATATTAAATGGCAAATATTCTTTTCAATGTTTTTATCGGCGTTGTGGTATGGATTGTGTGCGGATTTATAAAAGAGGCTACATATCGTGTCATATCCCGTATTAAAAACAAAAGAAAGAACGATGAGCCGCCTAAAGATCATCGTTCATAAACCAGGCGAAGAGGAGGCTTAAGCCTCTTCTTTTTTTAATTGCGCAAACGGTATTGTAGTGGAATTATTAAAAGCTACTGCTATTATAGCACCGAAACGACGCTTTGTCAAGTATTTTTCTATATATTTTTTCAAAAATCGAGAATCCTGCTTAAAATATAGTTCGACACGAACATTCCCTCGGGTGAGAACGCATATCCCTCGCTTGTTCTGACTATGTGTCCGCTTTCGAGAAACGGCAGGATTTTCTGATAATATAACTCGTCAAAATCCATATAGAAAAGCTGCGCGAATTTATTCTTGTCTATGCCCGCACGCAGTCTGAAACCGAGCATTATATATTCGCCTATGCGTTCTTCCGGCTTGATTTCAGTATGTTCGTCGAAAAGGCTGTATTTTTCAAAATCGAACATATCCACGTTTTTTAACTCCGATTCGTCGTAATTGAAACTTTTCAGATATTCCCTTACGTCTTTTTTGAAAGAAAACCGGCAGTTAGAAAAATACGAGTGCGCGCCCGTTCCGAGACCTATATACTCCCCGCAGTTCCAGTATTTTAAATTATGCCTGCACTCGTAACCTCCGGCGGCGAAATTTGAGATTTCATACTGTTTATATCCGTTACGGTCCAAAAATTCCCGAGCGAGAAAATACATCTCCCTTTCGTTTTCTTCAGAAGGCAGATACTCTTTGATTTTCTCATAATTTTTGTGAAACAAAGTCCCCGGTTCTATTTTCAGTCCGTAGACTGATATATGGGCGGGTTTTTTCGATGCGGTTTTTTTCAGCGTATCATAAAAACTCTCGAGAGTCTGCGACGGGATTCCGTACATGATATCTACGCTTATGTTTTTGAATCCGGCAGTAAGAGCGTTTTCGTAACATTCCTCGAAATCTTTGTAATTATGTATTCTGGAGAGTAATTTAAGCTCTTTGTCGTCAGAACTCTGGAGACCCATACTGAGTCTGTTCACTCCGGCTTTATATAAATTTTTCAATCCCTTTAAGTCAATAGTCTTCGGATTCGTCTCGACCGTAAACTCGAAATTTTTGGACAGGTTATAGAGACTTTTCACGTTCGATATGATTTTCAGCAGACCGCCGGTTTCTATAGACGTAGGCGTTCCTCCTCCTATAAAAACGGAGTCGATTAAATAATCTTTCGCCGGCATACTGTATTCGCGCATTTGTTTAATAAGCGCGCTTATATACGCTTCGCGTACTTTTTCGTTCGCCCTTACCGAATAAAAATCGCAGTAGCCGCATTTCGATTTGCAAAACGGTATGTGCAAATATAATCCCAGATATTTTATTGCTCGTTACCTTCCTTTGTTTTTGATTTTGTTTCTGTTTCAACTTCTGATATTTTTTTCTCGCGGAGGGCTTTCTGCGCCGCGCCGGAAACGATGTTCTGACCGACCGCCATAAGAAAATTCCCGAGCGTATTCTGTTTGTCGGAGTCAAGATTCTCCGTCAGCATGAGCGCGGAGGCGGCCGACAGCAGAATCATTTCTTTTTCGGACATATCAAAAAAACCCGGAGCAGGAATATGAGACATAATATTTTTCTACCCTATATAATTAATTATACTATTTTAATCATGAAAATACAAGACCTAATATATATTATATTTATAAAAAAATTTTGTTTGTTATTTTTTGAGATAATTTGCTGAAACTATTGTTTTTTTGTAATAACTCTGATATAATAGAGAATATAATTATATATTTAATTTCCGGAGGGGATAATTTTATGAAAATTAACAAAACGGTTGAAAACGGCAGGCTTATTATTAAGCTTGAAGGCAGACTCGACACGATAACCGCGCCCGAGCTGCAGGACGCCCTGATTCCCGCGTTCGATATTGCGAAAGACATAGCCCTGGACTTCTCAGACCTTACGTACGTGTCGTCCGCGGGATTAAGAGTCCTGCTTATGGGGCAGAAAACGGCGAAATCGAAAGGCGCGGTTATGACCGTGTCAAACGTTTCCGAAGAAATAATGGAAGTGTTCGAAATGACCGGCTTCACGGAAGCGCTTACTATAATTTAAATAAAAAATATATTTATTAAATTGGGCTGTAAGATTAAAATATACGTATATAATCTATATCGTTAAAATAACAGAATTATATAACGTAAATTATTAAATTATATGAACATGAAAAAAGTCAGAATCTCGACGGCGGTTTTCAGCGCGGGCTTAACCGTCGCGCTGGGGGTTTTCGTATGGGTTATGCTCGGCGCGGGTTCGGGCGGGAAATCCGGAATCCTTCTCGGCAGTCTGAGCCTGATTGTCGGGGTAACTGTTGCCGCGCAGGTTATATACGCTCTCAAAGGACAGATTTTTGAATTTGACGGACGGCTGGCGAAACGCGAGGTTTTGTTCGCGCTTATCTGCTTTCAGGTCGTCATGCAGTTCAGCTTCGGTTTTTCTCTTTACGCAGTCAATCAAACGGAACTGCAGAACTCGGGGTTCGACAGCGCGTACGCGCATTTTATAAAGCTTCAGCAATTATCGGACGGGAATAATATATCGGATTATATGCGGCTCGATTTGGAAGCCGGTATTCCGGAGCATATAGACGGCGTTTTTTCGCACGGCGGCGAAGATTACGCCGTTTACGACGCGAGCGGATATTACAGGTTTCCCGTGAACGGCGGCAGAATCCTGATGAGTAAGTCGCAGAAGTATTTTAACGGACTTCTCCGGGATTTCGCCCTGTCGCTTATTATGTCTCTTGTCGTTTCGGTACTCCTGATGGTTGAGGTGGTTTTACTCGCGGTTAAGTTAATAGACGGCCGGAACGTCTCTTCGGGAGACCCGGAGCTTACGGCGGCGATTTACGGCGAGGAAGCCTTGAACGAACGGAGCGGACGGGATTCTTCCGGCCCGGCGGGTTATCTGAGGCAAATCGCCTTTCTGTTTTATTTCACGGGTTATCTGGGAGCGTCGTTCATACCCATAATGGCGCGCAATCTTGCGGGGAGCAGCCCGGCGGCGGATTTTATCGCGGGGCTGCCGTATTCGGTCGAGGCGTTCGCGAACTGCGCGGCGATACTGTTCACAGCGGGAATTTTCGGGAAAAGAGGCTGGAAGCCGCCGTATTTTATGGGAGTCGCGATTTTTATCGCCGGGCTTACAGCGTCGGCGCTCTCCCCTAACGTCTTCGTGTTTATAGCGTCGAGGGGATTAGTCGGAATGGGTTACGGGTTCTGCTGGATGACCCTGAGGAACGTCGCCGCGCAGAGAGGCGCGAAGGCGCAGAGTTTCGCGGAGCTCTCTTCGGGGATATACGCCGGGATTATGTGCGGAGTCGCGTTCGGGGCGGTGCTCGCCGATATGGCGGGGTTCAGGACCGTTCTTATGATTTCCGCGGCTATGGCCCTCGCCGCCTCGGTATTCCCTATGACTTTGAGAAACGAATCCGAAAAGGCCGGCAAAGATTCCGGCGATTACAAGATTATTAAACTGTCGCCTAAAGATATAGCGGTATTCGCGGTATTTCTCGCCCTTATAGTTATACCGACCTGTATTTCGGAGGCTTTCAGGGGATATCTGCTGCCTTTATACATAAACGATTTGGAACTGCCTACGGCGTATATAGGCAGGGTTTCGCTCGCATATAATTTATGCCTCGTTTATATAAGCTCGACTTTACTGCTCAAAATCGTATGGAAGTATATAAAAAATCCGTTGTTCCAGAACATAACCCACATGGTTGTTATTTCCGCGGCTTTGTTTTCCGCGGCGTATCTGGGAGGATTTACGGCGATTTTAATCGCGGGGATTCTTCTCGGGTCGGCCGACGGGTTCGGATTTTCGGCCCAGAACTCGTATATACTCGATATGCGCGTTTCCGAAAAAATCGGCCTGACCCGTATGCTGACTCTGTTCAGTTTATTTAAGAAATTCAGCGCGATGCTCGCGCCGTTCGTTTTCGGGCTGTTTATCATGAACGGATTCGGAGGGCTCGGCCTGATGGGGGTTATGTTCATAATCTGCGCCGCGGGAGCTTCGGTTCTGATATTATTATTGAAAAGGAATAATTTAAACATATGAAAAATTTAAAATTCGCGACTAAACTCCTGCTTGTCATACTGAGTACGTCGCTCGCCTCTGTGATTGTCGTTTCGACTATTTCCTATACCGAACTTTTAAACCTGTCCGAATACTCGCAGGACGCGAACATAAGGCTGGGATTCTATGCGTCCGATAACAGCAAGGACGCGCTGATTGAACAGGCGGAGTCCTATATGGAAAGGCTTTCGGCTTCGCAGGCGGCGGAGTGCGACGCGACCCTCGCGAAAATCCAGAGCGAGGTTATTTTGATGGCGGCGTTCATGAGCGAGCTTTACGCGAATCCCGGTAATTTTGCGGGGAGGGTAATGCCCCTGCCGAACGAAGTTCCCGCCGATATCCCGACCGCGAAGATGATGACCGCGCCCGACGTTATAATAACCCCGGAAATCGAGGCTGAAATGCTGCTCGTCAGCAACGCCGAATATATCTTCGGCAATATACACGCGGGAAATCATAATTTAAGCAACGCATATATGGGAAGCGTCACGGGGATAAATTTAAGATGGTCGGTGAGCGCGACTTACAATCCGGATTTCGACCCCCGTACGAGACCGTGGTATCAGGAGGCGTTCGCTTCGGACGAAGCCGTTTGGCTCGAGGCCCATATAGACGCGTTCAATAATATTATCACGACCTGCGCGAAAGCGTATGCGAACCCCGGCGGAGAAGTCGTCGGGGTTGCGGCTACTGATATAAGGCTCTCGACGATGGTCGAAAATATACTCGATATGAGAATAGGCGAAACGGGATATGCGTTTCTGATAGACGAAAACGGCAGTTATCTCGCCCACCCGTATTACGGCGTAACGGGAGAATCGGACGGAGAAGAAGCTCCGTCTGGGGAAAACTACCTGCTTCTTATACAAAGCATGACCGAGGGAAATTCGGGCGTGAGCCGCTCTGAAATAGACGGCGTGGAATATTATATCGCCTACGCGCCGGTTCCTACGACGGGGTGGGCTCTGGGTATAGCGGTCGAATACGACGAGATTATATCCGGCGCGCTCATGATGAAAGCGGATATCGACAGTCAGGCGGTCGAAGTCAAAGACCAAATCAGGGAGACTCTCAACAGCGTCATGTTCAGGTTTATAGTTCTTACGTGTATAATTATTATAATAGTCCTTATACTTTCGATTCTGATTTCCGGTTCTGTCACGAAGCCTATGCTGAAGCTTACGAGCAACGTCATAGAAATCGGCAAAGGGAATCTCGATAACAAAACGGATATAGAGACGAGGGACGAAATAGGCGTGCTTGCCGCCTGCTTTAACAAAATGACCGACGATTTGACCGAATATATAGCGAATCTGTCGAGAGTGACGGCCGAAAAAGAGCGCATAGGCGCGGAGCTCGACGTCGCGACGAAAATACAGGCGAGTATGCTGCCGAGTATTTTCCCGGCGTTTCCGGAAAGGGAGGAATTTGATATTTACGCCTCTATGCAGCCGGCGAAAGAAGTGGGCGGGGATTTTTACGATTTCTTTATGATTAACGAGAACACGCTCGCAATAGTCATGGCGGACGTGTCGGGGAAGGGAGTGCCCGCGGCCTTATTTATGGTGATTGCGAAAACGCTTATCAAAAACAACGCGCAGTACGGGCAGACTCCGAAAGAAGTCTTTGAGACCGTTAATAATTTACTGTGCGAGGGAAACGACGCGGGTATGTTCGTTACGGCCGTTATGGGTTATCTCGATATTTCGACGGGGAAATTTACTTTTGTGAACGCGGGGCATAATCCGCCGCTCGTGAAAAAATCCGGCGGGGATTTCGAATGGCTGAAAACGAAGCCGGGGTTTATTCTCGCGGGGATGGAAGATATGTTCTACGCGCAGCACGAGATTATACTGGACGGAGGCGACGAGTTATTTTTATACACCGACGGAGTGACAGAAGCCGTAAACAACGAAAACGATTTGTTCGGCGACCCGAAATTGCTTGAAACGGCGAATAACCATCACGGCCTGCCGTTAAAGGAATTTACGGTGACGATAAAACGGGAAATCGATAAATTCGCCGAAGGGGCGGAGCAGGCGGACGACATAACGATGCTTGCGTTAAGATACCGAGGGGAAGGGGGAGAAAGTTAAGTGAAGAAACTGAAAGAACTGATTATAGACGCGAGAACCGAAAATCTGGACGCTGTGCTGGATTTTGTCAGCGAAGAGCTTGAATCTGCGGATTGTTCCGTGAAAACGCAGATGCAGATTGCCGTCGCGGTAGAGGAGATTTTTGTAAACATAGCGCATTATGCGTATAATCCGACGGTCGGCGGAGCGGCGGTCCGGGTATATTCCGGAGACGACGGGATAACTATCGAATTTGAGGACGGAGGGAAGCCGTACAATCCGCTTGAAAAAGCCGACCCGGACGTTAGTCTTTCGGCTGAGGAACGCGACATCGGCGGTCTCGGGATATTCATGGTGAAAAAAATCATGGACGAAACTGAATACAGACACGAGAACGGCAAAAATATCCTGACTATTAAAAAAAGCTCGCTGTTATAAATATATTTTTAAACCGACGCAGAACCGGGCGGCAAACCGACCGGTTTTGCGTCGGCGTTATTTATTGCGGCCGTAATATAATAATTTTTTCAGCGGTTTCGTTACGCAGGGCGAAGACGGCGCCTCTGACCAGATATGCCGCCGGGTTTCCCGACGGGCTTTTATATAAAGATTCTATTAACGTTCCCACGGTAATCCCGAGGTTAAGAAGTTTGTTTTTTTCGCCGGAGCCGCAGTCCACGGATATTATCCTTGCCCGCTCTCCGGATTTCAGTTCCCGTAAATTCATGATTTTTTTCCTGAAGTTTTATTTGTCCGTATTAAAATTATATGCCGCTCGGATAATTATTGCGAAAATAAAAATTTTTTCAAAAAACTCTATGCAATGGATTTTGTTTGTGGTATAATAGATATAATTATAAATAAATTGCCGTAAAAATTTAAATTATTTAATTATTTAATCGGAGGTTAGGGATAAATTATGGGTAAACTGAATATCGGAATGCAGATTTATACTTTGAGAGACGAAATATCGAGGGGTTACGACGAGGTTTTCAAGCAAATAGCGGACATCGGCTATAAAAGCGTAGAAATGACTTATAATCCCGGAGACGGGGAGGAAGTCGGAAGGCTTCTTAAAAAACACGGTCTTATCGCAACCGGCGCGCATATCGGAGTGGAAGCGGTCGAGAACGATATCGAAACGGTCGTAAAATTCATGGATAATATAGGAGCGGACTATATTATTATTCCGTGGATTGCGGACGACGTTATCTCGACTCTTGAAAAAACGGTCGAAACGGCGAAAAGATTCGAAGCCGCGGCAAAAAAAGTCGCCGCGCTGAATAACGGCATGGAACTCGGATTCCACAATCACACAATCGAATTCGCGAGAAAATTCGACGGCAAGACAGTCATGGATATTTTCTTCGAGGAAGCGCCGACGCTTAAATTCCAGGTCGACGCGGGCTGGGCCTGCGCGGCGGGGGTCGACGTTATCGAAGCTCTGACTAAGCTTGGCCCGAGACTGCGTTGCATACACATAAAAGACGTCGACGAAAACAACGCCCCTACAGAAATAGGCAGCGGCAAAGCCGACATGAAAAGCGTTATAGAAACGGCGGCGAAACTCGGGGTCGAATGGGGTATCGTCGAACAGGATTCGTGCGTAAATTATAAGCCGTTCGAGTCGGTCAAGATAAGCTATGATTATATCCGGACGATAAATTAAATTATATAAATCATAACGGCAGAATAATAAATTGTAGGGAACGGATTTATCCGTTCCGCAAATACGCATAATTTTCTGTTTTTCCGGAACGCATAAATGCGTTCCCTACAATACGGGTATTAATTTGGTTTGTGATTAAATTAATTGGATTTTTGAGAATTGGAGGCGGAATTTTTGAATAACAATTTTTCGGGCTCGAACCCGAAGGCAAAGAAAAAAGAACATATAGCGATGATACTCGCCGGGGGGCAGGGTTCGAGACTCTATACCCTGACGAATAAAATCGCCAAACCCGCCGTGCCTTTCGGCGGGAAATACCGGCTTATCGACTACACCCTGTCCAACTGCGTAAATTCGGGGATAGACACGGTCGGGGTGCTGACGCAGTATCAGCCGCTGCTGCTCAACGAATATATAGGCAACGGGCAGCCGTGGGACCTCGACAGGCTCGAGGGGGGAGTCACTATTCTGCCGCCGTACCAGAGGAATCTCGGCGCGGACTGGTATAAAGGCTCGGCGAACGCGGTTTACCAGAATATGCATTATGTTGAAAGATACGACCCCGAATATATTATAGTTCTGGGAGCGGACCATATTTACAAAATGGATTACTCGCTTATGCTCGATTTTCACAAAGAGACCGGAGCGGACTGCACTATTTCGGCGATAGAGGTCAGTCTCGAGGAGGCGAGCCGTTTCGGGATTATAAACGCGAACGAAGACGGGAGTATCTATGAATTCGAGGAGAAGCCGAAGCATCCCAAAAGCACTAAGGCTTCTATGGGGATTTATATATTCAAGTGGGAAAAGCTGCGTAAGTTTCTGATTGCGGACAACGAGGACGCGGAGTCGGCGAAAGATTTCGGCAAGAATATACTGCCGTCCATGCTTGCGGCGGGGGAAAAGATGTTCGCCTATACTTTCAGGGGATACTGGAGGGACGT
>Ga0099364_10014603_pt1 | contig 10428 bp, 9 predicted proteins | sample TergutTh196P3_FD_73070 | JGI IMG/M metagenome (GOLD analysis project Ga0099364, IMG submission 73070) | Microcerotermes parvus P3 segment gut microbial communities from Pointe-Noire, Republic of the Congo - Th196 P3 | ecosystem: Host-associated > Arthropoda: Insects > Digestive system > Gut ...
AGCAGCGGCATAAACAAGATATTTCGCTGCCGCAGCTTTTGTGTACATATCAGCAAGTTCAAACTGCGTGTTTTGCTGCTGGCTCAAACGCTTGCCGAACTGCTTGCGCTCCTGGACGTACTTTATTGTTTCCTCGATCGCGCCCTCCGCAAGCCCCAACGCCTGCGCCGCGATGCCGATGCGCCCGCCATCCAAGGTCTTCAAGGCGATGGACAAGCCCCCGCCCTCCTTGCCAAGCATGTTGTCTTTCGGGACTATGCAGTTTTCCATGATCAGCTCGCAAGTAGGGGAACCGCGTATGCCCATTTTCTTCTCGTGCTTTCCGACAGAGAAACCCGGAAACCCGCGCTCGACGATAAACGCAGAAACGCCCCTTCTACCCTTGCTCTTATCAGTTACGGCGAATATGACAAAGACTTCGGCAAACCCGGCGTTCGTGATGAATATTTTCGTCCCGTTAAGAATGTAATTATCGCCGTCGAGCTCGGCCTTAGTCTGCTGGCCGGACACATCTGTCCCGGCGTCGGATTCCGTAAGCCCGAACGCGCCGAACTTTTTGCCCGAAAGGAGGTCGGGCAAGTATTTCATTTTTTGCTCTTCCGTGCCATGCTCAAAAATAGGCTCGCAGCACAAAGACGTATGAGCCGATATTATCACGCCCGTACTGCCGCAGACTTTGCTTATCTCTTCAACGCACATGACGTAAGACAGATAGTCGGCGCCCTGCCCCCCATATTTCTTCGGGTAGCAAATGCCAAGCATGCCATATTGGCTGAGCTTTTCGAGCGTCTCCATAGGAGCATCTTCGGTCTCATCGACCTCGCCCGCGAGTGGCTTAACTTCGTTTTCCGCAAACTTATGGTACATCTCACGCAGCAGATAATGCTCTTTAGACAGGTTAAAATCCATAAAAACCGCCTTTTCTCAGGCGACATAAATAGTTGTCAGTGCCTTTGCCTACCATCAGTCGCCTGAGAAATGATAAGCAGCCCGTGTTTTTATATCCATTCAGTCACGGTGAGGATGGCTATATTAATTTCACGCAAAGCGCAACCATGGATGGTGGAGCGCTCGCGAGTTGGCGCATGGACGCGCCGCCGAGCGATTGCGGGAAATTAATATAGCCGTCCGAGCGCAAGGGACTGAATACCTTCGTTTTTTGTAGTGGATATCGCGAACAACTCCACGATACCCACTACAAATGCAATGCCTCTATACCGAAACCTAATAATCCAGCGGATCCATTTTCAATACCGGATGGCCTTTATCAGTCAAGAACGCCATCAAAGCATCCGAATCCTCGGCAATAGACTCATCCGCGACCATAGCGCAGAAATCATCAATGCCGTACAACTCCTTAGCCGTTGCGTTGAGCCTATCCTGCACGGTTTCTTTAAGCTCTTTAGGCATCCATACGATCCTGGAAATACCACCCTCGGCCTTGAGGAACTTCTTGGACGAGATGAAATGCTTGCCATGCCCCATAAAACCGGGGGTCTGCACGCCGCCGCCCGTCATCGAAGCCATCTCGGAAAACGTCATTCCCAACGGGGTAACGCCCACATGCTCACGGTTGACTATCGAGACGCCGTTCGACGCAGGCTCAATGCCGCAGATACACTCAAAGCAACCGCAACTCGTCATCGGATCTTCAAGTATGGAGTAAAGCGTGACCTTATCAAGCGCGCCATGAGAATGCTTATTAACAGCGGAATTAACATCAACCCACGCACCGACGCGCTCGTCAATCAGCTCATTCTTGGTGACCAGCTGGCATGGGCCATTCGGGTCAAGCTCATACGTCGCTTTTGCATCAAGCCACGAAACCGCGCCGCACAACCCGAGACGCTCAGGAGTGACAACGCAAACATGGGACGGCGAAAAGCTTTGGCAAAGGATGCAATTATAGAAGACTTCGACATTCTCGTCAGTTAGATTCTTCAGCCGCGCATCCCTGGCATCATAAGCAATATTCGCTTCCGCGCGAATAGCCGTGAGTTTGTCAGGGTCTGTTATGATAGACACCTGGCATTTGTCGACGACAGCTTCATAATCACTCTTAACCTTGGCATACAACACCTCTCCGATATGCCTGGCGCGGAAACCGGCGTCATAGGCGTCCGTGCCGACACGTATGCGGATCAAATCCCTCTGGCCGGTATGCATGACGCCTTCCACGCAGTTGAGGAAATGGTGGAACCTGCGCTCGAACACAGGCTCAAAGTCGGGCTGCATATTCTTTCCTGCAACATCGACGATAACCGCGAACGGCATTTTAGAGCCGGCTTCGTAAGCATCGAAATCCGGACCGTCGACAGTAATCTTATGATCCTCGACCTCGCTTGCATCTTTCATGCGGACCCACTCAAGGCAGTTCACGCGCGAACCATCGATATCCACATGCATTTCCGCCCTGCGAATGATCTCGCCCTCGAAAGCGGGAGAGAATGAAACAGGGATGTCGATGTCTGTAATTTTGATCTTTATATCGCGCGCCTCAAGGGACGTGTCAATGAACTTCTTTGTGTCTTCCTGAACGATAAGGCTTTTCGGGACGCGCCAAATATTCTCCGTATCGTTCGTGATGACAGGGAATCCCATTGAAATCGCGCCGGCGCCGCAAGCAACGGTGATATCCGGCACGGGGGCGAAAGCGTTGACGAAAGCCCTGATGCGGTAAAAAGAATAATCATCAAAAGCAGCCCAGTCACCGGGTTTGACCGCGCCAAAGATGATAGCCGCGCGCACGACGACCGCAATGATGTGGCCGACTGACCAAATATCATGCCCGACAGGGACGACGCGGAGATTTGTACCCATATGCAAGCCGCCTTTTACAGCCTGATCAATAATGCCGCCGATGAGGAACACATATATGCCCTTGCGCTGATATTCTTTAATAAGCTCGACAGCCTCTTCGTCGGAAGGAGCCTTTTCAATGATAACTACGAAACCGGGGATGTCGCCCGTGACGAGCGGCACGCCAAGCTCCCGGACTTCGGCGTCAGTTAAAACGCCATGGTAAGGAGTCCCCTCGTATGGGGTCTCGGAACGCGCATATTTGCACGCTTCAATAACTTCAGCAGCCATGGCTGTCGCAACGCCGCTTGTGAAAGCGCTGCCCAGTTTCTGCTCGCGCGTCATTTGCGCTTTGATACCGCCAAGCGCGTCTTTTAGTTCAGACAGCTTTGTAACCTTAACTCCAAGATATGCGTAGATGCAAGGCAGAAAATACGCACAACCGGGAAAATGCACGGGCGCGTCTCCGCCTAAATCCTTAATAACCGATGCAACTTCCTGCTCTGCCTTTGCATACATCTCGTCAGAGCCTCTGAATACTCTATCAAACAAGCCCATCTACTTGACCATTCCTTTCTGTTCAGAATCAATCTGATTTTTTATTTTCCGAATATCGTCTATTGCCATGCCGCCTAAGTCGTAAGGCGAGCAGCCCTTTCTGTCAGAGGCGATCACATCCTCGCTGTAGCTTACGAAACCAATAAGCTCGTCACTTGGGATGCTCCCGCTGAGAAAATCTCTATCCTGCCCGGAGCGCACCTTGTTGGCCACAACGCTTATCTTGTTCACGCCAATATCGGCAGCCAGTTGTTTCACCTTTTTATATGTCTGAATGCTTCTGGCGCCCGGCTCAATAACGACAATGAACCTGTCCACAAAATCTGTGGTGCCGCGCCCCAAATGCTCAAGTCCGGCTTCCATATCGAGGATAACAACTTCATTCCGGTTGACGATAAGATTTGAAACTACTCTCTTAAGCAAAACATGCTCGGGGCAAACACAGCCGCTGCCGCCGGTTTCAACAGTTCCCATGATGAGCAGCTTCACGCCGTTTTTCTCAAGGGAGAACCTGTCCGGGATGTCGTCAACTTTCGGATTCAGCTTAAACAACTTGCCGAAGTTCTCCGCGCCGGAACCGGTCCGCTCTGCTATCAGGGAACTCATCTCAGATATCGGCTTGAGCTTTTTAAGCTCATCTTCAGAAAAACCAAGCGCCAACCCGAGATTCGCGTCGGGGTCTGCATCGGCTGCCAGCACGCGCATGCCATCTTCTGCATATAGCCTTGCCAGAACCGCTGCCAACGTCGTTTTCCCAACCCCGCCTTTGCCCGTAACCGCAATCTTCATCGTAACCTCATTACTACTGATAGTGATCGTTGACCCTCAAATGTGCTAAATTCCCAGCTCGACACGCTTCTCCTCGACTCGGTCGATTATAGCTTTCACGAGCTTATCGGGGTCTGTCTCGACAAAGAAAGTCGCACCGCAGATATCCTTGACGTCTTGCTTCAGCAGTTTTTCCATAACGTCCGAACCTGCTGTCGGAGGTGAAACACCGAGGAAAGTATCGATGCCTGTAGAGATGACATAGTGGCCGATAGCGACAGCCTTTTCACTCATCCACTCAGCGGCGCAAGCAACGACAGGCACTTGCGGAACGTCTATATCCCAGTCCATCGCGATACGGTTTGCAAGCAGCATCATGCGGCTGATATCAACGCAGGCGCCCATGTGGAGCACCGGCGGAATGTCTGCCAGCTCGCAAACGCGTCTCAGGCCGGCGCCACATAATTCTTTAGCTTCCTTGCTGAGCAGGCCCGCTTTGAGGGCGGATTGCGCGGCACAGCCGGAAGCTATAACGATAATATCATTTTTGATGCACTCTTTCATGATTTCGACATGGCCGTAGCCCGTGGGGATTTTTGGGTTGTTGCATCCTGCCATGGCGACGGCGCCGCGCAGGACTCCTGCTTTTACGCAGTCAATAAGGGGCTTGTATGTCTGACGTTCGTCAACGAAGCTGTTTGTGACTCCGTCGAGCTTTTTAAGAATAGTCTCAAGAGAATAGCCAACGTAACCGGAATTCTTGATCTGCGGGATGAACACCTTGCTCGGGTCGCGCTGCGCAAAAGCATCGCAAGCCATTTTGACGATTTCGCGGGCTTGTTCAAGCGCCCTGTCATCCTCAAGCTGAACATGGATCGCGCCGGGTATTTGGCAAATCTCTGATGTAGTGATGAACTTTGTGTGGAAACACTCGGTTATCGGAGTGATCGACGGGAACACGCACTGCACGTCAACGACCATAGCCTCGATAGCGCCGGTGAGCAGGACATGCTCCTGTTGGAGAAAGCTTGCGGAGATGCGGATGCCATGGCGCATCGTAACTTCGTTTGCCGTGCAGCAAATGCCGGTGATATTGATGCCTTTCGCGCCCTTGCTGCGGGCATACTCGAGAATATCCGCTTGCTCGGATGCTACGGCGATCATTTCGGACATCGCCGGATCGTGCCCGTGTACGACGATATTGACTTGGTCGATTTCAATACAGCCGAGGTTGGCTTCCGAGGTGCGCTCAACCGGGGTGCCGAACAGGATGTCGGTGAAGTCAGTTGCCATCATAGAGCCGACCCAACCGTCAGCCATGCCGGTGCGCATCGCTTGCTTGAGCAGGGCGACGGGATCTGTCGAGTTGCCCATGTGCGTCATATGCATGCAAGTCGCAATCTCACGGTCAATGGCTCGCGGCGCTATTTTCTCCCTATCCCAGAGATCCTGGCGCTCTTTTGTGGCGCGCGATAGGTAACGGGCTGTTCCGAAAGGCTTGCCATAATCGTCAAGGCCCGCCAGGGCGACATCGTGTGCGATATCGTAGATGTCGCGGCCTTCCGTTTCGACTCCCCACTCGTTTGCGAGAGCCAGAAGTTTTTTCTCGTCGGTGATTGTGTACGGGCCGTCCGGGCTTGCCGAGTGAAGCACATGACAGATGTGGCGGCCGTGGTCGGAGTGCGCCGCAGTCCCGCTGGCAACCATGCGCAAAAGGTTTCTGGCTACAATGCCCGCAGCATCTACTCCGCATATGCCGCGCGGAGCTTTTGGAGTGATCCGGCACGGACCCATGCCGCAAATACGGCAGCATATGCCATCCAAGCCAAATTTGCACCGCGGCGTTTGAGCTTTCGCCCTGTCTTCCCACAGCTCAAACTCGCAGCCGCTGCACCGCTGTTCCAATGAGCAAATCACTTCATTAGTTGCGGCTTCAACCTGTTCCAACGTGGTAAATCGATCCAAGTTTTTCATTTCTGCCCCCCTTAATTACTTTAAATACGGAATCCCGGAATAAAGGAATCCGTATATTATCCGATATTCATAAAAATTACACCTAAAACCGACTCGGATTGGCTAATTCTACAAGCACGCGCAGCCTAAGTCAACCCAGCCAAATGAAACATGCGTACAGATTACAAAAACATGGTAGGATAATTACAATCAGAAATCAGAATCTATTGCTACTGCTATGGTCTTTTGATATAATAGCGGCATGACCATATCGAAAGAACAAAACATATGAATGCTGAGAAGCTACCTTCGCATACACCGGAAAAATTGACCATCTTGAACAAGACATTTATCTGCGTTTTTTTGGCACAGGCGCTTTTGTCATTTTCTCAAGGGTCGGTAAACATACTCATAGCACGATACGCAAGGGAATCGCTTGGCGTCAGCGACGTAGTTATGGGCAACCTCGTGGGCCTGTACTTTGGGGTCGCTATGGCTATGAGACCTGTGGCGGGGCCGCTCTCGGCAAAACTAAACAAGCGAAACCTGCTAATAGCCGCTTACTTCACGGGAGGCATCGTAAACATGGGATATGCACTGTTTAACACGACCGGTGCATTTGTTGCGTTTAGGGTATTGCAAGGGATACAGTACTCCTTTATGGGCCCCCTTACTATGACCATGGCAGTAAACAGCCTGCCGGAAGAGAAAATGGCGTCCGGGGTCGCCCTATACGGTCTTGGAGGCACAGTCATGCAGGCGATATCTCCGAATATTGGATTGTGGTTGAGAGACTTGGGGCCGAGGTTGACAGACGGGGCCGAAGGCCTTACGCGGGGCTATCAGTTTGCTTTTTACTTCGCAGCGGCAACTCTTGTGCTTGCTGTTATCCCCCTGATGATGATTTCAAACAAAAAGACGCCAAAGGACGAAACCACCGCTGCTGAGAAATGGTATAAAAATATCGTATCCCGGCATACTATACCGATGACTATCGTTGTGATTCTGGCAGGCATCGCTACAGCGGGATATAGAAGCTATTTGGATGCATTTGCGCACGAAGCAGGAATTCCGAATATTGGCCTGTTTGCTACTGTAACAGCGCTTACGATGCTGCTCGCAAGACCGCTTAGCGGCAGGCTCATGGATCGCTACGGTATGAAGAACATCATCCCAATCGGCATGGATGTGTTGGCGGTTTCTCTTGTGGTCATATCCCGCAGCAGAACGTTGTTGGTAGTGCTGATCGGCGGCGTCATATCATCCTTTGGGAACGGTGTGGTCACGCCCGGGCTGCAAGCGCTGTGCATACAGACAGAAACGCCTAACCGCAGGTCTGTCGCCAGCAACACGCTTTTTGGAGGAATTGACCTGGGGTTTTACCTCGGACCGCTTTGGGGCGGCCTGGTAGTATCACAATTCAACTTTTCCGTGACCATTCTTTCAGGCTTGATTCCCTTGTTGTTGGCATTTCTATGCTTCTGTTTTTTCTTTCCGAAATTTACGCGCAGGCAAAGAGACATTGAAACGCAATGACTGCCGATGTCACAGCCCCAACTTGCACCTCTACTTTAGTAATCGTTTTCCCGTGATTCAAACCGCCCTGTCGAAGAAAACCGATTTGCCGGAAGCGGAAAGTGGTATGCCCATAATCAGCTTATACTCACCAAGCAGCCCAAGCCTTGCGGCGGCTTGCCCGATTGTGAACATGATTCGGTTGTCTACGCGATTGTCGGCAACGAGTGAAACCGCCGAACCAAGCGCGATACCCAAATCCATAGATGGGTACACGCAAGCCGCTCCCGCTTTCTCACAAGCACCACAGTTTTCAAAACCGCAGAGCTTGCATATTTTGCCAAGACCGCGTGTTTCATATTTCGCGCCGATAAGTACGACTGCGGTGCTATCGTCCACGTTGTCCGCATCACGGCAGAAAAATCTGCCGTTCTCTCCGAGACTATCTCCGATTTTCCGCATTTCAGCAGTAATGCGGTCTTTATCCTCGCCGGTCAGGACTGCTGTTTCAAGATGGTCTATGCCGCAGGCTTTCGGCGCGGTCCGCGCAGCCGCGCACACGCTGTACGCAAGGTTGAGGATTGCCGATTCTTCGGCTTCCTTTGAGTTAACAAGCATATCTCTTGCCTCCTATTATTTTAACATGTTTACCGGTAACCCCTGTAGTGTTTACCGTCAACTCTTGGAAGCAGTATATCATTTGGATTTCTATTTGTACACAGCTTTATAAGCGCTGTTGTTGTTTCCCTTATTTGCGTGTCAGTTAATTCTGTGTTCACTGTGGGTACAGTATTTAATATTGAACTAATCAAGCCAAATCCTAAAGGGATAAGCATCAATACTGAAATTGCAATCGCAACTGTATTTATTGTTTTCATATTTACCACACCACTTATAATCCTGCAAAAACGCGATAATGAAGCTTGGCAGGGAGTTGCCGGGTGATACACTGTGTCAAGCGGTTAAAACAAGACGGATGCGAACATTAGAAAGGCACTTCGGTCAAGCCGCCCGCACAGGGCTGTTTATAGCCGTCCTCGGGTAAATGCATATACTGAGATTTATTACTCTGTCTTTTCCTTCCAGTTTTGTAGTTCAATTATATTTCCTTCTATATCTTTGGCATATACGAATGTCCCTATAATGCCGTTCGGATATTCTGAACTAACCACTTCACCTAATTGTTTTCCGCCTTCATTTATGATTTTTTGTAAAAAGCCTGCTATATTATCTACTTCAAATGCTAAATGAGCCAACCCTATGCCGTTTATTTCATTTGGACTATTACCACTTGAGTTGACGTATGAAAAGATTTCCAATGTCGGTAGATTTCCCTCATAACCCGGTAATGCCAAGTGCTCGCCTATTATATGAGCATCTTCAATTCCGGTTAAACGTTTAATCCAATCTCCACTTAAATTTCGTTGCGGCGGCACTGGTTTACACATAAACACCTTTTGATAAAACAGCGAAACCTTTTTCCAATCTTTTGCAATTATGTTTGTGTGAACATATTTTACTTTCAAAATGACACCCCACTTGATGTGCTTTGCAATGTCCCAGTGGACATAGGTTTTACCTTTCATGTTGGTAAGTGGCCTTTTTTGCCGGACTTTAGCCAAATACTCAGCCGTTTGAGCCCCCCGCTTGTTCTTCAACTTTAGATTGGACCACACTGGCTGCATTTTCAAAACTCATGCCGGACAACTCCTTTGCTATATAGTCGTCACTTACATTGAACACAAGCTCATTATTGATAATTTTAGCAATGCCTTGAAACCCGCCCATTACTAAGTAATGCCGCTCAGGCGTATACTGCAAAAATAAAAGATAATTGCTTTCTATGTCCAATAACGGGGCTTCTTGAAATGGGGGCGTTTCCTTTTCGCCAAGTCTACCGCCCGTTTGTAAGATAATGATTGATTCGCCGTTTTTGACGTCACCTTTGTATACGGTATCAATCGAGATTTCTTGCTTAGTAAAGATTAGGTCAGCCCTCTGTTCAGGAGTTGAACCAACAGCCCTGCCTGATATAATAATATCGGACGACTTTATTATCTCTTCAACATTAAGTGAGCCGCCCATCCATGATGCTTGTGGTGCGCTTGCAGGAACAGGCGCGTCTGTTTCTACAATAGTTTCTGTTTTATTGCTGTATCGAAGGAAAATAAAACCTGTAGCTGCAAAGGCTAATATGAGCAAAGCCAAGTAGAAATAATGTTCTTTTCTCATTGCAATAACTCCTTTGCGCCTTTAATGAGTGGACCGGAATGTGCAAGAGTGTAGGCTTTTAGGATTTTCTCAACGCTTTGCCGGCAATGGTAACAAATAATCTCAAGAGGCGGGGGACGATGAAGAAGTGACATATTGTACGCGGCGTCATAGTCTTTTTGGGCGAACATTATCCAACGTGAAACATTCTGCCTATCGCTCATAAACAACCACTCCTTCCGTATTGATAAGATAAGCAAGAGAAGTCGATCCGTATCGAAGAGCGATATGCGCCAACTCCATTCATATTAATTGCCTCCTTATGGAATTTGCCCGGGGGGTTGACAATAAAAGCAGCCTCCACAGCAATGCTTATCCTCTCGTGAAATAAAACTGCCAGCCATTTATGTAGGCGATATACCTCAATGCTCCGCCATCCGGGTCATATTCGATGGCGCCTCCAAAGGCGTCTGTTACAACAACATCCCTGCCGTGCAACAGCGTGTGCGCTGTTTCACCTGCCAATGCTGCACGGTACGCATAGTCATCCAGCGCCGTAACACAATCAGCAATGAAAGTGTAGGAGTGCAAGCCTGTTTGGGCTAATGTCCCCACATAGATGTG
>Ga0099364_10014604_pt1 | contig 10427 bp, 9 predicted proteins | sample TergutTh196P3_FD_73070 | JGI IMG/M metagenome (GOLD analysis project Ga0099364, IMG submission 73070) | Microcerotermes parvus P3 segment gut microbial communities from Pointe-Noire, Republic of the Congo - Th196 P3 | ecosystem: Host-associated > Arthropoda: Insects > Digestive system > Gut ...
TTTTTGGTTACTTTTTTTGTCCAGACAAAAAAAGTGACTCGCCGGGAGGCGAAACCTCCCCTCGCTGAAAGCGAAAAAAACCCTTCGCCGGAGGCGACACTCCCCCCCCGGAGAGGAAAAAAATAAAAACACCCCCCACAAAAAAAATTTTTTCCTTTGAAAATAGCCGGGCCGCAGGCCCACTCTGCAAAACAACCTCTGCCCGGGAGGGCAAAAAAACCCTTCGCCGAAGGCGACTCTCCCCCCCCCCGGAGGGAAAAAACAAAACCAAAAGCGAAAAAACAATTTGGAAAGCTTCCCTCCATATGCTGGAAGGCTTCAAAACAGTGAGGCGGGCGTTTAAAATAAGTTTTTTCCCCTCTGGGTGGACAAGGCTTGTCAACAGGCAAAGAGCGCATTAGTTTCGCGGCCCATGTTTGAAAAAGTCCTGGTTGCCAACCGAGGGGAAATTGCCTGCCGCATTATTCGCGCAGCCAAGCGGCTAGGCATAAAAACCATAGTGGTTTATTCAGAGGCGGACAAGGACATGCCTTTCGTCCAAGCGGCGGATGAGCGGTGGGCACTGGGGGGTGCCTTGGCCAAGGACAGCTATTTAAACCGCGCAGCCATTTTGGAGGCAGCGAAGGCAAGCAAGGCCGAGGCCATACACCCTGGCTATGGTTTTTTGGCCGAGGACGCCGGCTTTGCACACGAGGTAGCCCAGGCCGGCCTTATATTTATAGGCCCCAGCGTGGACACCATGCTGCGCATCCACGACAAGAGTGCCGCACGCCTTTTGGTGAAGGCAGCAGGCGTTCCCGTGGTGCCCGGCTCCAACGGCCAGGTGGCTGACGTGGAGGCGGCCTGTGTGGTGGCGGCCACCTTGGGCTACCCTGTGTTGTGCAAGGCAGCCGGCGGCGGCGGCGGCATAGGCATGGCCTCTGCTGCAAATGAGTCCGAGTTGCGCCGCGCCTTTGTCTCCTGCCAGCAGCGCAGCCTGGCGGCCTTTGGCAACCCGGGTGTTTATTTGGAGCGCTTTTTTGAGGCGCCCAGGCATGTTGAGGTACAGCTGTTGGCGGACAGGCATGGGCACTGTATACACCTGGGGGAGCGGGAGTGCTCCATTCAGCGGCGCCACCAAAAAATTATTGAGGAGGCCGGCTCCCCCCTTTTTGAGGGGGGTGCATATGCCAAGCTTAGAGAGGGCATGCTGAGGGCGGCCTTGTGTGTAGCAGCCGCATTTAACTATTCCAACGTGGGGACAGTGGAGTTTTTGGTTTCAGGGGAGGAGTTTTTCTTCATTGAGTTTAATGCACGCCTTCAGGTGGAGCACCCCATAACAGAGTTAACCACCGGGGTGGATTTGGTAGCAGCCCAATTCCACATGGCAGCAGGCATGCCTTTGCAGCTTCAGCAAAGCAATATTGCCAGCCATGGCCATGCCATTGAGTTTCGCCTTTGCGCGGAGGACCCCATAAAATTTTTGCCTTCCCCAGGAGAAATAAAACGCCTGGAGTTTCCCCCCGAGGGAGGAGCGCACTGCCCCTCAAAGGGAAACCCTCTTTTGCTTTTAAATACAAGCCCTGTGCCCATGGCCACAGCCCTTCGGGGTGAGGGAGGCGAGGTTGCCTCCTGTGTACGTATAGACTCTGGCTATGCCCAAGGCAGCCGCGTTACCCCCTATTATGACTCTTTGCTTGCCAAAATAATTGTGCATGCCCCCACGCGCGCCTTGGCCATTGAAAAAGCCCGGCAGGCTTTAAGCGAGTGCCATGTGGAAGGCATAAAAACCAACTTGCCCCTGCACCGGCAAATTGTAGAAGACGCTGACTTTCAAGCAGGACGGTTGACGACGCGCTTTCTCGAGCGTTTTTCAAAAAAAAGGGCAGCCCCTATGCCTTTGAAGGAGACAGGTTTATGACTGAAGTTGTCGCGCATATTACAGGCACGGTTTGGAAAATTCAGTGCTCCATAGGCCAGCATATAGCCGAAGGAGAAGTGCTCATTGTTTTAGAGTCCATGAAAATGGAAATGCCTCTGGAGTCCCCGGTGGCGGGCATTATAGAGTCCATCCACTGCGCCGAATCTCAACCCGTCAATGAGGGCGATGTGCTGGTCGTTTTAAGGACATGAGTTTTGAAGAAACAACGCAAAACCGACAGCTGTGTGAGGGCCGGGTGTTGCTTGAGGACTTGGGGGGAGGGGTTTGTAGGCTGACTTTGTCCAATGCCAGCCAGCGCAATGCGTTGACGGTTTCCATGTTGGATGAGTTGAAGAAGACATTTGCAAGCTCCGCGCAAGTGCGCGCTTGGCTCATTCAGGGAGAAGGGCAGCAAGCCTTTTGCTCGGGCTATAACATAGAAACCCTGAAGCACTATGAGGAGGGGGAGCAACTGCCGGACGAGGGGGTGCACGAGGCTTTGTGCGCGCTGGAGGCGCACCCGGCGCCCAGTGTGGCCTTGGTGCAAGGTTTTGCCTATGGAGCGGGGTTGGAGTTAGCGGCGGCTTGTGACTTTAGGGTTTCGGATGCGACGGGCATATTTTGCATGCCGCCGGCGCGCCTGGGTTTAATATACCCTTTGGGGGGCATACGCCGCATTGCCAACCTCATAGGCATGGGGAGGGCGCGGTGGATGTTTTTGACGGGGCAACGTGTGTTGGCTCCTCAGGCTCTGGAGTGGGGGCTATTAAATGGGCTGGTGGCTTCTCCTGAAGAGGCCCATGCCTATGCGCGGGGGCTTTGTCAAAACTTGGCGGCAGGTGCGCCTTTGGCCCTTCGCGGAATGCGCGCCTCTATGCGCTATGCCATGGAGCAGAAGGAGGACAGCCAGGTTTTGCAGCGCCTGCGAGAGGAGCGCCGCAAGGCCTATAACAGTGAAGACACGCGGGAAGGCCGCGCCGCTTTTTTAGAGAAGAGGCCACCGCGCTTTAAGGGTTTTTAAACTTCCCCGAAGAGTTGCTTCATTTGTACACCGAGGGCGGTGGCAATTTTATAGAGGGAGGAAATGGAGGCGGAGCTTTCCGCGCGCTCTATTTGGGAGAGCAGAGAGACGGACAAACCTGTGCGGCGCGCCAGCTGTTTAAGCGTCAGCCCCTGGCGAGCTCTGCCCTCTCGGATGAAGCGCCCTATAAACTTATGCAACTCCACCTCGGGGTTGAGCTTCATCCCCTTGGCTTCCAGCACGCGGCGCACCGTTTCGAGGAAGGTGCTGGGCTCTATGGGCTTTTTCACATAGTCCGCCGCAGCGGCTTTGAGGCTTGCAATGGCCGTATCCACATGAGGGTAGGCCGTGGCGACAATAACCGCAATGTCCGAGTCCACCTCTCGGATGCGCTGCAACACCTCGACGCCCCCCATTTTAGGCATCATCATATCCAAAATAACCATGTGGTATTCAGCGGCCTTCAGTTGCTCAATGGTGAGGCTGGAGTCCATGAGGGTGTCAGCCACATAGCCCTCGTGAGCAAGCAAATGTTTAATATAGTCAGCACTGTCTTCTTTGTCGTCGACGACGAGAATGCGGATGTGCACAGGGGAGTCCTCTCAAACTTCCTCTTCAGGGAGGAATGGCTTTATACTTTGTTGGCGCAAGTGTCAGCGCAAGATCAGCGCAACGCGGCTATTGGGTGCAAATTTCAGAAATGGTTTGTAATTTAGCGGCGTTTCCTGTTTTGCCATAATAGTCCCGCAGAGCCTCACAGGCCTTTTTTTTGCGTTCACGGGCTGCTGGGGCTCTGTCTCTTCGGGCAAGGTATGCTTCAAACTCGTCAGGGTAGCGCGTTCTGGCATAGGGGTTGTTTAAATTGGCAAGCTCGAGGCTGGTTGCAGCAAGCTCATAAGCGCATTCGGCTGTTTTGCAGCTTAAGAGTTTGTGGTGCAGCTCTGAATAAATGGAGCGTTGGGCGTTTCCCGTCATTCCATTGAGGGCTTTTTGTTTCAACTCATTCACCTCTTCCATAAACAAGTCCATGTCTGTGGCAAAAAGGGCGGGGGCTTCCATGCTTGCGGGTTGCTCAGCAACAGGTGCTTCGGTGGATTTGTCGGCACGAGGTGCTCTGGCGCCAAGCCGCGAGGGTATTGCCGCAGAGGCTGTGGCTTTGCTGGAGCTACGTCCGGTTGGTTTTTCCAGGGCTTTTTCAGGTTTTGAGGAAGACGAGTCCTGTTTAGAAGAGGTGTGGAGGGCGGCACTCATGCGTGTATTTTCGGTTTTAGCATGGCTTTTGGCGTTGGTTTTAGCATGGGTTTTGGCATGGTCCGTTTTGACATTGTCCGTTTTGACATTGTCCGTTTTGGCATGGTCCGTTTTGACATTGTCCGTTTTGACATTGTCTGTTTTGGCATTGTCCGTTTTGGTGGTGTTGGTTTTGGTGGTGTCTTCAGGAGGCTGAGGTTGTGGGCCGGGGGGCGCTGTGAGGGTGCTAGAAGAGGGCGTCTTCAGCTTTTCGTTGGGAGGGGGTGTTTGAGCCAAGTGGCCCGTGGTGGGCATATTTTGTGTTTCTGTGGGAGGTTTTTCGGAAGGGGGCTCAAAATACGGAGGCAGCGGCAAATATTTGATGGAGAAAGCGCTGAGTCCTTCCCAGGATGAATCGTGCAAAACGCCTGTTTTCCAATAATAATACACAACGCCCAGGAAGGTAAACACGGTGAGGAACAAGCTTGCCCAGAGGGGTGCGCGGGGAATTTTTTTAGCATTTCTGGGTGGGTTTTTTTTGGCCAGTGGGGCAGTGGCCGAGGCGGGCAGGAGAAACTGCAACTCTTGTTGGCCTAGCGTGAGAATGTCTTTATGCTCCAGGGCAAAGTTTTGGTAGGGCTCCCCATTCACCAGGACAGCATATTGAGGGGAGAGAGCTACAAACCAGCGGCCTTTCTCATCTCTTTCAAGCCTGCAGTGGATGGCGGCGACGGAGCTGTGGGAGAGGACAATGTCATTAATGTTTGCGCGTCCCAGGGACAACTCATTGCGGGAGCAGGGGAACTCACGGCCTCGGGCATTGAGGTTGAGGGCTATGAGGCGAGGGGAATCAGCCTCTGGCAACTCGATGAATTCCGGCAGGCGTATGGTGGGGCGCTCTCTGGAGAGCACCTCATTGGGCTGCACGTTATTTTCGAGCGCCTCATCTGCGTGCAAGTCAAAAGTATCCGCGGAGGAAAGGGAGGCGGCAGCATGGGTTGAGGTCGAAGGCTCAGGCGTTAGATCAAAAGTATCCACGGCTGCAGGGGAGGCGGCGGAAACCCCCTGCAGTGGAGGCAGCGGCAAGGTTGGCGCTTTGGTTATATAGGCAATATATTCCGGGGACTCATATTCCGGGGACTCTGTCTCCGGAGTGAGGGGCCGATGCGGGGTGGCCATTAAAGAGGGAGTGTTGGCCTCTGAAAACAACGCTGAGAGGGGGATGCTGTCCTGCGAGGTGCTGTTTTTCAGAGAGGGTGAGGGCAAAGGCGGCGTGAGAGAGGTCGCTCCCTCTATAACAATGTCATAGTCCCCAATGCAGATGGTGTCGCCATGGCGGACAACGGCCTGGCCGCGAATGCGGTGTCCGTTGACATGAATGCCATTGTGGCTTTTTAAGTCCTCAATAAAAATTTGAGCACTGTGGCGAAACAGGCGCGCATGCCTGCGCGAGACGTTGCGCTCTGTCAGCCTTATGGTATTGCCGTCCTCGCGGCCGATGGTAATCTCATCGCGAGAAAAGGGGACCCGTGTTTTTCGACCTTCGTCGTCTTGTATAAGAAGCTTCAACACGCAACAAACCTGACTTGTTTATTTTGCCGAGTTTCTATTGTTTTAAGCCTATAGCCTAGCATAGCTTTAGCCCATAGGAGAGAGTGCTTGTGGCTTAAAATTTTTTTTTGGATCCTCATTTTATAACCATTTATAAACACTACCCCGGGGAGGGTTATGAAGGCCACATAAAATGTGCCAAAAGGGAAGAGGGGGTCGGCAAGCTTAAGCCCTCAAACAAAAACTCCGCTGGTGCGGCGTTCCCCTCTTGCCACAAGCTTTTAAGCCAGGCCCCTGCCGCAGGCTCATTCCACCACCTCTGGCCAAAACGTTTTGAGAGAAACGCCTCTATGCGCTCTGCCAACAAGGAGGCGCGCAGCTGCTCTGCCATGGCGAAAAACTCCTCGCCATCCACCTGAAGGCGCGCAACCTCAGCCTCCAATGGTTTTATGCACAGCACCTCTGCGTGGATGGCCAAATAGGCTTTTGAGGCCTCAGGGGCTACATGGTTGGCAAGGCGGCTTGCCCATTGCGAGAGAAAGCGGGCGGCTGTTTTTCGAAAATGGAACTCTGTTTGTGCATGCAATGCCTTCTCCCACGCTTGGGCGAGGGAGCGGGGGAGGGCCTGCTCCTCAAGCCAGGTTTTGTTGTGCGCAAGCTGTGCAAACAGCAAGGCGGAGGCATTGGACAAAACAGGTGGCCCCAGGTGTCTGCAAGCCCATTGGTTTTGGCTGGCATATGTCCACGAGAGTGCGCGCCCCATTTCCCCCAGCATGTGTTTAAGAGAGTTGGGGCCTGGCGTGGGGGTGAAGGAAAGCTGGCTGGCCTCAAAGCCTCCATTGAGGGCCAAAGGCAAAGCAGGGAAGGCCTGTGTTGCCCCCCAGTGGCGCATTAACCGAGGCATAGGCCACAAACCCAGCCTCTCAAACACAGCATCCACCAGGGCCACTTGTTGGGCTGCGGGGAAATGTCCACCCCCCTCGCCCAGTTTGCTTTGGAAGAAGAAGGGCAAATCCGCTTGAGTGGCTTCCTCCATGCCATTGTGTTTTGCCAGGGCTTCCACTTGTGCACACCAATGTGTCTGTGTCCTCTCCAGGCGGCTTTGTATTTGTGAGGAGAGCCCTCCCAAATCCACCTGGCGGAACAACAGTGTGGCATAGGCCTCGTCCACCCCCAGGTGTTGCAACAACTCCGCGGTTTTTTGTTGCCTGTTTTGGATGGCCAAGGCCAAAGGCTCTGCTGTTTTGAGGGCCTCCAACCAAAGGTTTTTTCGGTGGGTGGCATTCTTCTCATGGGCCAACAGGCGCTCCAACTCATACCAGGGAAAGTCCTTCGCCTGGTACATAACCGTCAGCGTATTTTCCAAAAGGGCAATGGCCTGGTTTTGGGGGTGCAGCTTGCGGGAGAGCAACTCTCCCAATACCAAAGCCTTCAGGTGCTGCAGCGCGCAAGCTTCTGCCTCAGAGGCAGGCATGGGCAAGCCTTGCATTTGCTCCCACGTATGCACAGAGAGGAAGGCCTCAAAGGGTGCATAGGCGGACTCCAAGGCCAGAGGCTCTCCCAAAACCCAATGTTGCCACAGCAAAGCATTTTGGGTTTTGGAAAAAGCCAAGGCCTCTTTCTCCCAATGCTCAATGAGGGAAGAGGGGGAAGCGGTATTGTTTGGCCTGGGCGGGGGTGGGGCCAGCCCTGGTCGTACACAGGCAAAGCCCAGGCAAAGGAGAGCAGCCGTGCAGGCAACAGGGAGGAAAGCGGAGCGAGGGAGGCGAAGGAGACGGAAAAATATGCAACAAAGCCTTGGGTGCATGCCCGGAGGAATATAACCTCTTTTTTAAGCATGCCTACGCAAAAACAATGGGAGTCCGCCCGCAAACGCCAAGCCATGTATGCCGGGCTTCGCTCTTTTTTCCTCTCACGAGGCTATTTGGAAATAGAGACGCCATGCATGGTGGCCTTCCCCAACATGGAGTTGCATGTGGAGGCTTTTGAGGTTTTTTTGTGCAAAGGCGAGAGGAGGCCGCGCCAAAAACTCTATTTGCATGCAAGCCCTGAATATGCCATGAAGCGCCTCCTGGCCGACGGCACCCCACCCCTATTCCAAATAAGCAAAGTATTTAGGAATGAGGTACCTTCAGCTTTGCACAACCCTGAGTTTAGCATGCTGGAGTTTTACCGTCCGCACACCACCTATGAGGCCATTATGGAGGACACGGAGGAGGCCTTGGCGGCAGCGGAAAAAGCGGTTTTGCGAGGCAGTGGTTTTTTCTCTCAGCTGCCTTTTGAGCGCATAACGGTGAGAGAGGCGTTTTGGCGTGAAACCGGCATTAACTTATATGAGCATGTGGATGCTCAGGGGCAATATGAGGGAAAAAGCCTGAAGGCGGCGGCCTTAAAAAAAGGCATTTTTGTCGGCCACTCTGAAAGCTTTGAGGATGTGTTTTTCCACATTTTTTTAGAGCGCGTTGAGAGCCGTTTGGGCAGGGAGCGGCCTGTTTTCCTCATGGAATACCCCGCGTGCATGGCCTCTCTGGCCAGGCTGAAGCCTGGGGAGTTGCGTGTTGCGGAGCGGGTGGAGCTTTATGCGCATGGTATTGAGTTGGCCAATGGTTTTTCGGAACTCAATAATGCGGTGGAGCAGCGGCGCCGTTTGGAAGCAGAGAGGCAGGCACGCCAAAAGCTGGGGAGGGCGGCCCATTGTGTGGATGAGGGGTTTTTGAATGCATTGCCAAGGATGCCTGCTTCTTCAGGTATTGCTGTTGGGCTTGACCGCGTGTTGATGTTGCTGTTGGGTGCAAACGCTATAGGCGACGTTTTGCTGTTTCCCGTTGAGGAGTTTTTGGGATGGAGTTGACTGTTACACTGCTAAGAGGCATTCCGGCGGCTTTGCTGACGGGGTTTTTTTCTACACTCATTATACTCACCTCCGTTATTTTCAGTTGCAAGGCGGCAGACTTTTGGGTGTTCCGCTGGTGCAGGGCGGTGCTGCGGTGCACAGGGCTCCGGACGAAGGCGAAGGGGCTTGAGCATGTGCCCTCTTCGGGTTTTGTTTTGGTAGCCAACCACCAAAGCTATTTGGACCCCATGGTTTTGTTCCGCTATATTCGCCCGCACATGCGCTATTTGGTAAAGTGGGAGCTTCGAAAAATTCCCATTTTTGGCCAAGCGGTGGTGTGGGGCGGCAACATTTGTGTACGCCGGGACAAAAAGTCCGACCAAGGTGCCATAGAAGAAGCCGCCAGGCGGATCCACCAAGGCACCAACATTGCCTTTTTCGCAGAAGGCTCCCGCTCCCCCGACGGAAAACTCAAGCCTTTCAAAAAAGGAGCCGCGCGCGTCGCCATTGTAGCACAAGTCCCCCTTGTGCCGGTGGCCTTGGCCGGCGTCCGCGACGCATGGCCCCGCGACAAGCTGCGCATAAAAAAAGCCAAAGCCATTTTGGTGGTGGGCAACCCCATCCCCACCGAAGGCTTAACTTTGGCAGACGTAGAGTTGCTGACAGCACGCACACAAGCAACGGTGGCACAGCTTTTGGCAGAGGGAGAGGCCTTGCTTGAAGAGTGGAAACTCAAAAAAGCAGGCAATAAAAAGGAGAGGGCCCACGAGTTGGCCAAAGCCAAAGAAAGCCTTTGAGGGGTGTGCCCTCCCTTCGTGAAAACCTCTAGACTTGTCTGGAAAACCTTAGCTCACTTCAAACTCAACACTTTGGCCACCCGAGGGCTATGTTTTTCCACTCTGCGCTCCCCCCCTTATTCCAGTGGACTTTTTCCATATCCATATAAAAGTGTTGTTTTTTTTGGCGTCAGCAAGCGCTTCGCGAAAGAGCTTCAGCTCGTGGCTGAAAACCGCCAAATACTTCTTGAGGCCAAGGTGGCCTTGCATGGCGTCCAAGCTGGCCTCTGCAACCAAAGCAGCAATGCTGTGCAAATAGTTTTTGCCCCCGGGCAGCTGAATTATATGCATCGCCTGGCAATAAACACTCGCCGCATCCCAATAGCCGCGTATACGCAGCTCAATAAGCTGCTGCTCCAGGGTTTCCACAACCTGCCCTTCCTCAACGTTGAGAAGTGCCCCTGCTTTTTTTTCACTCATAAAAGCCTCCTCCCTCTCTCTTCAAAAACGTCGAACAGCAATGCTGCTCTCCAAGGGAGAAGCTGGGCGTTTGGGGAGCCAAATTTATGGCGGCCCAAACGAGCTAACAATCCGGGATATCTAACGAGAAACCGGCAACCTTTCGGTTCCCGAATGGGCCGCCATGCGCAAAATGGTACACCTATGTTTTGGAGTCCTCAAAACCCAAACGCCTTATATGGAAAATTTCCCCAAAAAAGCTTGACGAAGAAGACGGTATCTTTTCGCGCAGCAAGAGGAATATGGCATTCTTTGTTTATTGGATGAAACAAAATACTTCAGAGTGGTTTTTTCGCCTGGCGGCGGGCATTTTAAATAGGGTTTTTTTGTCGCCTCCGGCGAAGGGTTTTTGGCAAGGTTGTTTTGCAGAGTGGGCCTGCGGCCCGGCTCATTTCAAAGGAAAAAGTTTTTTGTGGGGAGTGTTTTTATTTTTCCCTCCGGGGGGGGAAATGTCGCCTCCGGCGAAGGTTTTTTTCGCCTTCAGCGGGGGGAGGTTTCGCCTCCCGGCGAGTCACTTTTTTTGTCTGGACAAAAAAAGTAACCAAAAAAAGCCACTCTCCGAGGGCCCTGCGGGGCTCATCGTCGGTTGCTTCCTAG
>Ga0099364_10014605_pt1 | contig 10427 bp, 9 predicted proteins | sample TergutTh196P3_FD_73070 | JGI IMG/M metagenome (GOLD analysis project Ga0099364, IMG submission 73070) | Microcerotermes parvus P3 segment gut microbial communities from Pointe-Noire, Republic of the Congo - Th196 P3 | ecosystem: Host-associated > Arthropoda: Insects > Digestive system > Gut ...
GGACGACCGGGTGCTTGCTGCCCAACAGCAGCAGCCCCAGCAGTACGCGCAACAGCTGCCACTTCAACAAGATGGCCAGCTTGCGCAACAATACCAGGCTCAAGGGCAATACGGCCAGGCGCAACCTTATGCACAGCCACAACCGCAGATGCAGCCGCAGCAGTACCCGCCGCAAATGATGTATGGCCAGCCGCAGCAGTTTGCGCAGCACCCACCGCATTTTGTCAATGTACAGCCGGCTAATTTCCAGAGCTTCGATGAAGACATGATGACTTTTGATAAAAAGAACATCGGGCTGGTTATGGATGTGCAATTGGAGATCAGCGTCGAACTTGGGCGGACGCACAGGCTAATAAAAGACATTCTAGAATTTGGCCAAGGTTCGATAATTGAGCTTGACAAGCTGGCAGGGGAGCCGGTTGACGTGCTTGTAAACGGTAAGATGATAGCAAAAGGCGAAGTGGTAGTTATAGATGAAAGTTTCGGCGTGAGGGTAGTGGACATTATACACCCGTCAAAGAGGATTTAAGAACTGTCGAATTATAAGTTGGCAGCTTTTCCGCAGGATTTTTGTTGTTCTGCAAGGCGGAGAAAGGAGGAATACAAAGTGTATTCCGACTGCCGACGACGCAGTAAGGCGGCAAAAAGACAAGGCAAAATGCCAAGACAAGAAGACAAGGCTAAAATGCCAAGCTATTTTAATACAGTTCTTTAGATACTTTGCGGAGGCAGTAGGTTTGCAACAGTAACGTTAAAGGAGATTGCCGGATGGGAAAAGGTGCTTTGATTGTTGACGATGCGGCTTTCATGAGAATGATGTTGAAAGACATATTGACCGCAAACGGATATGCTGTCGCCGGGGAAGCAGAAGACGGCTTACAAGCGGTAGCGATGTACAAGAGGTTTAGGCCAGATCTTGTGATAATGGATATAACAATGCCCGAAATGGACGGCATATTGGCAGTGAAGGAAATAATAAAGATTGACCCCGAAGCAAGAATTATAATGTGTTCGGCTATGGGCCAGCAACCAATGGTGGTCCAGTCTATTCAAGCCGGGGCTATTGATTTTGTTGTTAAGCCTTTTTACCCGGAAAGGGTTTTGGAGGCTGTCAAAAAAGCATTGATTTTTATATCATAAGGCGGTGTTGGTTGTCGGCGAGTTTGGGGGAGGGCTCTTTGAGATACTCTTTTTCCTGTTCGTATTTGCGGCAATATTATTTTTAGCGTATATTACCACGAAGGTTGTTGCAAAGAAATCGGGGATAAGGGCAAAAAGTAAATATATGGAGATAGTCGACCGTTTGGATTTTGGGGCTGACAAACAGCTTTTTATATTAAAAGCGGGCGATGAGCATTTTCTGTTGTCAAAATCCTCAAAGGGGCTCGAAGTGCTAACAAAGGTGAGCCTGGGCAACCTTGAAATGGAAATGGGACCAGAGTTGGAAGCTGCGCAAGGCGGGGAGAAGCGGGATTTTAGATCGATTTTGGAGAAGCACTTGAATTTTGGCGCCATAAAGGTTGGCTCCGAAAAAAGTGCTTTTAGGAGAAACATAAGCAAAATAAGGGGCTTGTCTGAGAATAGTACTCAAACAGGCGTTGGAGAAGGTGAAAATACTGATAGGGAAACCTAACGGCCCGGCAGTAGCGGTAGGCCAGGCAGGGGCGGCAGGCCGAGTAAGCTTGAAAAGGCTTAAGAATATTCTAACAATTTTAATAAGCAGTACAACAGTCATAGTTTGTTCATTGAGGGTATATGCACAAACTTTTTTTCCGTTTCAGTTTACTTTCGGGGTAGACGGCGCACAGACAAGCGAGGACGTAGCAATTTCGCTACAGCTGTTGATCTTGCTTACGGTACTGTCGCTTGCGCCTTCCATCGTAATTATGACAACCTCGTTCGTCAGGACGGTTATTGTATTGTCTTTCGTAAGAAATGCCATCGGCACACAGCAAATGCCGCCTGGGCAGGTTATTATCAGCCTGGCTTTGTTCCTCACTTTCTTTACCATGACCCCTGTATTAAACCACCTGAACGACAACGCCCTTCAGCCATACATGCGGGAGGAAATAACAATTGAAACCGCTTTGGGGGAGGCGTCGGACACTATGAAGGATTTCATGCTTAGGCAGTTCAGCGAAAGCGACCAGAAGCCACTCGAATTGTTTGTGTCGCTTGCCAGGATACCCGTGCCTGTCAGGCCAGAGGAACTGCCAATGACGGTTGTGATCCCGGCGTTCCTGGTTAATGAACTGACAAGGGCCTTTCAAATAGGTTTTTTTATTTATATACCGTTTTTGATTATTGACATGGTTGTGGCAAGCACGCTGATGTCAATGGGTATGATGATGCTCCCGCCCGTTATGATATCGCTTCCCTTTAAAATACTCCTTTTTATTTCGGTTGGGGGATGGAACCTGGTTGCGGAGACAGTGATTAGAAGCTTTAATATCGGGTGATGGAGTTGACTTGTTGTTGGCGAGGAGTTTTATGGTTACAATTCACGGGTAGTCCGTCATTGCGAGCGAAGCGAAGCAATCTAGGCGTTTTATGTATCAAATACTTGTCTGGTCAGGATTGCTTCGTCGCTACGCTCCTCGCAATGACGAAGTGGCTACGCTCCTCGCAATGACGAAGTGGCTACGCTCCTCGCAATGACGAAGTGGCTACGCTCCTCGCAATGACGAAGTGGCTACGCTCCTCGCAATGACGAAGTGAAGTGCATTTTTGCTATTGACACCGAGGGTTTGGGTACTCGTGAATAGTATGTTTTTATGCGGAGCGGGGCGGAGAGGATATTGAGGTTTGGGTACTCGTGAATAGTATGTTTATGCGGAGCGGGACGGAGAGGATGCTATGGAACAGGGCGTAATATTGGACGTGGCTAGGAATGCGATGATGACAGTGTTGTACTTGTCAATGCCAATGCTTGGGATTAGCCTTATAGTTGGGTTGGTAGTCAGTATTTTTCAGGCGACGACATCCATTCAGGATCAGACGCTGACGTTCATACCCAAGCTGATAACGATTCTTGCGTCCATTGCGGTATTTGGGTCGTGGATGGGCAAGATGATGGTGACGTACACAATTAATTTGTACGATAGCATTTTGACGATTATCAGGTGATATATGTTAAACTGGCAAACGGCGATTGTTCAAGGCATAAACGTAAGGCAAAAGGCACGGCAAAAACGCATGGCAAAATGACAAAGCAAGATGTGCAAGTTATTTTCTTCAAGCGACTGAAGCCGGGAAGGTGTAGAATTGAACCTGCAAACGATGTTCATAGAAGCGGCGCAGCTTTTTATAATCGTTCTTGTCAGAATGACCGGGATGTTTGTGGTTTCCCCGGTTTTTGGAAGGAGAAACCTGCCGGCGTACTACAAGATCGGGTTTTCATTTTTTTTGGCGCTTATTGTTACAAGCTCCAATAGCATTGTTATGCCCGAAACGAACGGCACGATCCTTGAGTATGCCCTCATTGTTGCGAAGGAGCTTGTCATTGGGATTTCGATCGGATTCATTCCGTACTTAATGTTTTCCTGTATATATTTTGCCGGACAGATAATAGATATGAAGATCGGCTTTAGCATGGTGAGTGTCATGGACCCTGTCAGCAACATCCAGATACCCGTCACGTCGAATTTTTACTTTATGATATGCATGATTGTTTTTATCACAGTCAATGCGCACCACTCAATCATTAGGGCAATATTCGGAAGTTATGAAATCGTCCCGATTGGGCATATGGTGGTAGACGGGCAGGTTATGCAGAATATGATGAGGCTGTTTTCCGACATATTTATCGTCGGCTTTAAAATAGCCGCGCCTATTGTGTTTACAATAATGCTTACGGACGCGGCTTTGGGCGTTATAGCCAAAGCGATGCCGCAAATGAATGTGTTTATTGTAGGCATGCCCCTAAAAATTATGGTCGGCTTGATGATTATAATTGTGACTTTTCCTGTTTTGTTTGCGATTTTGCGGGAATTGTTTGGCGACATTGAACTCGAAACTATAAATTTCATGAGGGGGATCGGAGCGGGGTGACAAACAGGGCTTGGCCAACGGTCAGTATTTGCCCCCCGCTGAGCTTGGCGGTGAACCTCCAGCTTTTTGCTGACGGGCCAGGCGGGGAAAAGACAGAAAAAGCAACAAGCAAAAAGCGCGAGGACGCCAGGAAAAAGGGCAACGTGATGAAAAGCGTCGAGGTCGTCACTGCGGTTGTCCTGCTTGTTGCGTTTTTTGCCATCAGGGTATGGGGGGGCGTAATCTACGAGCATGTATCGCGTTATACCGAAATGACTATAACCGAATACGCAGTTGCGTCTGACAGTTTTACCCTAAACAGCCTCTACAGGTTGTTCATGGACGGGCTAATAACATTTCTCATTTGTGCGGGGCCTATTTTGGCGATAGTTTTAATCGCCGCTTTTGCGGTTAGCGCCGCCCAGGTAGGGTTTTATTTTTCAACTGAGCCGATAACGTTTAAGCCTAATAAGATTAACCCAATTAGCGGATTTAAAAGAATGTTCTCATTAAAAAGCACGGTAACCCTCATTAAATCCATACTCAGGGTTATTATCATTGCGGCTATGTCGTATTTTTACATTGTTGGCAACATTGACAAGATTGTGATGCTAATGAGGGTTGCGGAAATACCGACAATTGTTTCAATAGGGCTCGAAATAATCTTTGGGCTTTTATTTATGATATGCGTGGCAATGCTGATTTTAGCGGTGTTCGACTATGCGTACCAGTGGTGGCAGTTTGAGAAGGATTTGAAGATGACGAAGCATGAAGTTAAGGAAGAGTACAAACAGATTGAAGGCGACCCCAAGGTTAAGGCGAAAATTAAAGAAAAACAGCGGCAAATTTCTATGCAAAGAATGATGAGCGATGTTCCAAAGGCGGATGTTGTCATCACAAACCCTACGCATTACGCTGTCGCGGTGCAATACGACCTGTCGGTCGCGGACGCCCCTGTAGTGCTTGCGAAGGGCAAGGACTACATTGCGTACCGCATTAAACAGGTAGCCAAAGATAGCGGCGTTGAAATTGTTGAAAACAAGCCACTTGCCAGAAACCTTTACGAAGGGGCTGAAGTTGGAGAAAAGATTCCTGTCGAATTGTATCAAGCTGTTGCAGAAGTTTTAGCTTTTGTTTATAATTTAAAGGATAAGAAAATTGTTTAATGTTGAAAAACTATGAAGTATATGATTAATATATCTAACAAAAGTTTGATGGGCATAATGAAGAGCAAAGCGCATGCACAATAATAAAGATTAAAAAAAGAGTTTGATGGGCATAATGAAGAGCAAGGCACATGAATTATTAGTTTAATGGAGGTTTTGTAAATTGTCGATTAAAGACGCGTCAGTACCAGTAATGCTGATAGTTGTCATACTGCTGTTTATCATTGGCATTCCCGCGACTGTCATTGACGTCTTTCTTGCTATCAATATAATGATATCTGCAATCATCCTGCTAAATACAGTGTACATGACGGAAACCTTGTCGCTAACCATTTTCCCGACGTTGGTCGTCATAACGACAGTTTACAGGCTTGCGCTAAACGTATCGACTACGCGGCTGATACTCATGGGCGGTTCCCCGGGGAAGGTTGTCGAGGGCTTTGGCAGATTTGTCGGAGGTGGGGAGCTTGTAGTTGGAATGATTGTGTTCCTGATTATTACTCTAGTGAACTTCCTGGTCATAACAAAGGGGTCCGAGAGGGTGGCCGAGGTAGCCGCAAGGTTTACTTTGGACGCAATGCCCGGGAAACAGATGGCAATTGACGCCGATTTAAACTCAGGCCTGATAAACGAGCAGGACGCAAAGACGAGAAGGGCGAAGATTCAACAGGAAGCTGATTTTTATGGGGCAATGGACGGCGCCAGTAAGTTTGTAAAAAACGACGCCATAGTGGGGATACTTATCACTATCGTAAATGTCGTCGGGGGGATTATCCTTGGCGTCGTCATGTACGATATGGAAGTAATGGACGCGTTGAACCGATTTGCGGTTTTGTCAATTGGCGACGGGCTAGTCAGCCAGATACCCGCGCTGATGATATCGGTGGCGACCAGCTTTATTGTGACAAGATCCGGGGCAAGTGACGCAAATGTCAGCAACGAGCTGTACTCGCAAGTGTTTGGGAACCCCAAAGTGATGTATATTGCCGCTGGGCTGAGCTTCATAATTTCGTTTATTTTAGCGCGGGTGCCGTTCCTGGTTCTGAGCGTGGTGCTAATGTTCCTGGGGTTTGCGATTTCCAAAAGGATTGTGCAAGAGTCAAAGCAGGAGGAGGTCGAGATCGAGGAGAGCGAGGTCGACGAAATCAGAAAACCCGAGAACGTTGTGTCATTGCTCCAAGTGGATCCAATCGAGCTTGAGTTTGGCTATGGCGTTATCCCGCTTGCCGACGCAACGCAGGGCGGCGACCTGCTTGACCGGGTGGTCATGATTAGGAGGCAGCTTGCGCTTGAGCTGGGCATGATTGTGCCTATTATCAGGCTGAGGGACAACATACAGCTCGCGCCCAACGAATACGTGATAAAGATAAAAGGCGTTGAGTCTGCCAGGGGCGATTTGATGCTTGACCAGTATATGGCGATGAACCCGGGGTATGTCGAGGAGCCAATAGACGGGATACAGACGACCGAGCCGGCGTTCGGGATGCCCGCAATCTGGATATCCGAAAGCCAGCGGGAGCGGGCTGAAACCTTAGGGTACACAGTCGTTGACCCGCCGTCGGTTATTGCCACGCACCTGACCGAAATTATCAAGAAGCACGCCCATGAGCTGTTGGGGCGGCAAGAAGTGCAAACGCTTATTGACAACGTCAAGACGAGCTGCCCGGCAATTGTCGACGAGCTTGTGCCAAAGGTGCTTGGGATCGGGGAGATACAAAAAGTGTTGGCAAATTTGTTAAAGGAAGGCGTGTCGATCCGCGACATGGTGACAATTATGGAAACGCTGGCTGACTACGGCAGTGCTACCAGGGACACGGACATGCTGACCGAGTACGTAAGGCAGGCCCTAGGCAGGGCTATTTCCAGCCAATTCATCGGAGACGGGAACAGCAGTATTATAACGCTTGACCCGGGGCTTGAGCAAAAGATAATGGAGTCGATACAGCGCACGGAAGCGGGGACTTTCTTAACGCTGGAGCCTTCGGCGACTGGAAGCATTATTACTAACCTTACTAGCCAAGTCCAGAAGATAGCACAGCTTGGGCAGACGCCTATTGTCCTTGCCTCGCCTATTGTTAGGCTTTATTTTAAAAGGCTGACGGAACAAGTGTTCCCAGGGCTGGTTGTGCTTTCATATAACGAGCTTGACCCAAGTGTGGAAATTCAAGCGGTCGGGATGGTGAATGCGTGATATGATAATTAGAAAATACATTGGCGCCAATAATCAAGAAGCAATGCAGAAGGTCAAGAGTGACCTAGGCTCCGACGCGCTGATAATCAGTACAAAAAAGGTTCGCCAGAAAGGCGTTTTTGGGGGTTTTAAAAAGAAACATACAGAGGTAACGGCGGCGATAGACGAGATTGAGGCAAAGAGAAGGAAGGCAATTGCCGCAAAGAAGCAACCGGCGAACCTTACCGAGGCTTCACAGAACGTCATTTTCCAGCAGTTTCAGGAACGACTAAAGAATGCTGGCAACCCGGGCTATGAAGGCTTGCAGACAGGCACAATGACGGTCAACATGCAGAACGCTTTTGCCGCAAGCAATGCGTATTCCAGGGTGGATGCTGGGCAGCAACAGGTACAGCAAACATGGCGGGACCAGCAAGGCCAGCAAGTACTGCAGGGCCAGCAAGTACTGCAGGGCCAGCAAGGCCAGCAAGCCCTTAGCGGCACAGATGGCGCTGTGACACATTGGGGCGGCGCGGGCGGCACTATGGCGCATAGGAGCGCAGACAGGATTACTGAGCTTGAGGTAAAAATTAACAATTTAGAGGATATTGTCAATAAGGTTTACGGGGCAGTGGCTAGTTCTGCAAAAATGGTGTATGAAAACGGCGACGCTGAGACGATGGCCCCCCTAACCAAAGTCCTCCAAATGTTTTATGGCAACCTGATTAAAAACGAGGTGGAGCCAGAGTATACTAAGGATATTTTAGAAAAAGTTAGTGTGCGGCTCTGTGACGAAGAAAACTCAAAAGACGCCGCAACAGTCCTGTACAACGAAGTCTTTACTGCGCTCGGTTCGCCCGAGACGATTAGTATTCGAGAGGATAGTAAACCAACCGTGGCGATTTTTATCGGCCCAACCGGCGTTGGCAAGACTACGACGCTAGCAAAGGTCGCAGCAAACCAATCACTGGACATGAACCTTAAGGTTGGTTTGATAACAGCGGACACGTACAGGATAGCCGCTGTTGAGCAGTTAAGGACATACGCTGAGATTCTGGGGCTGCCGCTTTCGGTGATTTATGCGCCACAAGAAATGAAAGATGCTATTAAGGCGTACAATGACAAGGATTTGATTCTAATCGACACGGCAGGTCGGAGTTACCGGAACAAAACCCAGTTCGATGAGCTTAAAACCTTGATATCCGAAACGCAAGCTGACGAGGTCTTCCTTGTTTTAAGCTCAACGACAAGTATTGGCAACAACAAAGAAATTATTAACAACTACAGGTTTTTGAATGAGTTTAAGCTGATATTTACCAAGACCGACGAAACGCCCACGTTGGGCATGCTTTTGAACGCCCGTTTAATGACCGGCAAATCTCTGTCCTATGTCACCATTGGTCAAAGCGTGCCGGATGACATTGAAGTTGCAAGTACAGAGAAAATTGCGAGGAACCTGATTGGGAGTGTGGCTGAATGAGCGACCAGGCTGACAAGCTGAGGCAAGCGATTCATAATACAGGAACCAGGGTTTCAGAACAACCGCAGGAAGGCGGCTGGCCTGAAACCGCTTCTGAGGGTGCCGTGGCTAATATCGCTGTGCCGAAAATCAGGCCCGCCAAAGTTTATGCGGTGACTAGCGGTAAAGGCGGCGTGGGAAAGACGAATGTGACGGTTAACCTTGCCATCGCGCTAAGCGGCCTAGGTTATAAGGTGGTAATGATCGACACGGACTTTGGGTTGTCAAACATTGAAATACTGTTTGGGGTTACGCCAAGGTACTCTCTTTTTGACGTCATCCGCAACGGTATGGGCATTAACGACATTCTTTGCAACGGGCCGATGGGGGTAAAATTTATTTCTGGCGGGTCGGGGGTCGAAGGCCTGACAAGGGTTAGCAGGGAGCAACTTCCAGAGATTATTGCAAATTTGTCGATTCTTGACAAAGATTTTGATATAATTCTTATCGACACCGGCGCTGGGATAACCGACACGGTCATATCCATGGCGCTCGCCGCCGACGAAATTATACTTGTCGCAACCCCGGAGCCGACTTCCGTAACAGACGCCTATGCCCTTGTGAAAACAATTGCGCACAGGGACAAGGGAAAAGGGGTTAACATAATAGTAAACAAAGCAGACAGCCCGATTGAGGCAATAGAGGTTTTATCCAAGCTTATACAGGTGTCAGGGAGGTTTCTTGATATGAGGCTTCAAAAACTGGGGTACATATTAAGCGACAATTCGGTGGTCAGGTCCGTAAAACAGCAACAGCCTTTTGTGATTGGCTATCCGAGGAGCCAGGCGTCAAGCAGCATCAGGCGTATCGCGCAGAGCTTAGCCAGTAGTCATCAGGGGGCGGCATTAAAAGAAGGGGCCGGCATAGCCGGGTTTTTGAGAAAGATAACCAGGGTTTTTAATGTGCATTATTAGGATGTTGTATGGGAGAGAGCCATGATTTTAAGTTATTATGAAATCGGCGCGAGGTTATGCCTAGATGTTTTTGACGATTTTGGCATTCGCATCGAAAGGGAGTTTATTAGCCAGTTTGAGGAAGCTTATGACGAGTACGAGGCGCTCATTGCGGTTCCAATTGTTGAAGGCGTCGTGTATGCCATCAGGAACGGTTGGAGGTTAACCGTATACATGCAGAAAAACAACACTTTATACCGCTTCTTTGCGAAAGTGGTTGAGAGGAGCATCAAAGAGGGCATCCATTACATGAGGGTGCTAAGGGTCAGCGACATTGATGAAGCGCAACGCAGAAAGTTTTACAGGTTCAGTTGCGAACTGCCAGTAAGGTACAGGGTTATTGAGGATATATACACCGACTTGGACAAGGAGTACCGCCACGGCGTTACAGCTGATTTGAGCGGCGCGGGCATGTGCCTTCGCCTGCATGAGGTTGTTGAAGTAAATAACATAGTCGAATGCGAAATTGACTTCGGGGACGTAGATTTGGCATTGATTGGGCATATAGTAAGGAGATCAAAAAGATTGGCGGTTATCACAAACCGCATGTTGTATGAATATGACGTAGGGATATTGTTTTCTGATATAGC
>Ga0099364_10014606_pt1 | contig 10427 bp, 5 predicted proteins | sample TergutTh196P3_FD_73070 | JGI IMG/M metagenome (GOLD analysis project Ga0099364, IMG submission 73070) | Microcerotermes parvus P3 segment gut microbial communities from Pointe-Noire, Republic of the Congo - Th196 P3 | ecosystem: Host-associated > Arthropoda: Insects > Digestive system > Gut ...
TATCGCGGCTTCCCCCTGCTACGAAGCAGCTTCCCCCTGCCGCAACGCGGCTTCCCCCACTTCCCTCAAACACCGTTTCATTCCCCCCAACTACGGACGGTTGAAGTGGCGAGGCATCTCTCAACGCCTTTTTGATCAGGTCGGTTGGCGAATTGAGAATAAGATTCAGCGTAATATAAGCTGTTACTTCCGTTTTACCCTGCCTATTACAGACGTCCATTGCCTGGAGCAGCACGTCGGAAGCATCAGTTTCAGCCGACGATGGGTCGCAGATAAGCAAAAAGCGAAGTTTTTCCTGAGCTTCATTCACCTGTACGCGCTTCATTTCGAGTAATCGTTTCACAGCCTGCAAATCGCTTTCGATGCGCAATTGCATTTGGATATCGGAGGATAACTCCGAAGCGTTTTTCATGCTAAGAGCCAGTAACCCCAAAAATAAATGTTCGGTTTGAGCGCTTTTTCCTGATGCTTCCTTTTGGGCTTGCACCATTACATACCGCATAGTTAAATTCAAATCCATAGTCTTATATTTTTATAATTTAGGATATAACAAATATTAATTTTTCATTTTTTTTCGGTACAATAGCATACTGCCTATCATTAGTAGCCAGAAAAACCCGTAGATGCCATAAACCCATATCACCCATGTTTTCATCGGAAACAGGTTGAAATACCACATTATATATAGCCCAAGAACAGGTAATAACAGCATATCAACTTGCACGCCCCAGAAATCAAACACAAAAAAGCGGGCATCGTCATTTTGGAACCGTATCCTGATGCACTTAAAAGACATTCGGAGTACCATCCATATCCACAGGATACCATAGATTGAAAAAATGGCAGTCCATGTAACCGTAACCGGCAACCCGAATATCAGGAATATGCTACCAACCAAAAAAGGAATGATGAAAGATCGTATCAGAAAAGTGAAAAACAGGATGGCAGGCGAACCTTTCAAACGTAGCATAACCGAGTTTATCGTGTAACAGTCTCCATAAACCGGTAATTTGTCCATGCGGGACAGGCAATAAATGGTAAACGCTAAAACAAAGAGCGCATTAGCGATTCTTAACATTTGAGTAAACTCCTCTGAAGGTACCTGTGAGATGAAGATAGCATAAAGCGAAAGCGAGAAAAGAAAAAACAGAAATTCGGCGAATGCCTCAAAACGGCGTCTTACTAAACTCACGATCCCAAACAGAACCATCAAACAACCGAACCATGCCACGCCAAACGGTAATAATTCGCCATACTTATGCGGTGGTGGAGCGCTTATCAGATGCCATTGAAATTCCAATATCGCTAACAGGGCAGCCGGAAGCGCCAATGACCAGAAAAAGTATTTAAAAGCAGCTTTCACTACGCCTCCCCTGAGTGAAAAACCATTGATCTTTTCCTGGGTATTTTTTAGCCGATTATTGCGTGGCAGATTGCCGTAAACGACATTTTTGTCTTGCTTGCCCGTTTGAGTCTTTGAAGATGAAATCGAACCCTTCCCCGCGAGAGACGTCCCGTCGAATCCCGTTTTCGCTTCCCTCCCTGCGAAGGAAGCGCCCCTGCCGAGTTCTTCCAATTTAGTCCGCACCCCTGCCGGTCGCAACCATCCATAACCGCGTAATTGCAGTTCCGGAATCAGGATTTTATTAAAATCATCGTCTGTCCAATCAGGGTGGTAGAAAAGGAACATGTCAAGGTACGGACGTGCGCTCTCGTCCCAATCGTGCCAGTCCGGAAAATGAAGACTGAAAACCAACTGGTAAACAAACAGGACTTTATTACTTGCTATCAAAATTTTATTATCCTTACCAAAATAAACAGGGCAAAAATACTCCGAGAACCCTTCAAAAGTATGGATACACTTTCCACTTTCTAAATCCCACAGTTTCACCCTTTTATCCGTATACGAAGCGCCACCCGAAATAGCTTTCGTCCCATCAGCGCTTAAATGAATAAAACTTACTGTCCCGGCATCTCTTATCGTACGTATAGCCGACCCGGATTGTAAATCCCACACTATCATTGTATTATCAGCGCCTCCTGAAACAACGAACTGTTGGTTTGGAATAAAAAGCGCCGTAATAACGGGCTGGGTATGTCCAATGAAAGTATAAATACATTTGCCTGTTACAATATCCCACAGTTTCACCGTTTGGTCGGCGCTTCCCGACAGTATTTTGGTGTTATCCGGGCTGAACGAAATGGAACTAACCGTGTTTGTATGTCCGTTGAAAGTGCGAATACATCGACCGGTTCTACTGTCCCACAACCGGATCGTGTGGTCGAGGCTCCCCGAAAGGATCAAACTGCCGTCATGGTTGAAACAAACCTTGCTAACAGGCTGGCTGTGACCGTACAATGTATTGATACATTCACCCGTTGCCGTATCCCACAGTTTCACCGTATTGTCCATCCCGCCTGTAAGCGCTATGCTTGCGTCCCGATTTAAACAAAGTGAAAGAACGCTATGTTCCAATCTGCCTTGAAAGCTACGCAAACATTTGCCGGTCGTGACGTCCCATAATTTCATTAACTCTACATTGCCTCCCCTGTTTTGCCTTGCCTCAACTGCATACATTTGTTCGGCTTGCCACATACGAGCCGAAAGGGCAGTGCGACCATCCCCGCTGAAAGAACAGATAGCATCAAGTTCGATGGCTGTTTCGTGCATCTCTTGTAAAACAATCGAATTGCAAGAAATACAATATTTAGTTAAATTCCTGATAACCCCTAAAAAAGCGCCATGGTCTCCAAATTGACGTACTTTTTTCAATTCAGCAAAAACGTTTAATGCCTCGGAAATATTCCCGTCTGCTATCAACGAATTGATTTTTAATGATAAATCGTTAAATATAAGAGTATTAGCAGAAGATAACGCGGTTGTGTGCATACTGCACAAAAGCCGCTCAACACGCCCTGCTTCAGGAATCGTCCACATTTTCATGACGCCATCCGAGCATCCCGAAATCATTCTTTTCCCGTTGGGATGGATGCTTACCGACGTCACATAGTCTGTATGTCCCTCAAAAGTACGCAGACATTTACCGGTTGCTGTGTCCCATATTTTGATCGTATTGTCTTCGTTTCCGGCAACTAACTTCTTGCCATCGGGCGTAATTTCGAGTGAAAAAGGCATTGACTGATGCACCTGGTAAGTACGCATACAGGCGCCTGACAGCATGTCCCACTGTTTAATCGTCCCGTCGGCGCTTCCTGAAAACAAACTGTTGTCAAACGGATGCACACAAAGACCCCATACCTCGCCCTTATGTCCATAAAAAATCCTGATATCTTTACCCTCTTTACCCCATACTACCTCGCAACCGCTGTTGAAAAAAAACGAGTAATCATTAGGCCCGTAACAAACTCTATTGATCCTGTTCTTTCCGTATTGGTAGCTCTTGCATGCTCCCGTGTCTATGTCCCAGAGGCGAATCGTTCCATCCTCACAGGCAGCAAGTATCTCCCGACCATCGTTTCTGAAGCGCACTGCCCGCACCTGACTGTTCAGGTTGAAAGTGCGTACCTGTTTACCGGTAGACAGTTCCCAAAGTCTGATCGTTTGGTCTTCTCCACCCGAAACGGCGCTCTTTCCGTCGGGGCTGAAGTCAGCTACAAAAACGCCTCCTGTATGACCCTTTAATATACGAATACATACCCCTGAAGTCGTATCCCACAGTATGATGGTACGGTCTTCGCCGGCTGAAAGCGCCTTTTTTCCGTCGGGGCTGAAACACGTGCAGGATACTTGGGCGCTATGCCCGTCTAAATCACAAATATATTTCCCGTTTTTTCCTTCCTTAATCATTTGATTGATTTCGGCTTCCATACGTTCGACATCCATGCCTGCACCCGATTGTTGCTTGACTACATTCAAATAGAACAGCGCTTTTTCAGCATCGCCTCTTGCAATATGAAATTTTGAAAGAAAATAATCGCTCCTTATGCCGTTAGCAGTCAGCGTCCTGATGACCGCCCTATCGTCGCACTTCCCCTGTTCCCATAGATAGATACTTCTGTTATAGAGTGTTTCAGGATGAGTTGGAGCGATAGACAGCGCCTTTTCCCAACATTTTTCCGCTTCGGTCGGGTTGCCTAAATCCAAGTAACTCAGTGCGCGGTTATTAAGGTTGTCGGCGCTTAACGAGGCAGTAACGGGTTGTGGACGTAAATAATCACGTCCTGTTTCGGTACGGTAGATTTCCAATAACTTGGTCTCTACAATGCCAAAGTCATGCGGACGGTCGGCTTCGTTTTCGTTGAAACACCAACGCAGTAAGTCTTTCATTGCTTCAGGTATCGGAAGGCGTTCCATGCCAAAATAATCTTCACAGGCAAGACCGGCGACAACACCGTCCATCCACAGACGATCACCCATAAACATTTCCAAAACCGATACCGCCCAACTCCAGATGTCCGTGCGACGGGTCAGACCTCCTTTCCTTGCCTGTTCCGGCGAACAATAAGCCCTTGTAAACGCAATCGCCTTCACAAAATTCGTTTCGCCCCCTGAAACCTGTGTAACGGCGGCATCCCCGCCGTCGCCCTGAGTATTGACCGCATCCCTGCCGTCGCCCTGAGCGCCGACGCCATCCGAAATAAGCATCATCGCAGCCGCAATACCAAAATCAGAAACCTTAACATTCGTAGAGACGGGGCGCGCTCCGTCTCCAAACATTTTGTTGGTCAACAGCAAATTATCAGGTTTTACATCCTGATGAATCAGCCCCTGTTCGTGCGCATAATGCAGTCCACGCGCAAACTGGATAGAAATATCAAGTATACGCTCCATGGCTTCATCTTCGCCTCCCCGATACAAATCGCCGTTAGCGATAAGCTGTTTCAAACTGCCCCCATCCATCCATTCGGAAACGACAGAGGGGATGCCATTTATTTCATGCACATGGTAACAGGAAACGATATTCGGGTGCAAACCGAGGTTGATCCAGTGATTACATTCGTTGATAAACAGTTCCTTATCGGTTGGCGATTGAAATCTATCCTGTCGCGGTTGTTTCAATGCTACATGCACCTTCCAACTTGTATGGAAAACTTTGTAAACCCGCCCAAACCCGCCTTGTATCGGGTCGTCTTCTATGCGATAAAGCCCTGAGACCGTAGCGCCCTTTTCAAATGATGTACCGTCGTTCATAAATTTCTTATTTACTGAAAACTAAAATCTGAAAATAGGGCGTATGCGATACGCCCCTACAAAACTGAAAACTAATAATCCAATACCTCTTCAGCGAGTTTTTGAATCTGCTCGCTTTTGTAGATGTCGTAATATTTGACGATTTGCCGTATACCGACTACTTCATGCGTTTTCGGGTCAATGATGTAAAACAATACCAACGTACTGTTGTCCCGATAAAAAACCGCAGGGTTATAATACGGCACAAAGACAGGTGCAAGCGAACCGGCGGCAATATTCCCGACAATCCTACCGGCTGTAGGACGCACCGTTTTGCAATAGACATACACCAAGTATTTCACATCCGATGTATTGAATTGTTCGTCAATGATTTGCAAATCCTCCGCACGAACAAATGCGTCTAATAAAACCGGTTCGGGATAAAAATTGAGATAAGCCGGATTGAGTGCGAACAAACACTCCTTCAATGCGTTGTTTTGGGCTATCCTGAACGAAGGTAGCACCTTCGCCGTTTGCAACGGCATTAAGAAGGAAGCGCCGGTCAGCGCACGGAATAGTTCTTCCGCACATTTAGCCGACTGTTCGTCGTCCGTTTCGTACTTATCGAGCGCCCCAACACCTTTGTGCCAGACAAACTCGACGTCAATGGGTAAAAGAAACGCCTTATCCGTGAGAATATCAGGCACAGGGGGCAGCGTCTCAGGAACGCCTTCCAACCGTTGCATCCGGTGTCTCACTTCAGCGGGCGATTCGCGATTGACTCTCACCGTATCGGGCGAATACCCTCTTTTCATCGCGATGAAATCGTATTCTTCCGATTTTCTTAAAAAGGTAATCTTTTCGTTTTCAGGCGTTTGAATCGGAGAGGCAATCGTCCATTGATCCTTTTTTAGGAGCAAAGCGCCCTCCGGCTCGGAACTAACCTGAAAGTACCGCGTCGTACCGCAACTGCTTAATGCAGCCATCACAATGAATAACATCAGCAGGTCTACAACCCTGCCTGTTTTCTTCGATTCCCCGGTTATACCGTCGAACCGTTCTCTTTTTCTGGAAAAATCTTTTGTTTGCATAATCATTTTATTTAAAAAAGGCATAAAACTTAATTTTACCGGATTCAAGGTATCGCCAAACACCTGTGCTCACAATAAAAAAAGCTCATGCCCTTAACAAGGCAGCGCTTACTTATTACCGTTGTGAGCATATCGTAAAATTGGCGATTTTAGAATCCACAAGTAAAAGCAAATGCTTACTCTAATATGTCTTACTGTCTTTTATTCTCTCATTCAAAATTGTTTTAAAGTACGATGCAAAGATATAAAATCTTTTTTTAACTTGTTCACAATTTTTGAAAAAATAATTTCCTTCAAGAGCAATTAGAAATTGTTAAAAGACATGAGCCAAATTTTTAATGATTAAAACGAAATAAAATATCCGACCGACAAATAAATCCCTGTCGTAAATCCCTTGAATCGAGGTTTTAATGATTCGGGTTGAACGATAGCCGCCGACTTGCCATAATGCCTGCTTCCCACAACCACATCTTCACTCGTAGCGCCCATGTCGATACCCACAGGAATACTTAGGGTCAGTTTGACCGCGTCACTCAGCGCATAACGAAGGCGCGGCATCAACCCTAATCCAATTAACCCGTAGTTGCCCCCGAACCGGAGTTTTTCATCATCGCTTTCGTCGGACGGCATAAGAACGGGCGCCGACACATGAAAGCCAATCCCCCCACCGATACTCAGCCTCTCATTGACGGGATGCAGATACCCAAGCGTGAAAGCCGGAAAATCCCAGGCGGTATTCATACGATAACCTGTCCGGTCGATCGCAACACCTCCGAGCGTTTCCTTAAAAGGCGCAAAAAGTACCGCTAACGACATATCCATGTACACCTTTCCGTACATCAGTTCCAATGCGAAATTAGCGCCGGGCGCAGTAAAAGAGAAGTTGGCAGGCCGGTCGAACTGCGTGAATTTTTGCGTCAGATTACCGACGCCCAACCCGCCGGATATCCCTACAACAGCCTGAGCATAACCCTTTGTCCCAACTGCAAGGACCAAAGCCAAGCAAACAAAGCAAACCAAATGCTTCGTTTTCGACATACAATTTTGAATTTTTTCCATGATCATAATAATTAATGCGTTAATAATGAGTTTCACAGTGCAAAATTACGATATGCAAAAAAACTGAAACACCCCACAAAAGGGGAATATTTGGAGCAAGCCTGTACGGGACCAATCTTCCTTTATTCAAAAAAACCGGATTTTGTTTTGAATTGAGAATGGCTTTCCGTACCTTTGCACTTTATTTGAACAGGTACAGTATGTGGAAGATTTTATCGATTCTTTTGATCGTATTTTTTGTAGTCCCTTATTTGTTGCGCTCGTTTGTGCGGGTTCTCACCGGAAATACGCACCAATCAAACCATTCGTCGCGACAAAGAAGCAAATCGTCCGCTTCTTCATCATCTAATAAAAACGCCTCTACAAAGAAAAAATTTTTCCATAAAAACGAGGGAGAATACATTGATTATGTGGAGGTAAAAGACCCTAATTAAATAGTCTCGACATAGACGGTTTTGGACGGGAATGCAAATCGCAGTCCGGCCTGATTGAACGTCGATAGTATCTCAAAGTTTACTTTCGAGCGGGTTTCGTTTATATCGCCCGTTTTGCAGATGAAATAAATAAAACGGATGATTAAGGCCGATTCGGCAAACTCGGTGAAAGCGACAGTGAGGTCTTTCTCACTCACATTCGGTATGCGATTGGGCATATCATTCAGTATAGTCATGGCTTCCTGCATCTTTTCAGGCGTTGTGTCATACGTCAGACCGATATCCATGACGATGCGACGTGCCGGTTCGGATGAAAGATTCGTTATCAATGCATCCATCAGCTTATAATTCGGAATCGTTACTAAACGCTGGTCATACGTGCGAATGCGCGTACTTCGCAAACCGATGTCAATGACCGTTCCTTCGGTGGCGCTAAAATTGATGACATCGCCGATTTGAAACGTCCTGTCCGTAAAAATCGTGATACCTCCGAAAATGTTTTTGATGGTATCTTGAGCCGCCAGCGCAAATGCTATCCCGCCGATACCCAGCGTTCCCATGAGTGTGACTACGGTTATACCGACATTATTAAGCGCCGAGATGATCCCGATAATCCAGATGATAATCAACACGCCCCGCTTTACCAAAGGAACGATGTTCAGGTCTACATCCAACTTCTCTTTTTGCGCTTTCGCCGCTTTTTTGGCTGATCCGGCGTCGATCAATGAGGCGGCAAGGCGGGCAAAAAACCAGGTCACGTTGAGTACGACTAATATATCATAAGATTTTAGAACGACTTCATTAAACGTTTCGCCTAAATCAAGCCGCTTCAAAGCAATCCAAATCGCCAAAAGTATAATACCCATCAAAACCGGCTTTTCAAGCGATCCAAAGAGTATGTCATCAAGCATCATCCGGCTTTTGGCCGTCATTTTACGTATGACTTTCCTGTTGATCAGTATCAAAATCCGATTGATAATCAGCGCGCTGACAATGATGATCAGCGAGATGCCCCAATCCTTAAGCGTGTTTCCATAAAATTCCGATTCTAACATACGTTTAAAAATAAAAATGAAACATCTACCTTCTTTCAAGCGGCGTTATTAAGTCTTCAATGGCTTCGGGGTCGCCTTTGGCGGGTCCATGCCAAACGCCTCCGCCGAAAGTGACGACGAATATCATTTCCTTGTCGCGCGGGTCGGGGATGACGCGGTGTCCCCATTTGAAATTATAACCCTTACTTCGGTTCCATGTTTTGGCGTCGTCTTCCGAAAAATAGACCGAAGCATTGAAACCGCAGGCGTAGTACCGGTTGTTACGCGGATCGAAGGATACGGCATAGATGTGTTGGTCTTTCTCCATCGTCTGCAACCATGTTTTGCCATCGTCGTCGGATATGAAAATGCCGCCTCCCCGGTCGGATGCGTATCGGTTCTGAATAACCCTTCCCCATGCTGACAATACCAATCGTTTTGGATTTTTTGGTGTTGCGACAAGGCTTGTGGGGCCGTTACATCCTTCGGGCAGCGTCATTTTAGTCCATGTTTCGGCGCCATCGGCGGAGCGATACAATGCGCCGTCCCAATCGGTGCCGATGCTGCCGTCCCAGCTTCGCCGACTTGCAATCAGGAACAGTGTTCCGTCGCTTTCACGACGTTCGATACGCCAGGCGAAAGGTTCGGCGCCTTCAATGCCTTTATTCTTTTGTTCCCAGGTCGATCCGCCATCGGTCGATTTGTAGACGCCCTTACCGAAAGCGCAGGCATACAGGGTACGCGCGTCTTTTTTGCTTGTCGGGTCGAGCAGGATATGCGTCATGGCTGCCTCACCAATGGATTCGCTCGCCGCTTGCCATGTGGCAGCGCCGTCATTTGTTCGCGTAATGCCACCCGTATAGTTGGCAACGCCACTCCGCTGAAACATTTTAGGAACCGGCAAATCGTGTATACCGCTCATCGCAGCCCAAGCGCGACCTTTCACTTCGGGATCGAAAACCATCCAATAGGTCGTATTGACCCAGCGCCTCGGTACACCGTTGCGGGTGGCGCTCAACCATCCTTTGCCGCCGTTTTTGCTCTCCATCAACCCAATATCCGTTAAGGCAAGAAAAATATGCTCGTTGTCGAACGGGTCAAAGACGACATCATAACCGGTGGTCACTTCTATTCCCCGTGTCGTCCAACTGCCGTCTGTTAATTTTTGGGTGTAGGCCGCTTCCCATGTTTGACCGCCGTTTTCGGTTTTGACGGTGCGACCGAAATCTGTGCCATAACATACATTGGCATCCTTAGGCGCGACGCCCATACTGAACGGACTCCCGCCCCATGATGCTCCAAAACGGTCGTTCAACCAACAACCGCTATAATTTGACATATTGTTGCCGCCGCTATCCTCTTTCCATGGAAGCGTCCATGTTTTGCCGTAATCCTCGCTTTTGGCTACGCCGATGTAAATGGTATCGGGATGAAAAGCCATCCCACTATACGAAACATAGACCGTAGCAGGATTTAATTCACAGGTCGCTATGGATTGAAAATCTGCTGTTCTTCTGTCGGGCAAGCAATAATTGAGCAGGCCGTCCTGCCTGTTTTGCCATGTTTTTCCACCGTCTTCCGAAACATAAATACCTAAATCCGTATCTTCCGTACTATTCAGGTAGCCTTTTCCTGAAAGCGCATAGAGGATAAATTTCTTTTTTCCGGCGTCATATCC
>Ga0099364_10014607_pt1 | contig 10427 bp, 8 predicted proteins | sample TergutTh196P3_FD_73070 | JGI IMG/M metagenome (GOLD analysis project Ga0099364, IMG submission 73070) | Microcerotermes parvus P3 segment gut microbial communities from Pointe-Noire, Republic of the Congo - Th196 P3 | ecosystem: Host-associated > Arthropoda: Insects > Digestive system > Gut ...
GGAATGCCTGTGGCCTTTCAAGGCTTTGACGCGCCGCATGGCGGCAAAAAGACAAGGCAAAATGACAAGTTATTTATCGACAGACCCTTAGTTGTCATATTGTGCTTTTCGATGGAAGGGAGTAGTCATAATATGCTAGGTTTGATTCTATCCATTATTTTGTATATATCCTTATTTCTTGTAGTTTTCTTGGTTGTGTTCACGGCAGTGCGATGCGAGAGCAAAAAAAGACTTTCATTCATGGCTTTAATGGCTGCGACGTTTTTATTTCTTTTAGGATACCTGTTTGAAATTAACGCAACCGTTACCGAAGAAGCGTTTATGGCAAAAAAAATCCTATATGTCGGTTCTTCATTAGTAGCTCCTTTTCTCCTGATTTTCATTGCTAATTACTGCGATATAAAACTAAAGAAAAGAATCATGACTTTACTCTTAGGCATCTCTTTTGGCATTATTATTCTTGTTTGGACAACCGATACGACCAAATTAGTATATGCAACTTATTGGCTAGACACCTCATCGCCTGTCAACTACCTAAACAAAACAAGCGGGCTGCTTCATTATATCAATCATGTTTACGCATTTTTCATATTAATTATCACAACCATCTTAATGATATTCAAATATAAAAAGCTCGACTCAGCTCATCGACCAAAACTCAGCTTAATAACCATAGGCGCGCTTCTTTGCATTTTTTCTAATGTGCTGTATTTAGTAAACCCCTTTGGTCTAAATATAAACTATGGACCATTCGCAGGCGCTTTTTCCTGTGTTTTATTCTGCATTAGCATTATGAAATACGATATGTTTGATATTAGCCACAGAGCATCCGAGTTAGCATTGGAATCAATGCAAGAAGCATACATACTTGTCGATGAAAACGGAGGATTCCTAAGCGCAAACCCGTTTTCAATGAAAGTATTCCCTTCGCTTTCAAATCTCGGTAAATACTGCCCGATTTGTGACATACAAGGCTGGCCTATTGAGTTAATGCAGTTTGAAGATAAAGCGGGAGGTGTTCCGATACAGTTTTCAACTCCAAACGATACTCATTTCAGCGCTGCCATCAGCCCGATATACATAGATAATAAGAAACTAACAGGATATGTGCTTCTCATTCGGGATGTTACTGAGTCTATATTACTAGAGCGGGCAGAAAAAGAGCGTATCATTTCTGATTTGGCGATTGCCTCGCGGATTCAGATGGGTATGCTGCCAAGCACATTCCCTGCGTTTCCTGACCGCAACGAATTCGACCTTTATGCGATAATGAATCCCGCCAAAGAAGTTGGAGGCGATTTCTATGACTTTTTCCTAATTGATGAAAACACGCTCGCTGTTGTTATCGCCGATGTTTCAGGAAAGGGTATCCCCGCTGCATTGTTTATGGCTAATTCTAAAACACTGATAAAAAGCAACACTCACAAAAATGCTTCTCCAAAAGAGATTCTGAAAACCGTCAATGATCTACTATGTGAAAGTAATGACGAAGGTATGTTCGTGACTGTGTTTATGGGAATTCTGGACATACCATCCCGCCGTTTTGCTTATGCTAATGCCGCCCATTGTCCTCCATTGATAAATCGGGATGGGAGTTTCGAGGTACTCACCACTACACCCGGTGCTATACTAGGGTTTTTGGATGATGCGGATTTTCCTCAAAATGAAATCATTTTGCAAGAAGGCGATACATTATTGCTGTACACCGATGGCATAACCGAGGCTGTAAATCCCGTTTACGATATGTTCGAGATGGAAAACCTTATCGAAACGGTAAACAAATGCAAACCTAACAGCTTGAACGAGTTCTTATCATGCATATTAAACGCTGTAGAAGATTTCACCGACGGCGCTGAGCAATCAGACGACATAACCATGCTGGCATTAGAGATAAAATAATCATATGATGATGGTAACTGTTCAGCGTTTCTTGCTGGATATCGCCACGGCGCTGACCATTGCCGCTAGCATAATCAATGCGCCCACTACAAGATGCAGCGATGCAGCTTCGTATCCGAGGCTTAGCGAGAAGGTGACGGCAAACACCGATTCCAGACATGATAAAACAGAGACTGTTGTCGCCGGTAACTTGGCTTGGACAATTGTCTGAACGACGAAAGCGTAGCCCGTGGAGAAAATGCCGAGGAATAATATGAGAAGGACAAAGGTTGCATTGATTTCTATGGAGCCGTATTGCTAGGCTCGCGACCACAAAACGCACAGATGTCAATAATAAGACAGGGACATTGCTGCGCACGAGAGTATTAACGCACAGGAAGCTGCTGCCCCAAATCATTGTGACCGAGACAAACAGCAATACATATTTGATGGTGGATTTGTTCATACGTTGGCAGCTTTCCAATCCTGCAATGCGTGGACGGTTTTGGCGGATTTCATTGTTAGAGAGTATAGCATTTATTGGGGCGATTGGCAACGATATTTCACTGTTGCGGTCGTGATTGGGTAAACCGGCGTAATGTCTGAAAATATGATGATTAGCAGAGAAACGGAGAGATATATTGGGATTGTCGCTGATTATGGTCGAATATGCTTGAATTCGGGCATCAATACCGGTTGCTAAATATCGGGAGTTCTATTATTATATACGTGCGTTAGCACTCAAAGGCTGAGAGTGCTAACGTTACCAGAATGTTTTAAAAGGTAACAACTCAGACCCTTGCGCTCGGACGGCTATTTCTGTTCCCACAATCGCTCAGTGGCGCATCCATGCGCCAATTCGCGAACACTCCACCGTCCTTGGTTGCGTTTTGCGTGAACAGAAATAGCCATCCTCACCGGTTCTGAGTTGTTACAAATAAAAAATTATTTTTAGGAGGTAATTCATATGAAATTGGTACCATTGGCAGATCGAGTTATCATTAAACAGATTGAAGCCGAGGAAACGACTAAAGCCGGCATCATACTTACCAGCGCCGCTCAGGAGAAGCCGCAGGTGTATGAGGTCCTCGAAGTCGGTCCCGGAGGCTTGGTTGACGGCAACGAAGTGAAAATGGTAATCAAGAAAGGCAATCGCGTTATCACAGGCAAGTACAGCGGAACAGAGGTCAAAATTGACGGCGTGGAAATGACCATAGTGCGCCAAAGCGACATACTGGCAATCGTAGAATAGGATAAATAACAATATTTTTAGGAGGTTTTGATATGGCAAAACAGATAGTTTATGGAGAAGACGCTCGTAGGGCTTTGGAGAAAGGCGTCAATCAGTTGGCTGACACAGTTCGGCTGACGCTCGGGCCCAAGGGCAGAAATGTAGTCTTGGACAAGAAGTACGGCTCACCGCTAATCACGAACGACGGTGTCACGATAGCAAAAGAGATCGAACTCAAGGACCCGTTCGAAAACATGGGTGCCCAGCTCGTCAAGGAAGTCGCATCGAAGACGAATGATGTTGCGGGCGACGGCACAACAACCGCCACACTGCTAGCGCAAGCGATGGTTCAGGAAGGCATCAAGAATGTAGCGGCAGGCGCAAACCCGATGGTTATGAAAAAAGGCATCGAAAAGGCCGTTGTCGCCGCTGTGGACGCAATCAGGAACAATTCGAACCCAGTTTCCGGTTCTGATGATATCGCGCGAGTCGGCACTGTTTCCTCCGGGGATGAAACTATCGGGAAGCTGATAGCGGAAGCTATGGAGAAGGTCTCACAAAACGGCGTCATCACTGTAGAGGAGTCGAAGACAGCCGAAACATATTCCGAAGTAGTCGAGGGTATGCAGTTCGACCGCGGTTACATAACCCCGTACATGATCACGGATGCTGAGAAGATGGAGTCCGTAATCGAAGAGCCATACATTCTTATTACAGACAAGAAGATTTCGAATATCCAAGAAATCCTGCCGATTCTTGAGCATGTCGTGCAAGCGGGTAAGAAGCTTGTGATTATTGCTGAGGATGTCGAGGGCGAGGCTCTTGCAACGATTATCCTCAATAAAATCCGTGGCACGTTCGTTTGTCTGTGCATAAAGGCCCCGGGCTTTGGCGACAGGCGCAAGGAAATGCTGCGCGACATCGCCGCACTTACGGGTGGCGAGGTCATTTCAAGCGAGCTTGGCATGGAACTGAAGGAAGCCACGGTCGATATGCTCGGCACAGCCCGTCAGGTAAAGGCTTCTAAAGACAACACGATCATTGTCGAAGGCGCCGGCAAGCCCGATGAGATTAAAGCCCGCGTAAAGCAGATCACAAACGAAATCGAGATAACTACATCCGATTACGACAAGGAGAAGTTGCAAGAACGTCTGGCGAAGCTTTCAGGCGGCGTTGCGGTCATCAAGGTCGGTGCCGCGACTGAGACGGAGATGAAAGAGAAGAAGCTCCGCATGGAGGATGCGCTCAACGCAACTCGCGCAGCGGTCGAGGAAGGCATCGTAGCAGGCGGTGGTTCGATTTATGTCATCGCTGCAAAGGCTGTTGAGAAGCAGCTTGATGGCGCGATTGACGATGAGAAGACCGGCATGGCGCTGGTTGCAAAAGCCCTCGAAGCCCCTGTGAAGCAGATTGCGATGAACGCCGGGCTTGAAGGCGCGGTGGTTCTTGATAAGATTAAGTCCAACAGCAGCTCTGCTTTCGGTTTCAACGCTGCGAAACAGGAATACTGCGACATGATAAAAGCGGGCATAGTTGACCCGACGAAGGTCTGCCGCTCTGCCCTAGAAAACTCAGCGTCCATAGCCGCGATGGTGCTAACAACCGAGTCGCTGGTAGCCGACATCCCGGAACCCCCCGCCCCCGCCCCCGCAGCTCCTGACATGGGTGGGATGTACTAGACCCGCTTTACTGGACACAGTTACAAATGCGGTTAGACAAAATAACTTGGCTAAGAAAATCAGCGGGAATGTGAACCATTCCCGCTGATTTCGAGCAGTAAGTTTCAATTTTATTCCAAAGCGCGAGACGCGGGGACGGTTCGAGACGCGGGGACGGTTCTGTTGTCTTGCGCTGAAGATGAGACAATAGAACCGTCCCCGCGTATTGCGTATTGCGTATTGCGTATTGCGTATTGCGTATTGCGTATTGCGTATTGCGTATTGCGTATTGCGTATTGCGTCTTGCGGCGTCTTATTACGGCATTACAATCGGGATTGTCAGCATGAAAACCGTCGCGCCTACGAAACCTATGAATGAAACTATCAGCAATATGTACTTCTCCCGAAGCCTCTTGAATGACGCGGATATGCCGAGCAAAAACAGCACGACCGCATATATCACAGACACAAGCCCTTGGTTGTCACCGTGAGTGTTGTTTTTGTCACCTTCTGCCATGATTGCTTCCGATTCAGACAAAAGCTCATTGGCATAATCGAAATACGACTCCATAAAACCGTCCATTTCAAATGGTGAAACAGACTCACCAAGCCGTTCTGTTTCAGTCATAGCCCAAGAGAAAGCCGCATACATATCCTCGCTCATGTTCGCATTAATGAGCTCTTCGATTTTCCAATCAAGTTTTTCGACCTCATCTACATCGCCCTTGCTGTCGGCAAAGTGCATGTCGATCATAAGGCTGTTAATTTCATTGTAGAGCATCATGTCCTGCGTCAGCGACTGAATACCCGCGTTGTATTCCGAGTTGCCTTCCGATGCGTAGTTGTTAGACTTCGTATATTTCTGATCCATTTGACTGCCGTGCAGCCCTCCCTGCCATGATGACCACGCCGTGGCGACCGCTGTCACCCCAAGCAAAATAACGACGATGAACTCCAGAAACTCCTCCCGCTTCTTTTTCCCATTCTCAACTGACATAACTAAATCCTTTCCGAGGTAATATACCTCTATCTAAATGCACTCTGCGGAACACAAGGAATCAGGGAACAGGGGTCAGGGGTCAGAATGCGTGGGCTAAACGATTAGTTTTTGTAACTATTCTGCGCCAAAACCCCAATTCACGTCCCCGTCCAAATTCTCAATTCTCAATTGTAACTTAGCGACCTCAAACAATCAGACCTCGTAAGCCCACCCCGTCGCTAAGTTACCTTACCCGTACACCACCGATTCGGTCCAATACGTGTTGCAGTAAATATCATAGAGCGCGTAGTAAACAGTGCTTTCTGCGGCACCGACGTCTTCGTAGCTGACTTCTATCGCTCCGTCTACCGTCATGCGGCCCCAGATGTACTGATCCTCGTACTCCCCATCGTAGGTGTAGTAATCGCACAGGAACTCAAACATCATGCCATCTCTAATGTCGAACAACCCCCTCTGACTGCCTGAACCAGTCGCTGTATAACGCCAACCTGCAATATAGCCGTCAGGGTTGTCGCTGTCCCAAGCCACAACGATTTCCACATGCTCGCCATCGTAGAGCGCGGGCACGTTTCCGTATGTGTACCAGGAATCGTCACCATGCACCTCCTCAACGGTGTAGAAGCTGACGAGCTGACCGTCAAGCGCCACCCACGCATTGTTGAAGCTAATGAGTAAGTCGCCATCATCGTTGAACTCGTACACGCTGTCCGCGCCTAGTTCGATATAGCCCTCGCCATCGTCAAGATATACGTACTGCACTATAGCGGTGATTAACTCCCATTCCATGTCGGTGAGAGTCAGGACATACTCACCGTCTTTCTCGTAAATCTCGAGTTCGGAATCATCATAGCTGTTCTGAGCGTAAAAATCGCTGTACTCATCGAACGTATCTTCCTCTACCCAATCGAGGCCAGTCCAATAATCCTGGTCGTAACCATCGCCACCGAGGGGATTGCCGCTGCCTCCGCCACCATAAGCTTGCCCACCTACCATGATGTTGGCGAATGCGGTTATGAAGCCTTGGTACGCATCGTCGATGCCTATCTGCCTGAGCACATCCAACGCGCCGGAAACCTTATTCAAATCGGAGTAAGGGAAGTATAGGCACAACCCGTTGTGTTTCTCGATTGTTGCGCCGTTATAGGCGATGCATTGGCCGAGCTTCGCAAGCAGTTCTTCGGAGCCCTCCATGTTTTCGATGAGAAACACCAAATCGACCAAATCGTTGTTGTCGGTAATGGATCGGGCACTGCCAAGCAGTTGCGATGTGGAGATGAATGAATTGTCATACGCCAAGGCATCCCGCTTAGCCGCGAAGAAGTCCACCATTGTCTCAAACATATCTGCTATGTATGTCAGGTCGGTAACGGCCAGAGTCAGCTCTTTCCCGTAATAGCCTTCGGAGTTCTCGGCGATGAAGCCATCGACGATTGTTTTGCCGAGTTCAAGCGTCGGGATGGAGGTATTTTGCGACAGCGCCTGAATCCAAGGCGTGTAGTGCCAACCGTCACCGGGTTCAATCCTTTGGGACGCTACCATGTAGTCTGCGTAGTTCTCAATCATATAAGCCGTTTCAACCGTGCTCATCAGGCAGCAGTCGAAGCCTATCATGTCAAACACTACGCCCGCATCGGCAAACGCACGGTTCAGTTCGGGAATCGGCATCATACTGTGATTGCCGAAACGCTCGTCATAGGCATAGCCGTCCACAGTGCCGCCGCCATGATCCCAGAGAACAAGCATATATCTGTCAGCAGGAAAGTTCCCCGCCGAAAATTCAATAAAGTCAGTCAAGGTGCTTCCGCTCGACATGTCTTTCGGGCCTGAGTCTTCAAGGAACTGCATACCATCGTTTGTGATTAGCCACCGCTCGTTGGTCGATGCGTCCACGAAGTCGTTTTGCCACTGATTCGCTCCGCCTGTTTCAACGACGATGTTCAGGTTCTCGCTGATGTCTGCTTGCATAATCTCGTCAAGGTCGCTGGTAGCAGCCCCGCCCTCGCTCTCAAGGTCGCTGCCGCAAATATAGAGCATCAGCGTGACAATATCTTCACCGTTGCCTCTGGGGGCGACACGGTATGCCCGCTGCCAGGCATCTGCCTCCTCCGGGCGTTCCGGGGGCTCAAAAGTGTCAGGTGGGGATATGGTTTCTCCGTTGTCCAAATCATAATCCGGCTCAGGATCATTGTCATAGTTATCGTCACTGTCATCAGAGCAACCTGCGATAGCAAACAATAGAGCCAGTGCCAGCACTAATGCCAATATAGCGGACAACCGCTGCCAAGTGTTTATTTTTTTCATTGTTTCACCTCATACTGTATTGGTACCTATTCAGGCGGTACCCTTTCATTTTTGTTCTCCAGCAACTGTTCAGTGTGGTGCATGGAAAAAAGACACAGTGCATACGGCAGAGTACTGAACAGTTACCTCCATTTTTTATTTGCCGCCGGTCAGCCTACGTATTTCATCCGATATACTCTCCAGCAATGCTTGATTATCCTTTACTGAGGTGTCGAAAAAATCGCTCCATCCGTCAGTAAGAGCCCATAAGGCGGTGTCTTGTAGATTGCTAGCTTTTGCCGTTGAAAGGCTGATGCTTTTTTTGCGCGCCGCAATTTGGACGATGTTGTTGTTTCTCAACGGGAAACGTATTGTTTGCATGAACCCTTTGCCATGAATCTCAAATGGGAGTTCAAATTTTCCTTCGCGCTGCATGAGATCAAAGAGTCCTTCAACCGTGACCGGTTCCGGGGTCTTTATTCCTATATATCCTTTCATACCGTTCACCTCCCTTCTTTACCAAAATGATTTGTCAGTAGCTCCCCAGCGACGCAAACTGTACGGAACGGCTGACCGCTTCGCGAAGTCGTTCGGTTGTAATCGGCTTTACGATGAAGTCAAGCGCGTTTAGGCGGTAGCCTTCCAGCGAGTAATCTTTCTCGCGGCTGACAATGAAGAGCGGGCAATTCGCATCGAGCCTCCGCACAACCCGCGCCGCTTCCAAATCCAAAGGAGAGCCAATCCCAACAAACGCAAGGTCGTAATGGTTGTCTCGGAAGTCGTATGCAAATCCTTCATAGTTTGAAAACTCCCTGACCTTCGCCTTTATGCCCGCCCTGTCAAAGAGCTCGCGCAAAGCTTCCGCAGCAACTCGACAGTCTCCCACAGATTGATCATAAACAGCGATTTTCTTAGCTTTCAAAACCATCACCTAGCTTTTTTGAACTACAGAGGCGGGCTTGTTGCGAGTACGAAAGATACCCTCTGAATCAAAAATAGCACAGTTTCAACGAATGTCAATACTTCCGCCGCATTCGGGGGAGTTTTGGCGTATGTGGGGTATTTATCTACGCTATCACTTTCACCATCATTGCGAGTAAAACAATTGCGGATTTTATGTTGGTGTGCTATAATAATATAAGCGATATTACTGAGCAATCGAAAAGAAAGAGGGCAATATGAGACCAAAAACCGGATTGCCGAAGCGAAAGGCGTTAAGGAATAGCCCCGTATTTGAATGCGGGTTAAAGGATAATCTGGCGAATCTGGGTATTGCACATCCCAATATGACAGGCCAGCAGTATAATAACGGTTCTTCTGTATTGTCAATGTTTTGCGGTTGTGGAGGTCTTGACCTAGGCTTTTTAGGAGGTTTCAGATATTTGGGTGAGGAATATAAAGCTTTGCCTTTCAACATAGTAAAAGCTATTGACATAGACGTAAAAGCTGTGCAAACGTATAACCTTAACATATCCCAGCACAGCGAAGTTGGGGACTTGTCAATTATTGACCCTTGCGAGTTGCCGGAGGCAAGGATACTAATCGGCGGTTTCCCTTGTCAGGATTTTTCATCGTCAGGTCCTAAGGTCGGGTTTGCAGGGGAACGCGGGCAATTATATTTATCAATGATAGCTTATATGAAAGCGCACAAACCCGAAATTGTCATTGGGGAGAATGTCCCGCACCTTGCTATACTGCATGGAGGCAAGTACCTTAGTCAAATTTTGGAGGATATTAAAGTTGCCGGGTATAATGCTGTTGTGTGGGAATTATTTGCACCGCTTTATGGTTTGTCTCAGAGCAGAAGACGGTTGATAATTGTTGCGGTAAGACAGGATCTAGGGTTTCCACCAGAAGCTCCGAAACCAAAGTATTTATCCGGTTACTTGCCTATTGAATACGCAATTGGTGACCTTGAAGAGATATCCGATGAATCCGTGCCTAACCAAAGCCAATATTTTGTTGCAACAAGGGCAACATCGGGCGGCGGTCAAGGCGACCACGCAAATAAGCGCGGGGAACTGGCATATTGTATAAGGGCAAATGCAAAAGCGAGGATTCAGTTCCACTATTCGCTAGACAGACGACTTACTGTAAGAGAGTGCGCCCGACTTCAATCATTTCCTGATGAGTTTGTTTTTCCGTTTTCCGCAATGAGTAACATGACTCAAATTGGCAACGCAGTTCCGCCGATTCTTGGCCATGCTATAGCTTCCACGATAGCAGACTATATCGAAATGTTGAATCGCGGCGAGAGAATACTATACAATCAAAATGCGGAAATCTGTTTTGAGCAAATCAGCTTCTTTCATGGGGCATAATAGGTGGTACTACATATGGACAGGAAACATGATTCAATGTATTTAGGGATATTGCTTAA
>Ga0099364_10014608_pt1 | contig 10427 bp, 17 predicted proteins | sample TergutTh196P3_FD_73070 | JGI IMG/M metagenome (GOLD analysis project Ga0099364, IMG submission 73070) | Microcerotermes parvus P3 segment gut microbial communities from Pointe-Noire, Republic of the Congo - Th196 P3 | ecosystem: Host-associated > Arthropoda: Insects > Digestive system > Gut ...
AACTTTAGAACTTTAGAACTCTCGAACTTTAGAACTTCCACGTGCGGGCGGTACGGCATCTCCATCACGTCCGGCGTGTGGCACGCGCACGACGCGTCGAGGATCGCGATGGGCATCCCGTTCTCCACGACGTCCAGCACCGTCGCCACCAGCGTCCCCGCGTCCAACACGCACGCCTCCCCCGGCTCGAGGTAAACGGTTTGGATGTTCGGGTGACGCGCCCTGAACGCATTGATGGTGCCGCACAGCAGGTCGAGGTCATACCCCCCCCGCGTGATGTGGTGCCCCCCCCCGAAGTTCATCCACGAGATGCGGCCGAGCAGGGCCCCGAACTTCCGCTCGATGGCCCCCACCGTCCGCGCGAACGGCTCCGCCCCCTGCTCGCAGAGGTTGTGGCAGTGCAGTCCCGTCACCCCCCCTGGCAGATTACTCATCCCTAACTCCTCACTCCTGATTCCCAAACGCGACTTAGGGGCGCAGGGGTCGTAGATCTCCACGGCCCCCTCCGAATGCTCCGGGTTGATGCGCAGGCCGATTGTAATCCCGTGAGGGGACCTAGGAGACCTAGGGGACGCAGGGGACATAGGGGAGGGGGGGGGGAGCACTCCTGCGTCCCCTAGGTCCCCTTCCCCCAAGACCCCCCGGAACAACTCCAGTTGCGCGAGCGAGTTCAGCGTGATGTGGTCAACAAGCCCGGCCAGCTCGCGCATCTCCGTTTCCGAGAACGCCGCCGCGAACGCGTGGACCTCCCCCCCGAACTTCTCGCGCCCGAGACGCGCCTCATGCACGGAGCTTGCGCAGCACCCGTCCAGCGTCTTGCGCATGAGGGGGAACAGCTCGAACATCGAGAACGCCTTCAGCGCCAACAGCACCCGGCATCCCGTCCGCCGCTTCACCTCCGCCAGCACGCCCATGTTCCGCGCGACCGCGGACTCGTCAACAACAAAGCTAGGGGTCCATAAATCCATGAGAACAATATACATTATTTTTGATACGCTATCACGCAAAGATTTCGCGAAGTGCAAAATAAAACTGTCTATTCCGGGAGGGGGTCTAAGGGGGAGGGCGGGAGCCCGCCCCCTTGGGGGAGAAGCCCGGGGTCCCGGGGCGCCCGCAGGGCGTCCCGGGCGGGCTTCCTCCCCCGCCCCCCGGGGGGCGGCCGCCGGAAAAAAAAATTGCCCCCCGCGCCGGGGGACGTGTATCCTTATGATTTGAACAAGAAAAGAAAAGGGGCCAGTCCCCGACGAAAGGAGCAGGATGCAGAGTAGCACAAAACGCGCCGGGATGAAACACTTCACTTGGCAGGACAGGAATATCATGGAGACGCTCGTCAGGAGGAAGTGGCCGTTCAAGCGGAAGGTCTGCTGGGCGCAGCTCGGCAGGGACATGGGGCGCCCCTGGCGCTCCGTCAAGGACGAATACCTCCGGGGGAAGGTCACGAACCTCGGGAAGGACCTCGAGCCCTACGAGACGTACTCCGCGGAGAAGGGCCAGCAGGAGGCCGAGAAACGCTGGGCGAACAAGGGCACGCCCATGAAGATCACCGGCGCCATCGCCGAGGAGGTCAGGGCCCACGTCGTGGACCACCGCCGATCGCCGTCGGTCGCCCTGGAGAAGATGAGGAAGGCGGGAACCCACGGATGGCTCCCGTGCAGGCGGGCGCTCTACTACGCGATCGGGAACGGCCTCATGGAGGTGGTCCGGGCGAACCTCCCCTACGGCGGGAAAAGGCGCAAAACCCCGGCAAGGGGCAGGCGCATGGCGTACGCCAGGGCGCCCGGGAAGTCGATCGCCGACCGCCCGGAGGAGGCCGCGGGCAGGCAGGCGTACGGGCACTGGGAGATGGACACCGTGGCCGGCCCGACGGCGGGGCACGCGGCGTGCCTGCTCGCGCTCACCGAGCGCGCCACGCGGGAGGAGCTCCTCGTGTGGATGCCCGACCGGACGCAGCGCAGCGTCCACCGCGCGCTCCGGTCCCTGGCAAGGGGCGCGCGCAGCCCGTTCGCCGCGATGAGGAGCCTGACCTCCGACAACGGCAGCGAGTTCTGGGACTTCGAGGCCATCGAGGCGACCGTCCGGAAAGCGGGCGCGGCGGCGTTCGCCGGGCTCTTCTACGCCCACCCCTCGTGCCCCCACGAGCGCGGCTCCAACGAGAACGCCAACCGCCTCGTCCGCAGGTGGCTCCCGAAGGGCACGGACTTCTCCAGGGTCCCGCGGCGGCGGATACAGCAGATCGAGGACGAGATCAACTCCATGGAGAGGGCCGTCCTCGGCTGGAAGTCCGCCCTCGAAAAGAAACGGGAGATGCTCAATGAACTCGCCGCATGAAACTATACACTTCTGTCTTGCAATTCATCCGACGAAAGCTATCCAAAAGCTATCCGCCGAAAGCTATCCGAAAACTGGCAATAAAAAAGACGGCACAAAAAAGACAAAAAAAGACCTCCTCCGTGCTTGTTATTTCTCCCACTCTTCGATATTATAATATAACTTTTTTTTTGCCAGCATAGCTCAGTTGGTAGAGCACTTGATTTGTAATCATGAGGTCATCGGTTCGACCCCGATTGCTGGCTCCAGCGTAAAACCCCAGTAATCTTTGAGATTTCTAGGGTTTTCTTTGTTTTCCGAAGCCGGGAACACTGGGTTCAACAAACACCACATTTCGTTCACTTTGGTTTGATTTGGTAGGGTTTTGTGTGATTTTGTCAACGGTTTGTCAACGACATCAGGGCCGGCGCAGGTGGCGGCGGGGACACATCATATCGGGACTCTTTCATCAAAGCAACTGCCTGTGCGGTTGAGGTGGTCTATGCCCCCTTTCATGCGCACACAGAAGTCCGTCAGCATTTCGTCGGTAAACTCGGGCAACATGTCCTCAATGTTTTGCAATAGCTGTTCCGCAACGGCCGTGCCGACCGGTTGCCCCAACGATGTTTGTTTCCAGACAACCGGGGTTTTGAATCTATATTCGGTCGCGGTACATATAACAGCCATCTTGTCTTCAGTTTTGCAGGGGCCGAACGTGTTGTGGATGTCACAGCACTCGCACAGCCCTTTTTGGCCGATTGCCACCGGCTGATATTCAAAACCTTCGACGAACACCACATTGTTCCGCGTGTCTCTCAATACCTTCATACGCCGCCCCCTCTCTTAACTGTCTTTTAATGCCAATCCCTCTTAAAAACATTTTGTATGCTCCCGTTTATTTCCTCACAAAGCCCCGGGTTGTCGTGGACGTTGCCAAGAACATCGTATTCGACCTGCGCCGTGCAATCTGACACCTGGATGTCTTTGGGATTACTCCCCCACACTATATGAAAGCGCACATCTCTCTCGTTCCATCGTATGATGCCCACAAAAAAATCCTTAGACGTAACATTTCGGACGATATCGCCCTCAAAAATGAGATTCTTTTTCCTGTGTCACCAAGTGTAATTTCCCGCTTCTCATCTCTTACCCTCCAGTTCATCAAGAAGTTTGTCCGGGTTATACCCGTTTGAGTTTGCCCCCTTCTTGTTATTTGCCCACCGGAGTGCGATCCTCATTGACGGCGCGGAGATGGTGTCCCAGTGCTCTGTTTTGAGAAATTTGTTATAGTCCACGGGGCTACTGAAGGGCATCAATGTGCCGTCCCAATAACAAGAACAACACGGTTCATCAAACCCAAGCTCCCGCAAGCGTTTCGCCTGCTCGTAGGTGACGAGCCCCCGCTCTTTCGCGGCCCATAATCTTTCGTCTTTCATGGCGGCTCCTCAGAAGGGGATGGTTGGGTCAACGTAGTCGAGGCACGTCTCATGCTGCTCTAGGTGGTCAATGCCCTCACGCATACGGCGGATGAAGTCATCCAACATCTGCTGGGTGAAGCCGTCAACAACTTTGTCGATGTCCGACATGAAATCCTCGGCGAGAATGTCGCCGACTGGCTTTCCGACGGATGTCTCGCGCCAAACGACCGGGGATTTCATCTCGGCTGCCGTCTCAATACAGTGTTGCATCATCGGACCGCCAACCGTGCAGCTTCCCCACTTGTTGGCGATCATACAGCACTCGCAGCTGTGCTTTTTGATGGCGTGTGCAATGTACGCCTCACCCTGTATGAACACCCTGTCCTTAGCCTTGTTAAAAATCACTTTCACATTGCCTTGCATACTCTACTCTCCTTTGGTCTGACTGTGGTCAAAAACGAAAACGGCGGGTTTTAATCCCGTCGTTCCGACAAATAAAAATCCGCTATGGTGCGATGGCTTTGGCTGTGAGTTCACACACCATAGCGGCTCCGCCCACCCGGGCGGAAATCAGCATACATCCTCCGAGAACAGCTGGGTGGGGTGGATTGTGTTCTCCCGGACTTGACCTGCTTCCCTTGCGATACCCAGAGCTTCCTCCCGTGTCACGAAGTGTCCGTCGCTTGTGAAGAAACCCTGCTCACAAGTGATACCCTCCTCTTTTGTAATCTTGTCTTCACGTCGGGCATTCATTATGATGTCGCAGTGACGTCTGCCAAAAAAAAATCCGATGCCCATTGGTTTCACGACACGGCACACGAATTGCCGCTTTCATAATGATTACACTCATTCCTCCACCTCCACACGGCTGGACAGAAGTTGGATAAGTGTTGTAAAGGTGTGCGCTTGCCCCTTTGTCTCCGGGTGTGTAATGGTGTCAGCTTCTTTGCCCAACACATGGTAGGCGTGATTTAGCGCAAGCTCCACCTTTTCCTTCTCCCATTTGTTTTTGACAACAACTTTCATTTCGTTCCTCCGTTTAACCGTTTAGCTTGGTTACACACAATACTGTATAACCAGCCGATTGCATCCTCGTGATTTCATCTTGAAGCCTACTATAGTTGTAGGCTTCAAACGTTTTGTTCTCGTGCTTGCCATCATCTTTGATATAGACCATAAGATAAGTTGGTTGTGAACCGTATCCGCCGATATCCATTTTCGTTCCTCCTACTATCGGAAGTAGACATTTCTTCCGTTGTGATAGACACAGCCGCTACGACCTGTACGGTTGATGATTTGACCGTTGCGTTCGACGACGACGCTGCCGCTCCGGTAGGTCGTGGTCACAGTGCTTGTCGCGCCTGCGCCGGGAGCCCTTGGCCCGGTCCCGAGATTGGTTAGCTGTGGGTTGATGTAGTTCATGTAGCGGCCGTCCTGACCGCTATCCAGACGTGTCACAAGCGGCGTCAGCTTCGAGTTGAGCCGCATATCCCGGCTGTATGGTGTCAACCCTCTGGCGTTAGCCGTACCCACCATCAGGGCGAGCAAAGAAAAACCTATCAACAATCGCTCCATCGTAACGATCCCCTTTCGGCTTTGGATTTTGTTCCGCTCCATCCATACGCCCATGGCCACAATTTGTCTTCGGCCAAATACCCCATCACATGGGCAGTGAAGACAACCCTTCTCTTGTCTTTCCTCGTCTTTGGTGTGCACGGAAAACGCTTGCAGTCGTAACAATCTAGATGTCTGAAACAACAGTGAAGACACATGTGTGTATCAGGATTAATTGCAACCGCCACCGTACCATCATCCATCCATACTGTGTTCTGGTCTTCACTTATTTTCTCAACGGTCATATACATGGCACCACCTCACTCACCTTTCGGATTTGTTTTCTCCCGACACCCCTCTAATGTCTCCGTCTCACATTCTCCTTTCGGATTTTCGACAAAGATGACAGGTTTGCGATTGCCAAAGATGCTGCCCTTGCACGAGACATCAAAACACCACCACTGCTTGAAGTAACAACGATCGCAACTCTCATACTCTTCAACTGCAACTAACACCGTCCCATCACGCAACACCAACTCGGCCCCAGCCTTGTTCTCTGCCACAACCTCTTTACTCTCATACGCAGAATCAGCTTTATCAGTCTTTGCTGGTTTACTTATAAACCATTGCACATTCCGCCCGTCTCCTCTTTTGTAGGAGTTGCAAGGAATGCGGTCGCACAAAGGATCACAAAAACAACAAGTTTCGTGGTCGCTAAAACTGATGGCACAAGCCACAGCTCCGTCCTCCAGAACAATCTTGTTCTGGCCCAGACGTATGTCCATTTTCATGTGTTGGTTGCTATATTTGCCGTCCCAATCTCTATACGGTCCATACCGCCTAATGGTTTGCTCCTTCAGCGTATCGTCGCGACGTTTTTCTGCACATAGGAACTCGTACTCTTCCTTATCCACAGGATGGCAACATTCCACCAGAAACCCATCATCCTCTAATTTCATAAAAGGACACATACAATCAACCTTTCTTTATGGAGATACTTTTGGGTTTTCGACGAAGATAACATCTCGTTTATCATCCCTATCACAGGGGATACACGGGACATCTATGCAAAAATCCCAATATCCAAAACTGCCAAAATAACAACCTTCACAACCGCTCTCACTGTCATCGTTGACGTCAACAGCGACCCGTCGTGTGCCGTCATCTAGCCCGATGGTGTTCTGATCTTTACTCACATAAAATATAAAACTCATATCACCACCTCACTCTTATCGGTTGTTAGGTATACGGGAGGCATCCCGCGATTGTGGGTGTGGACATCCAGCCACACCATGCCGCTGACGAGCACCTTGAGGCGTTCCCGCCACAACAGCTTCCAACATGATACAAACTGACCGTTGGCATAGCAACGCAAGGGTAGTGGCGACACGCCGTCCTGCATTTTCCCGTAATGGTCGGTCACACCCTCAAACTCGATCGGTTTCATTCAAAATCCTCAAACGGGCGAGTGTGCCATTTGACAAACGACGCATCCACCTTTCCACTAATTCGATAACAGCGACGACAGATGTGGGCAACCCAAACAGAACCCGCTTCTTTAATGTCCACAGTACGGTGTCGCCATGCGTGAATGCCTATCATACAAAGTAATCTCTTTAGCATTTCGTCCCTCTTTTCTTCGCCTCTGTTTCCAGTGCGCGGATCCTTTCCCAGATGTACTCCTCGCAGCACTCTAACAGATCGTCTCTGTATTTAGTCACCCTCTTAAGGAGATAACGGATCGCATTCCTCAAATGGGAGGTCGCCATTTGGCAAATTGGAATCTCTTGGTAGTCTTTCGTCGTCCACACGCCACCGTCGCCATACGTTTTGGCCTCACACAAACACTCTTCCATGCACAACGGGTCATGGAAATCTTCTAAGTGACCCATTGCTCACCCCTCGCTTTCTTCGTTGGATTTAGCAAACTTGTTATCTCTTCTATTGTATACAACTTATCTGATTGGAAGGTTATAGTGTATTCATATTTGATATCATTATCCCATGCTCCCTCCAAATAACTTCCCCATCGGCTTGACGCACCAACTCTGACATACCAAGGAATTTTATCAGCGGGCGGCAGTTGCTTCGCTTCACATTGAACATTTACAATCATTTCTTAATCTCCTTTTTTATACGTTCGATTCTTTCGATTCTTTCGAGCCGTTCGAGTCTTTTCGAGCCGTTCGATTGTCTCATCACTCATTTACATCCGCCACTGTCACCGTATAGTCGCGAATGTTGGCAAGCAAATCCTCGATCGCTTGTTTTTCGACATCGTGCAAAACACTGTCGCGGTGGACGGCGTTCAGCGCCCTTACCAACAAGCCTGAAACACGAATCGCTTCGGCATCGTCCCTGACAATCAGTTTCATTTCTTCATCTCCTTTTTGATTCGTTCGTCTTCTTCGAGTTTGCCGAGCATTTCGGTAAGCAACACATCCTCGGCAAGGTCGTTGGTCAAATAGCCCCTATCGCTATAGACAACACGATGTCCGAAGAAGCAAAACTCAAAATGACAATGTTCCCAACCGACGCTGGGGTGGCGGAACACCGTAAAGCACACAATCTTTTTGACATCCCTCACCCACTTCAGGGCCTCCGCGACGGTTGGGGCTGAACACATCGTCACTTTTGCGTCAGATATGCCGTTAAAATCCTTAGGTTTTTGGTACACATGCTCCAACGAATCACCGTATTTCTCGGTGCACTCGTAATATGCGGTGACACCCCAGTCGAAACCGAGTGCCTTCAGGCGTTGTGCTTGGTGTAGCGATACTAGCGGCAACATCGTGCTCATAACGTCTGTCCCTTTCTTTTTTCTGTCATCGAATTGTGCGGATTTAACGAATTGTTTTTTATTATAGATAGCATAGTCATGTCGCGCCTCCCTGCGCCCTGAACAGCCCGACAAACTCCTTTGAGATGTAGCGGTGCTGGTTGGGGCTGAGGCTGGAGGGGTCAACCTGCACGCCGTGCCCTGTATAACATTCCAAAACATCGTTCAGGTGGTCGCACAGCCACCTGCCCGCCATTTTCGCCCGTTCTGTGAAGTCGTCGTCGTCCCGGCTGATGCCGATCCACAGGGGGACGCAGAAGCCGTCGTTGATTGTCCTGAACGCCGTGCCCCTCGACACCTCTACCGCCTTGTCGAACACCGCCCGGAACTGCTTGTCCGTGAGATAAGCATGGTCGCCCCTGTCATAGTCGAGACCAGCCCACCCCGTGAAATCACCGACCGGCATGCCCGACTTCCCGAGAACGGGCTTGCCGTCCTTGTCTTTCCTGTACCGTTTGGCGATGCTGACCGCCCGCGCTGTCCGCTTCAGGTCGGACCGCCGCTTCTTGTCGGGCTCCGCACGGACTTCCGCCGTCACACGTTCGGCGTGGCTCATGTCCCCATCCGACATGTCCTTCGGCTTCCTGTTCGCGAAACTCATCCTGTTCTTGATGGTCGGGTAGAACGAGAAGGTGGTCTCCGAGAGGACGTCGGGTGTGGCGACGTACACCTCTTTACGCACCAGCCCTTTTACGGCGAGCCCGCCGGACTCTTCGGCGATAACAACAGCCTCGGACGCGACGGCGGCGGCCTCGTCCTCGTCCGAGCCGCCCGTGATCTCAAACACAGCGTCTCCTACGTCTTTGCCCTTCCCGATGGCGTGTTCCTTCGACTTAAGGGCCGTGCGCCACTTCGCCGCCGGAATCCACCTGAACACACCGCCCGGCAACATCACCGTGACATGGGGGTTGTTCGTGACGATGTACAGATAGGGGACGTGCTTCTTCATGTGCCGCTCAACGTCAATCTTCCCCTCGCCCCACGCCTCAAGCCTGTAGACGAAATCCGCGCCGGCGGTCGGTGACACCTGCCCCCTCCCGCAGGTGTTGGCGACCCAGCTTATGACCGGCAGGACCGCGTGATAGCGGTGCTCCCGCCGGACGTCCGTACCCTGTGTCCGTACCGAGTGGTTGAGCCGTTCCCAATACGCCGCCAGCTTCTTCACCTTCTCGGTCCTCGTTTTCTCCTGCGAGCGGGTGCGGTACCAGAACTCGGTCAGGACCCTCTCGAATATCGGGTCGGTCTTTCCGGCCCACATCGTCACCCAGCGTTTGCATGCCGGGCATGCGCCGGTGGGCACTTTGTCAAGATTCGCGATAAACACCTTTGCCGACCTCGCGTTCTCGCGGGCGACCCTCTCGCCCTGCCTCTTCTGCCAGCTCTTACTCACCTCTTCCTCCTCACTCAGTTGAAAAAAAAACGCCCCTGCCTGGATTTGTTATGAGACAGATGGGCACGGGCGGGCGCCGGGGTGTGAGCCCCTGCGCCGTGTGAAATCGAAAAACCCTTAATCTGTCTCATACCTGTCATAACGCCACACCGCCCTCCGCTTTCGCGTGTTTTGTCTTTTTTGTTTCGATTGCCGTCGAGGGCTTTCGGGGGCAGTCGACGGTAGTCGGAACGGGTAGTCGGGGGGATCGTCGGGGGTGCGTGAGATTGCCACAGTGTCCAAAACGTGCGAGATGGCCCCTCAGCCGCGTTTTCACCCCTGACCCCCATTTCCAACCCTGCCACCCCCGTCGGGCGCGGCACGGCTCAACCTGGCCTCACTGACGGGGTTGTGCGCCCCCTGCCCCCCCCCCTCGCGTGTTCGTGTGTTGCGTGTTCGTGTCTTGCGTTGGCTGTGCGTGTGTTGTGTTGGTTGTGGGGTGTACGTCCTGTACGTTATGCTCCAAAGGCGCATGCCTTGTCACAAGTGACACTCTATCGAGGGGGGGTGCCCCCTCCCCCCCCTAGTATTAACTAATAATTCTATCGCGCGCGCGAATAACCGTGGGGGGAAAGAGCTCTTTTACCTCACCGTGCACACTCTGACCGGCGCGAGGAGGCCTAAAACCACGAGGCACGCGACTCCGAAGGCGGGGTAGAGCAGCAGTGAGCCGCCGATCCCGAACACCGGCATCGCCACCGTACACCCGACATTCTGCTGTTGGGGGGCCGCCCATACCCGGGGCGCCTAGGGGGGGGGGGGTATTTGCCAGCCGCCGGGGGCCGGCGGGGGGGGGCCGGGCGGCCCCTGTCCGGGCTCCTCCCCCGGGGGTTTCCCCCGCCTGGGTTTGCCCTGGGTCTGGGGTCTACCTCCCCCGTTG
>Ga0099364_10014609_pt1 | contig 10427 bp, 7 predicted proteins | sample TergutTh196P3_FD_73070 | JGI IMG/M metagenome (GOLD analysis project Ga0099364, IMG submission 73070) | Microcerotermes parvus P3 segment gut microbial communities from Pointe-Noire, Republic of the Congo - Th196 P3 | ecosystem: Host-associated > Arthropoda: Insects > Digestive system > Gut ...
CGGCGAAGAAGCAGACTGCTCCCGGACTGAAATTATCTGCCACCTGTACTGTATTGTCAACACCGACAAACATTGCTTCTTGCGGAGAGGAGGGTTGGGCGAAAGCGGTCGTTGCCGTTGCCAGAACGAAAGCGGCGAGAATGTGAGAACGTAACATGGGAAGACTCCTGTTAATGACATAGAAGGGAGAATCCATTTTAGCAGTTGTTGGGGAATTTTGCTACCCGACATTTAGCCGCTCCGCCAGCGGGGTCTGTCCGTCGACATGTTTCAGATTGGAGCAGACAGGTAGGCAACCGACCGCCGGGCGGTTGCGTCGGCGATAGCCGACAGAGAATAACCAAACGACTCTCGGTTCCAGCGCGGACAAGTAATTTTCATGGCGCACGTTGCCGCCCGGCGGTCGGCAACCTACTCCCATTAGGAAAACTTGTCGACGGACTGCGTACCCGCCGGCTCTCGGTGTCTTTGCATCTTGATTCATTCTTCGACAAGGGGTAGAATAGACAGACGTAGTTTTTCCCTTTTAGAATGGAGGAGCACGCAATGAGTGTAGGTGGTTTTAGCCCCGTGATGCCGAGTGCGGCACACGATGTAAAAGTTCACGAAAGGACTGCCGAAGCCAATCAAAGGGCAGCCCAAGCAGGAAGCGCAGAGAGCGAAGCCTCTTCTGGTGACCGAGACGCTGACGGAAGACAGGCTTGGCAATGGGGACAACAGCAACGGAGGCAACAATCCGGTCAAGAACAAAAAAAAGCACCAGACCTCTCCGGTAAAACAGGCTCTACGCTCGACTTGGACGGTTAAAAAGTCTCTCTTGCCCTTTTTCCCAAAAATTGTTAACGTCTCCCATGCCGACTAAGGTTGTCGGCACAGATACGAATGACAACCCGTCTGTTTGCGATTGCTCTTGCCTTGTTGCCCGGAGTCATGCTCTCCGCCGTCATCGTTGCGCAAACGCCCGCCGCCATCTCCTACGGTTCACTCGCTCCCGCCGAAAGTTCGACAATTTTCACGGCAACAAGCCTCACAACATCGGCAACAAATGTTTCGGCAAACTCCATTTCCTATTCTCCCGTTTACGTCGCTCAAAATACTCCCGCCCCCATTTCGCCGATTCCCACTACGCCGCCCGGATTTACCACTCCCGCCGCTCCCGCGACGATACTGCCCCCCTTTGACCCCTACGCAACTTCTTCGCTGCCGCCGGGGTTCAGTTCAATCTTTCCCGTCGGAACAAATCCAACCGTACAGGGACAATCAGTCTATTCCGGCATTTACTCCGGCAACTTCGAGCGGTTCGTTCCCGAAACCTACGAAGCAATGCGGCGATTCCGTGATGTTACCTCCTTTGAATACACTCATCTGCCGAGAGGGAGCAAAGACAATGGCTTCGGAATGGACGAAATCGACATACGAATGCAGTTAGCATTTCCCTGCCGATTTGTTCCCAACAATGGCAGAACCGGCTATTTTCTAGTTGCCCCTGCCGGTCGTCTCGTTTGGTGGAATGGACCGAACACTCCCGACATGCCGCCGAACGGTTTCGGAGCGTTTCTCGACTTCGGAGTGCGTCCCAAATTTAACGACTCGTTTAGCCTCAACGCTTTGGGACGTGTCGGTGTTTTTTCCGATTTCCAGAATGTAACGTCTGATGCGATACGGCTGCAAGGTCGTCTCGAAGGAATTTATAGTATTTCACCGCAGATGGACGTTCACGCCGGAGTGATTTACGCCGGACGTTCAAGGGTAAAAATCTTGCCGACGGTGGGAGTCGTTTGGGCTCCTGACGACGATTGGGTGCTGCGGTTGGTCTTTCCGAATCCGAAGGTTTCGCGCCGTTTGTGGACGGGACAGCAGGCAAAGTGGTGGGGATACGTTCATTTGGACTATGCGGGCAGTAGTTGGGACATTAAGCCGTATGGTTTGACCGACTACAATGACATTCGGCTCGGCGTAGGACTTGAATTTGACGCTCATAGCCGCATGGGCGGTTATTTTGAATTCGGCGGCAGTTTCGAGCGGGAACTCTACTCCAACGGACACCGAATGACAAGTTTGCCCTCCGTGCTCTATATGAAAATGGGATTCATCTTTTGACGGTAATACCTGGGAACCTCTAAAAATCAAATTTTTATATTGTTGTGTGCCGAAATCGCAATGCGAAAAGCAATTTTGCGCTGTTTCGCGAAAGTTCGTGTGTTTTGCGTCAAAAAATAGATTCGGCTGTCGTTTTTTTTTCTTTTTCTTGCCAAAATTTCCAGAATTTTCCAAACACTCCGCCGGAAAAAACGTAGTACATACAGAGTCGAATCTGCTTCCAGGAAAACGTTAAAAAGGGATGGATAGAAAAGACTGGTAGGTTTTTAACCCATAAAAACAAATTTTCCCGTCAAACGTCCCTTCCGAGGCAAAAAGGCTTGCATTTCGAAATCGCCGAGGTATAATCAAAATCGTTAAAATCGGCGCAATCGCTATAATCGTTACAAGTTGACAAATTGCCGATTGAAAGGAGAGCACAATGTTAAACGAAAATCAACAATCCCCAGACCGCCCCGTCGCCGAGACTTCCAGAATGAGCATAAGCAAACTATTCCTGACACTGCTGCTCTGCGTCGCTGTTTCAATGCTCGCCGCCGCACAGGAGCGTTACACGGTAAATCGTCCGGTTTTCGTCCCCTTTAAGGGGGAACTGTCGGAATACGTTCCCCAGCACGTCATCCCCATCCAGTGGGAAACCGACTACGAATCCGCCCGACAAAGGGCAGAAAGTGCGTCACGGACTCTCTTGATTTATCTCTACGCAGAGAACGGTCAAGAGATTCCTGAAGCGTTGGAAACCGTACCGGTCATTTCAGCATGCCAGCGGTTCGACACCGTTGTTTTGGACGATGATTTCGTTAGGGCGGGGCTCAGTTGGTGCGTGTTACTAAAATTGCCGATGGATGCCAAAATTACCGGCGAAGACGGCACGGAACAGTCCATTTATTCGTTGCCGGGATTTGAACACATGGTCGAACATCCTGGTCTGATTATGATAGACTATGCCAATCGGGACACCCCCTATTACGGCGAAGTCGTCGGTATCTTGCCCTTCTTAGAGGGAGAGTGCCCTACGGCTGAACAAGCAACAACGTTTTTGTACTTGCCGCCGGGCACGCTGACACAGCGGACGCTAACGTATGCCGTCCGTATTCATCCAGACCGACCATTGAGCGGTGACGGCATACCAGCCCCTATTGTGGTGCAATTAGCAACGGAGCACGCTCTCTATCAAGCAGAAAGAGGGATACTGGGACATCAAAATTTTAGTGCGCGGAGTTATCGGGCTAAAGAGGTTTTGGGCGGCGGAATGCCTGCGGAAATTTGTGCCCAGAGTCGAAGCGGGCTGGGGCTGTTCGAGGGAGCCATTGCTTGCATGAGGGCTTGGCGGTATTCTTCGGCACACTGGTCGATTGCCAGAAGGAGCCACACCTATTACGGTTACGACATGGTTCGCGGTAAAAACGGCGCATGGTATGCCGTCGGATTTTTTATCAATTAAGGGAACCTCTAATCATTAACTTCAGAGCCGCATTAACTTCAGAGCCGCGACCAGAAGGTCGCTGTGCTTAAGTTTTAGCGTCGCAACCTACCGGTTGCGGCTCTGAACTGGATTTTTAGAGGGGCAAATTTTTACCGCCAGGACAGTAAGATACGGTGTTCTACCGTTTTACCGCAAATTTTGGTACAATAATTGAGATAGAGTTTGCGTTCCTTCCCTTCGATTATGCGTCCGATCCTTGCGTTTGCTTTCAGTCTGATATGCTGCACCATTGCCTGTGCCGATGAAGTACTACTCGACATCGATCTCCCCCTCACGGCAAGGTCTGCCCACGATGCCATCAAAACACTCGAGCGACTCGATATCGATACCACCACGACCGTCTTCATCCAACTCAATGTCCGAACCGACGAAGAAATCTTCGGACGAGGAAGCGCCTTCGGCTCCACCTACGAATTCGCCTCACTTCTGACCAGCGAAAAATTCGCCCACGTCCGATTCGTCGCCTTCATGCCGCAGTCCATCCAAGGACACGCCGTACTCGTCGCACTCGCTTGCAACGAAAGAATCATGGCAGCAAACGCCGAAATCGGTGCCGCAGGTATCGACGAACCACGAATCACCCCCACCCATCGACAAGCATACGAAGAAATTGCCAAACGACGAAACATCCCAACCGCTCTTGCCAATAAACTACTCGACTCCCAAGCCGTACTGCTCGAAGTCCATACAGAACAAGGACTTCGACTTATCACACCCGCCGAAGTCGAAAACCTTCGGCAATCGGAAACATTCGCCGACGAACCGGAAGTAATCATACCGGCAGGACAGCACGGAATCTTTTCGGCAGAACGCGCTCGGGAAATCGGTTTGATCGACCGAATCGCCGATGACCGAATCGCCGCTATCCGTGCCTTCGGACTTGCGCCGGATAATTTGAGTGTTATCCCGATTCTCAACGAACTGGGACACGCCGTCCGCGTCAACTTGACCGGCATTATCAATGCGGACAGAACCGGTGCCGTCCAACGCAGTATCCAAAAACACATGGACGCAACGGAAAACAATGTCAATTTTTTGTGTCTCTACATTGATTCACCCGGCGGAAATTTAGAGGCGAGTTTGGCATTAGCCTCCTTTATCGTCAATGAAATTGACCCTGCAAAGGTTCGGACGGTGGCGTACATCCCCTATCATGCAAGAGCCGATGCCGCTCTCGTGGCGATTGCTTGCGATGAAATTGTGCTGGGACACGGTGCCATTCTCGGCGGCGACGGCGCAAGGATTTTTACTGCCGACCAAATTGCCGACGCACGCCGGATGCTCCGGGAATCGATTGCCAAAAAGGCGATGCGGTCATGGTCGCTTCCGGTCGCACTTATTGACCCTGATATTGAAATCTTCCGAGTGGTCAAGGAAGCGGACGGCGGACGGCGACCTGCGACGAACTTCCTTTCCGACGAAGAACTGTCTGAACTTCCTGACCATGCGCAGTGGACAAAACAGGAAATTGTGAAACGGCAAGGGGAACTCTTGCAAATTGTCGGAGGACAAGGGGAACAGTTTCTCGTGGATCGCACCGCCAAGGACTTTGCCGAATTCAAAATGCTCTACAATTTGGAGCAAGACCCGATGTTGGCTGACCCGACTTGGGCAGACCAGTTGATTCATTTTCTCCAAACGCCCGGCATGTCGGCACTGATTTTGCTGATCGTTTTCTTTGCGTTGATGATTGAGTCGAATTCACCGGGCATCGGCATCGGATTGTTTGTGGCGATTGTCGGCGTGGTGTTGTTCTTTTGGCTTCAATTTCTCGGCGGGACGGCAGGCTGGTTGGAGGTGCTTTTATTTTTAGCGGGAGTTGCTTTTGTGCTGTTTGAGGTTTTCGTGTTGCCGGGCTTTGGGATTTTTGGGCTCGGCGGCATTGCGCTCATATTGACTTCGTTGGTGTTGGCGAGTCAGACGTTTATTATTCCGCAGAATTCGTATCAACTGTTGCAATTTCGGAATTCGCTTTTGATTTTAGCGGTTTCTGGTGTTGGTGTTTTCGGTTTGGGCATTATTTTTTCTCGGATGTTGGAGAAGATAGCCAAGCCGAAGGATGTTGTAGTGGTTCAGGAGACGGAGCGTTTGGCGAACTATGATGGTTTGGTTGGACAGCGTGGTACGGCTGCGACGCTCCTTGTACCGGCGGGCAAGGCTCGCATCGGTGATGATTTGTACGATGTCGTTTCCAATGGCGATTTGATTGAAAAAGGTCAGCCTATTGAGGTCGTGCAGGTCGTCGGATATAAAATCGTGGTGCGGCAGGGTTGAATGGTGTAAGAAAGTATTCACACTCGTATTATCCTCTAAAAAGACCCTTCAGAGCCGCAACCGGAAGGTTGCGATGCCGAATTTCTGGTCGCGGCTCTGATGTGAATAATTAGAGGTGTCCATTGTAACACCTGTAACGGTTATGACGAAACGACTTTGATTTCCTATCGGGTTCCCTCTACTCGCTACAAAGCCGGGGTATTGCGATTGCCGAAAAGGAGGACGTACAGTGGTGTACTCCATCCGTCTAACTTGTCATGAAACAGTCCATGCGTCTTTTTGTCATTTCCGTTATTACTCTCGCTTGCTTTTGCGTTCAGCAAGCAACATTTGCCCAGGGCGTACTTTTACGCAGCGTCGGAGCAGTCAACGCCTCCGTCGGCGGAACCGCCACGGCAATGCCGCTCGACGCAGCAGGTGCCTTGATGTGGAATCCCGGCTCCATTTCCGCCCTCAAAAAGAACGAGATGACCTTCGGACTAGAACTCGTCGAAGGAAAAAGCCGAGTCGAATCCACATTGGGCGGCTTGTCCGGCTCGACAAAAGGGGAAGGCGGAGTCGTTCCCGTCCCCAGTATGGCACTCGTTTGGAACAAAAGTATGCGTTCACCGTTTACCTTCGGACTCGGAATGGGTGCGGTCGGAGGAGCGGCATCGCTCTATCCGCACAAACCAACCAATCCTGTATTGTCGCAACATGGTCGCTCTGCCACCGTCATTGTGTTGCAAGTAACGCCGACCGTCTCCGCACAAGTTACCGAGCGGCTGTCGATTGGGGTTGCGCCTATCGTTGACTTGGCATCACTCAATATCAATCCGATGAGTTTGGGGCGAGAAAACAATCCCCACACTGGTGCAGACGGAGCTCTCTCGACTTATGGTACCCGGTATGTTTGGGGTGCCGGTTTCCAAATCGGTGCATTGTACGATTTCCAAAACAATTTTAAGGCGGGTTTCACATTTAAGAGTCCCATTTGGGCAGAGAAATTGTACTTCACTGGTACCGATGGTCAGAGCGGTGCTCCCGCTTCACAAACTTTCGATTTGAATCTCCCGATGACTCTTTCGGCGGGGATTTCCTACGATGGTTTCCGCAACACGGTCATCGGAATGGATGTCCGATACCTTGACTATGCGAATACTGCGGGACTCAAGAATGGTGTCAATCCCACCACTTTTAAAGTCGAGGGACTCGACTGGGAAAGCGTGTACTCGATCAGCATCGGAGCGGAGCGGAGGATCAACAAGAAGATACGGGTGCGGATGGGCTATTGCTGGAATGAGAATCCGATACCGAGTCGTAGTGCTGCACTGGCGATTTCTGCACCGATGATTACACAGCATGTGTTGTCCTGCGGTTTCTCTTACGAAATTGCAAAGGGACTCGAAATGTCGGCGGCGTATTGCCATTCGTTTAATGAAAAACTGACGGGACCGTTTTACGCTAAAGTAGGCGGAGATGTAGTAGAGGGGAGCGTAACAAACTCGCTCTCGGCGAATGCACTCTTTGCGAGTATTTCGAAGAAGTGGTAGCCGTAAGGAAACCGTTAATGCTGGTTGATAGCGATACGATCATTCTCATAGAAGTCAAAACGACGTTGGAAACGTCCGATGTCCGAAAGCATTTAGAGAAGATAGACGAATACCGCCGTCATATTGCTGCGGACGGCTTCGTTCAACCGCATGTCAGGCATCTGTTGCCGACGACGCGCTTCTTCGGTGCCGCTGCCGGGGCGGTCGTTACGGACGAAGCCAAGCAATTCGCTCACGAAAATGGTTTGCACGTTATCGTGCAGTCCGGCGAAGCGGTGGAAATCGTGCAGACTCCCGAAGAGTTTAAAGCAAAGGAATGGTAAACCCTATTGCCGTTGCACTTGCCCTTCTCCCTCCATACGCGGCAGTCTGCCGTCGAGTACCGTCAACCCTCTCGACGACGGAATCAAATGATGATAAATAAACGCCTGCTCATGACTATCACACGCCGTTATCGGTACGACAATCTCCCGGTCGCCGATCAGTCCCTTTGCTAACAACGTTATCGACTGCGGAAGACCATCGAAATCATTAGTACCTGCAAGCGTTCCAGAAACCCGGTCAGCATCAACAGGAATAATCATATTGTTAGAAAGCCGAAACGGCAAACCCTCCGGCACTGCAATGCTAATATCCCCCTCGAATCCGCCGTAACGCACCGCATGAAAAGCAATCGGGCGCGCTCCGCCCAAAAAAGCAATCGCCGAAGGAGTACAATAGACCGCAAAGCCCGGCTCCGATGGAGCAATACGCAAACGATAACCATACTCCGCTCCGCCGCGCTGCTGCGCATTGTAAAGACGAACAGTATACGTCCCATCGACAGGAAGCGTTTCACAAAGATACGGATCAGCATGATGCGTTGTCAATCCGATGTTCAGACCGCTCGAATCCGCCCGGTCATCATTTCGAGCAAGCAATGTTTCATCAGGGGCGAACAACTCCAACACTGCGTCGAGCGGCGAATCAAGAGAACGAGCGGCAACATCGAAAACGAGAGTGTCGCCGGCACTTCCTGTGAATTGGAAAATGTCCACGCCGGTTGCCGTCATAATACGTCCATTGACAATGACCGGAAGTGTAACCGCCGTCGGAGTTTCCGACGACTCCGGTGCGGTGATTTCCGGTAGCGTATCAACCGCATAACGAATCGGACGCTGAAGAGGAACGCCGTTGAGTTCACGAATCTCTCGAATGTTTGCACCCGACGATGTATCGAACCGCGCTGCCGTTGCCGGAAGATTCCAACCTTGCAGTTCTGCGTTGACTTCTGTATCGACACGTCCGCCCAGTGGAAAGACCGATGTTACCAACGGCACTTCGCCGATGGTGATGCGATAGACGAAATCATCTCGTCCGCGAAAGAGCGTGTCGCGGACTTCCAATGTGTACACACCGGCTTCGGGAATCTCGAAACAGATGAGTGGGTCGGGTTCAAAGCGATAAGAAGACGCATTCGCCAACTCGCGACCACCTGGTCCATAGAGTGTTAACATTCCTTGAAACCAGCCCGGCACGGCATCGGCAAGATAGGGAATCAGATAACGCGCTTGCATGGCGATCACGATTTTCTGTCCTTCGGCGGCGTGGAAACGAAATTGGTCGGCATCACCGGCACGGATTTGACCGTTGATAACAACCGGCAACGTCAGCGTGTCCATTGCCAGCAAGTTGCGTCCGCGTTCCCGCAATCGGCGCATTAACTCGTCCCGTTGCGGAGCAGGTTGCTCCCTGACCATATCATTGTTGAATGCGTCGGGCATCCATTCGGCGGGATCGGGAGTCTCGGTATCATTGGGTTCAAGTTCGTTCACTTCGGGAAACGTTCCGACGATAAAGCGAATCGGTGCGGTAGTGCCGGAGGGGGTGATGAGTCGAAGTTCTCTGTCGCCCGGCGGAGCATCGGGAGCAATCGTCAACCGTAGCAATACTCCTTGGGCGAAGGACTCTTTCGGATTCCTTTCAGGACGCACATAGAAGTATTCGTAAAACATCTGCTGCAAATCGTAAGGAGTCGGATCGGCAAGTTTGTCCACGTAAGGATATTTGACGGTCAACTCTTCGAGTGTGTATTCCGGTAGGGGAGCGTCATCGACCGTTACTGTGCTGATGTAAAGATTGAGAATGCTTTGCGCTGCTGCATCGCGTTGTTCTTCGGTAATGGCTTCGTTATCAAAAAGGAATTTCAATCGGGCTTCCTGAAAGGTACGGCGGATGAAGGCACGTTCGGCGGCGTTGTTGAGTGCCCGGGATGTGTATGTTCCGACGATTCCGCCGGTGATACCTTCGCCGGTAATGAGTACGCCGTGTGCTCTTACGATTTGTCGTCCGCCGAGCATGACATCGACGGTGGTGCCTTGTTTTCCGCTGGCGGGGAAGGCGAATCCGATTCTTGCCGGAACTGCTTGGGCAAATGCCGATGTACTCAAGAGGAAAAAAATAAAGACAAAGTGAACGAATGTGCGCATGGGAGGTGGGCAAGAGTTTGAAGTGAAACCTCTGGCATTGTACTACAAATGGCGCAAAAATGCACTTTCCCCTTGGGTACTACAGTAGATGTGCAAGTTTGTTTCGAACCAGGCAGGTTGCCGCCCGGCGGTCGGCTGCCTACCACGATAGCCTTGATTTTACAGCCCCGGCGGATAAAAAGTTCACAGAGCCCGGAGCGGAAGCTCCGGTGCTCCCGCACCGGGCTCTGTTTGTTCTTTGCTAATTTTTTCCGCCAACCCTGTAAGACTCCAAATACTTGTGTAGTTGTGTAGATACTATTCGGCATGCCGCCCCGCTCGTCAAAGACCACATAACAATTTAGCCGGTACTCCGGCGCAGAACCGCAAACCTAAACCGATTTTGTGAAGTTTCCGTGATAAACTGCCGATACCTACAATCAACATAACCGTCAAAAACGGACAAGCAGCAACTATGACAAACAACACTGGTAATTTAGGCAAACGGGGGGGGGGGGGGCAAACCTGGAAAGAGGGGAAAATTGCCCCTTTACACCACCCATACACTCTTTCTTTTTTTTTGTTTCC
>Ga0099364_10014610_pt1 | contig 10426 bp, 6 predicted proteins | sample TergutTh196P3_FD_73070 | JGI IMG/M metagenome (GOLD analysis project Ga0099364, IMG submission 73070) | Microcerotermes parvus P3 segment gut microbial communities from Pointe-Noire, Republic of the Congo - Th196 P3 | ecosystem: Host-associated > Arthropoda: Insects > Digestive system > Gut ...
CCGTAACCTTTTCGCCTATAAAGGTTTCAATAAAATACGTGGAAACGCGATTGTTTTCCATCAAACGCCTAAATACCACGTCATACAACGGATTGGCGATTTCTACCCCTTTTATTGCTTTTTTTGCTACTTTTGCCATTATTAAAAAAAATTTCGGACTGCAAATGTACACTAAATTTTTGAAAAACTAAAAACTGTAAAAAAAATTGTAAAAACATTCTTTAAAACTATGTAAATCATTTTACAAATTTATCATTAAATTACTGTTTAATACTCAAAATTGCTAATTTGCTGTTCTGCAAACATTTTTACCAATTTTTTTGCTGCGTTTGTGTAAAAACGGTGGTTTACTAATCTACTGCTACGAGATTTAAACCAATCGCTTTTGTTTACATAAATATTATGCTCTTTCAGTTCGCGCAGTAGGCTCATAGTCATTTTATTATACTCGGCGCGTCCAAAGTACATGTGATTTGCATCGTGCATCACTTCTTCTATCAGTCCTTGTGGACTTTCGTCGTAGTGAGCCACTTTCATCAGATGGCAAATTCTGTCTATCTGTTGAGATGAATATTTGAACTCGGGCAAAAATTTTCTTGCAATTCCTTCACTAATCCCACAAATATTTATATCATATTTTATTGAATACCCTATATCGTGCATCAATGCAGCTGTTTTTAGCATCAAAATATTTTCATCGTCAATATTTTCGAGACGCGCGAGCAGTTCTACGTGTTCGTAAACGTCCATAACATGTTCGAAATTATGAAAATAAAGCACCGAAGATTTCTTTTTCATCATTCCTACTACAAACTCTTCCAAGTCTATTAATCTTAAAAGTTGCATTTGCACAAAGAAGGCTTGATTAGTAATCATCAATCCGCTATCGTTTATCTGTAAAAATTCTGATTTAAGGTTTTTAACTACGTATGAAGAAACTTCGTCAACTGTGTTTGGCACTTTACCATTATATTCGCAGTCAAAGTATTTTTTTATTTTTTCATAGGTCGTTCCGGAAACATTTATTTTGCCGGAAGGGCACGAAGTTTCTAATCTTGCTGCAACGTTAACTGTGTGTCCCCAGATATCGAACGACAATTTTTTCTCTCCTAGCATTCCGGCTATCACGGGTCCGGTGTGAATACCAATTCTTACCGACCAAACGTTAGGATTTTTTTCCATCATTTTTTTCTGATGGTCTTGTAGTTGCAACGCCATCATTACTACGTCTACCGGGTTTGTATAATTTTTGTGTGAAATACCGCCGGCACACATGTATGCGTCTCCCATAGTTTTAATTTTTTCTACTTGATAATTATCTATAATTTTATCGCAGTAAAGAAAAAATTCGTTAAGCTCTTCCAAGAGCAATTCAGGATCTAAGCTATCTGAAATTTCTGAAAAGCCAACAATATCAGCAAAGAGCACAGTCACCATTTCATACTTTTGAATAGTATGCACTCCTCTATCGTGCAGCAATTCATTGCTGCTATCTGCGCTTGGGCTCGGCGAAAGAACTGTTCTTTCTTTTTTTCCGAAATAATAACCGAGAAACGTTGCTAAAAATAGCGTCGGTATACATGCCCAGAATAAAATGAAATAAATTTCCAATTTTTTAAATTTTTTTTGTTTTTTTATTAAAAAATGTATACTTTTGTCAAAAATTAAAAATGTCCAAAGATAATACTTTTTTTTGTAATTTAGTGTAACGAAAATTTATTTCAATGGAAAATGTTATATCCAGACCTGTCGTAATACCGACAGATTTTACTGAAGTGGCGCAGAATGCAATTAAATTTGCAGTGCCGTTTGCCCGCGCAACAAATGCCGCCGTCGTTTTACTACATATAGTAAAAACAACGGCTGAAATTCCTGCGGCTACCGAAAAAGTGGTTGCCGAAGCAGCAGTAGCTGCCCAAGAGCATGGTGTTGAGACGAAAGGAATCGTTATGGAGGGCTCAATTTTTTCTACAATAGGCGAGGCTGTGAAAGACCTTGACGCCGGATTAGTAGTTATGGGAACCCATGGTATAAGGGGAATGCAAAAACTTACGGGCAGTTGGGCTCTAAAAGTTATAGTTACCTCTAAAGTGCCTGTGTTTTGTGTGCAACAATCCCCAAAGAAAGCAACTATCGAAAAAATCGTGTTTCCCGTAGATTTTAAACGGGAAAATCGCGAAAAACTCGGTTGGGCGTATTACGTTGCTAAGCTTTTCGATTCTAAAGTTCACGTTTTCAGAACATTTCCATCTAAAGACAAGAAATTAGACCATGGAGAAAAGACCAACATGATTTTTACCGAAAAATTTCTTCGGTCGAAAAACGTGCCATACGAAGTAACCGTGGCGGAAAGTAAGGGTTCTTTTGCAAAACAGACGCTAAAATTTGCAGAACAAATTGATGCAGACCTGATTCTGATTACAACCACAAAGGGAATTGCGCGTATTGATTATGTCTTCGGGATTGTTGAAGAAGAGATAATAGCAAACGATGCACATATTCCTATAATGTGTGTTAATCCCAGAAAGGGGATTGTTGGCGGATTTAGCGCTACGGGCGGTTGAGCGTAAAAAACTCAATTGCGTTTAACAGATAAACAGCCGGAGCATTCCAGTTGATTGCTATTTCGTTGGATGCATATGAGCACCAATGGTCTACGAACGCTGTTTCAGGCTCTGTGTATTTGTAATCACAGCCGTCTTGCATCCCCGGATTTGGTCCGCCCGCAAGCAGACCGGGTACGGGGTCTGTTATTCCGTCTGCCTCAGAGGGGCGATGATGCGGGTGCATGACGCGTACAGAGCCAAAACCAGTGACAAAACAATATCCGGTGGCGTTAAGTCCTAACAGATAATTAACATTAGTTATAGCGGCGTTCAGGTATTTTTTGTCTTGCGTCATTTTATAAGCGCGTATTAACAATATACCTTGATTTGCGGCTACGGAATTGCTTCCCCAAATAAAATCTCTTACGTTTTGCCCCATAACAACCGCAAAAGCGTTGTTATCAATACTTTCAACAAATCTATCAGCCATTACTAACAGTCTATTGTTTGCATCCTGCGACATTAAATTATCTGCACCCGAACGTAGCAATGTGTAAATACCTAACATATAGGTATTGTTCCACGCGGGAATAGAATATTGCTGTGGAAAATTATTTGTTATTATCTCCGCATATTGGATGTCTGCCGTTGTTGCATACATCTCAGTTGCAGCCCAAAACCACTCATCGGTAAATCGTCTGTCGCCATATCCGCCGGTTGTAATCTGAGGTTCGAACAGTTGGTTCATTTCGTTTTGATTGTATGGCATATCCGGATGTTGTAGCGCCCATGTCCAAGCTTTTTTTGCCGCGTTCAAACAACTGTCTGATAAACCGGGGAATACATTTGGGTATTTTTTGTATATCCTTGCTGCTTGCGCCGTTACAGCTACAAAGTTTAAAGCTGCAGCTGTTCCTTTTTGAACTACATATCGTGGCGCTTTGGTTACGCCCGGCATTACTATTCCGTCAAAATTTGCATTGGTTAATTTGTTGTATACACCGCCATCGTGAGGGTCTTGCATTGTAAGCATCCAACGCAAGTTGTAGAGAATTTCGTTAAGTATATCGGGTGCGCCGTTCCCGCTTTCGGGGATGTTTACTGAAAGTTTTTCAAAATATTCCGGAAAATCTTCGTAGGATGACAATAATGTCGCCATAGTAATTCCCGAATTGACAATATATTTATTGTAATCTCCTGCGTCGTACCATCCTCCGGGCGACGAAATTATTGTACCAGCCGGACGATGTTCGGTAGCAGCTGAGGGATGAACAATAACCTGATTGTCAGGATGTCCTGCCTGACGCGCCCATTTACCTGCAAAACGCTTGTCTAACGGCATGGAGACACGTTGAAAATAATAGCCTTTGAGAAGAGCCCTTGCCGGTTCGTAATGAACGTTTTGAGAGATAGTAAAAATATGCGATTCTAAATCGCCGGCAATGATTCTAAATCTGCCTGTACCGCGAAATTCAGAAAAATCTGCAATACGTGTTTGTACAGATGAATTGTTTGATTGGCGGATAGAACTTAATTGTCCGGAAAAAACTGTTTCGCCGGTTTGAGATACAACGCTAAAATGGTTAACCGCAGGCATATTTACAATAACCGCTTGTTTAGGAGCATCGGGGTAATATCCCACTTGATTAACTGCAACACCCGGACTCGGAAGCGGAGTTGATATAAAGACCGAAACAAAGCTTGCCGGCGGCATTTCAACTCTGATTGAGCCGTCATCTTCTATTGTTGTTGCCAATTTTTGTCTGCTCAATGTATAATTTGTTCCGTAAGCCGCAACTATAGTGCAATTTTCGGGTAAACCATGTATTATTGCCGTTCTTTCAGCGCCGTTGTTAACTAAATGTACTGCATACTGATTTCTTGATATATTTCCAAAGGCAGCGCTATTAACATTTTTGGCGCTTGCCGTCACCGGCAGGTGGAACGACTGTTCGGGCGTATCTGCCAATTGCTGTATGTTCCAAAATCTTTGGGTAGGACGCAGCGGACCGTCAGAGCCGGCAATTCCCGCGCCCCAGAGAAGCGAATAATCTGCCGTAAGTTGCCATTGCAGTATGCTCAATGGTTGACTTATAGCACAAATACGAACGTACAGATTAATTTCATAGAGTGCAAAAGTTGGCTCCAAAAATATTTGAGGGTATCGCCATGCTGCAGCATCGGTACTCCCCTCGCCTATAATGAGCGGCACATTTAACTGTTGGGCTGCCCCAAGCCATTTTTTTAACGTTGCATCATCGCATCCTCGCCATGAGTGGAACGAAACGGCTGCAATATATTTATGTGTTTCAGGGTCGTTAAGAGCGGGAACAATAAAATCAAAAGTTGTGGCGTCTGAATTATCTCCAAGAAGCATTCGCGTGGCTAACTGACGCGTTGCCATGTAGGCGCCAAATTCTTTTATAAAATCGGCATGTTCTTGAGCCGTATGAAGTATATCTATGCCTATGTCTGATTCGTTGAACGAAAACGACTGAGTTTCAACGCCGTACTCTTCCTTTAAAAAAACTAAATAGTCGGCAAGCGATTTATAAATTCGTTCTTTTTTTGAATCGTCTAATCTTAGCGCGGCTACTCCTCCGCTTCTGCCTCTGCGTTGTCCTTCGGCAAGCGCCCAGTTTGGCGGAAACCATACGCCTACTATTACAGGCATCCCCATAGCTGCCAAACGCTGCGCCATAAGCATCGAACGATGTACGCGGTCGTTAATATTGCCTGCGCGGGCTTCTTCTAACGGGTCGCTGTTTTCGTCGGGGTCCCATGCCGCCCACGGCATTTCAACTCTTCCCGATGCTACGCGCATATTTTCCAAACAATAATCAATAACCTGAGGGTCGATGTTGAGATTTTGCAATCTAAAATTTCCACCCATTCCCTCAAATAAACGTCCCGGTCGGCTCCTTTCTACGAACACTTCGACAGGATTATTGTCAATATCGCCTTTTGCAAGCAGGTTAAAGTTTAGATTGCCGCTTGCACCTTTTGTCAGGTTATTGCCAAAAAGTTGTATATACAACACAGCATCGCCGGCTTCGTGTCGTACAAAGGCTCTTGCGCTGGAAGAAAAACTAATTGATATTTCTCTTCCGGCATCCGAAATAGTTATCTGTCTGCCCGTAGCGACACGGGATTGCCGGTTGTCGCGTGTTAGTGTGGAAACAGGAATTGAGGTATTTCCTATTCTTACCGTTGCTGCCGGATAGCGTTCGGCAGGCAGCGTGAAACAGTAGAAAACTCCTTCTACGCGACGCGTTGTGTCTGATTGAAATGACAGACCGACCGTTGCGGCGCCTCTACCGGTATCTTCAACCGTCTGCCCGAAAGAAATACGCAATATGGAGCTGTTTACCGTAGCCACATTTGCATTTCTGCTGAAACGCGTCGGATTTCGCTCTTTTCCCGTTGAACTTATCCACGACCATCCGTTTTCAACTACTCTCACCGAAGTTTCAAACTCTATAAGTTCGCCGTCCAACCTAATACCCGTCAGATTGCCCCATGCCATAACTTCGGTTTGAGCTGCAACTGACATGGAAAAAACAGAAAGCAAAACAGCTGAAAAAATATTTTTAAATGTATTTCTCATGATACTAATTTTTAATTTTCGCAAAGTTAAAACAGTTCAATGACATTTCCAAATTTTTGAATTTTATTTTTTTTTCGTTAGCCTCCCCCCTAAAACAAAAAATAAACCAAATAAAACATCACCACAGTAAAAAAGATGCGCAGGATTGAAGAGTACAGAAGCAATTGTGTTCCTGTTTTTGCGCCGAAAATGCCGATATAGTGTGGCGCAGAGTGTCTGAACGTTGAGATTACCGAACTCAACAGATATCCTAAAAGCAGCGACAAGATAACGTTTTTAGGACTTATTGTTTCGGCAGTCAGCATGTTGCCGGCTACTGTGTAGGCGGCTAAGGAATTACCGAAATATGCAGCCGCGATGCTCAGTCCTTCTACAGGCACAGGAAAAAACCTTGTTACGCCCTGAATATGAGTGGTTAGCCATTCGAAAACGCCTAATTCCACTAACCAGAATACCAACACAGTAACCGGAACGGTAATAAAAATTATCCTTTTCATCAGCGGCAAACTCTGTTTCAGGCTTTTTTTCAGCATTTCAGCTGTTTTTAACTTCTCTGCAACCTTAGTTTCAACTCTTAATGTTTCAGTATTTTTCTTCAATATAAATCGGCTGATAATGAGCACTATGACCGTTTTCATTAAGCCCGTGAAAACGAATATCACAAAGTAGAGTATGCCGGTCAGTCCCAGCAGGGGTATTATTACCGGCAGCATTGCTCTCCAGTGTATCAATGCCGCCGGAAAATTATTTGCTAATGCTGCTATGTACATTTCCTTACGGTCGATTTTTTTTTCTCTGAAAAATTGCATCAGCATTGCGTTTCCCGACGATGGCGAGCCAAAACTTACTATAAAACTTATTCCGCTGGCTTCCGTCAAACGTCCTAATTTTGTGAACGGCTTGGCTATACGGCTCAAACGCCCTGTCCAGCCGAGGTTTTCGAGAACATTCACTAACATTATCCCCAGAAAAATGGCGGGGATGATGCGCGAACAGAAAAAAAGTGATTTGAATAATACGTCCAACTTATTTAAAATTTGGCGCTTACGCTAAACGTGAACGTTCTGCCCGGCGCTTGAAAAAACAAAAAATATTCCCGGTCTAAAATATTATTGACAGCTAAAGATAAACTTATATTTTTGTGGAGCATGTAAGAAATTTTTGCATCGAGCAATTTTTGCCCGTCAAAACTTCCGTAGACGCCCTGAACGACGTCGCTGTTATCAGACGCCGTAAAATATTTGCCCGTAAAATTGTAGGTCAGCTGAAAGGTTACAGGTTCCTTATCAAAGTTTATGCCGGCGTTATAAATCAAGTCGGGAACATTTGTAAATCTTTTGCCAATAGATTGAGGTTCAGCGAAATTAGCCTTAATTTCGGTATGCTGGCGCGTCAGATTGAAATTTATCTCCAAAAACGAAAAAACAGTCTGTCGCAACTCAACCTCAACGCCTTTTATGGCGCCTTCTGCGGCGTTCACTGTTTTTGTAACACGCGGCGTGCCCGCCTCTAATTCAGAATTGTAGATTAAATCAGTCACATAACTTTGAAAATAATCAAAACCGATTTTTGTGTAATTGTTAAACAAAGAGATGTTGATGCCGACATCCCATGAAAAAGCTGTTTCAGGCTTCAAATCGGGATTAGAATGGTTTATTAGCGTTGCCGAAGTGGATGTTCTGTATAAATTAAAAAGCGTAGGAGTTCGAAACGAGCGCCCGGCTGAAGCCCTGATACTCTTAATATTAACTAACCCCGAATTGAGCCGGGGACTATAAACAATTCCTGCCTTGGGCGACAGGCTGTGTTTTGTGGTCTTGGGATAAATGGTTTCGTCAGCGCCTTGCATGCCCATGCCGTTGTTGTTGAGCCAGAAATCATAACGAACTCCGAAACAGGTTTTTAGACCGTCAAAAATATTTATTTCTGCCTGTGCAAAAGGAGCAAAAAATGTCTGTTTCCCGCTCATAGAGAACGACAGCTCTGTTTTTGACGCACGGTTTATCCAGTTAGCGATGTTCCATTCTTCAACGCTTGCCGTATATATTTTATAATCAGCGCCTACTGACAGTGAATTGTTTCCTAAGGGAATATCTGTCTGTATATTTGCTATCAAATTTTGTCGCGGCGAGCTGAAAGTTCTGCCCGTTCCGCCGTCTGCCGTAGCGCCCGCTAAAATTGTTTCATAACGGCTGTGGTCGTCCAAAAAACCGACGTAAGCGCTTAATTGTGCGTTGTTTATATTTGTTTTGCCGTGCAATCTGAATACATTAGTATATTGGTTGCCGGGTGCGCCCAAAAAATTGTGAGGTCTCACGGTTATCCTTTTTTGAACACCGTCGTCTTCGATGGTGATAATGCCGTCGTTGACCGGAAGTCCGGTAGTTTGGTCGGTCAGAAATGTGCGGGAATTTTTGTATCCGTAGGCGTCAATTCCCGAACTTACACTAAAATCGAGCGTAGAGCCCGGTTTTATTTCGTATGAAATCCTTCCGTATAACTGTGTTCCGTTCAGCCAGTTATAGCCCTGATGCCCTAACAGATATTGAACGGCGCCTCTGTTATTTGTGGTTTTTTGCCATCCGTTTGCCGTTATATTTCCGGCTCCGTCGACGGCGCCCGTCTGGAAAAGATTGGCGGGGTATCCGTCTGAGGAGATTTGAGAAACGCTGAAAAACACGCCAAGCTTGTCGTCCTTCAAAAAACGGTTGGAATAAGCCGCAGCCACGTTGAATGTATTAAATGTACCGTAATTAGCCTTCAATGTAATGTTCTCTTTTTTAGGTATTTCGGTCAAAATATTTATAACGCCGCCCATTGCGCTGCCGCCATACAGCGATGAAAATGAACCTTTTACTATTTCTACCCGTGTAATTGCTTCAACGGGTATCGCGCGCCAGTTAACCGACTGATTATAACCGTCGTTCATCGGCACGCCGTCTAACAGTACGAGTGTTCGTGCGCTTCCTGAAAAACCGCGTAAACTGACGTATCCTGTTTGGTCAGCCGGTTTAGTGCGCCTCACAAACACGCCGGCGACGCCTCGCAAGGCTTCATCCGTATAGGTGAACGAAATTTTTTCGAGCCCCCTTCTGTTTATCACTGAGATACTTGCCGGAACTGCATGAATGGAATGTGGCGTTCGCGTTGCCGTTACTACCACTTCGTCGATGGTCGCCTCTGCAACACTGATAACTTCTTGAGACATTAAATTTTGCGCAGTCAGAAAAAATAATGCAACAAATATTAATTTGCTATACATCTTAATTAAAATAAATCTATTCTGTTAATTTTGCTTGCCAAATATCCGGCTCCGAAGCCGTTGTCGATGTTTACAACCGAAATGCCTGCCGCACAAGAGTTTAGCATGGTAAGCAATGCCGATAATCCTTTGAAGTTTGCACCATAGCCGACGCTTGTAGGCACGGCAATAACCGGTTTGTCTACTAATCCGCCCACTACGCTTGGCAAGGCGCCTTCCATGCCCGCCACAACGACATTCACACGCGCGCCACGTATCAGTTCCAGACGGCTGAAAAGCCTGTGAATGCCCGCTACGCCTACATCATAGATGCGTTCTACACGGTTGCCAAAAATTTCGGCTGTGACGGCAGCTTCTTCGGCTACCGGAATATCAGCAGTACCGCCGGTAACAACCGAAATATAAGTTGGCGCAAGCGCAACATCATTTTTACGGATAGCTATAGTACGCGCAGCCTTATTGTATTGTGCCTCAGGATACAGACCATCGATGCGTTCCCACAAAGCATCCTGCACGCGCGTTGCCAAAACATTGCTGCCACGCTGATACATCAACTCAATGATTTCTGCGGACTGTTCTAACGTTTTGCCTTCGCAAAAAATTACTTCAGGATAGCCTGTGCGCAACTGCCGATGATTATCTATCTTGGCAAAGCCCATCTCTGAAAAAGGTAAATCCTTCAACTGCTGGAATGCAGTATCAACGTCCTGCTCGCCGCGACTAACGGCTTCAAGTATTTGACGAATATTTTCAGGGGTCATTTTTCTTATTTTTTTATTTTGTTTTTTTTTGCAAAAATACACAAAAAAAATGAAATAAATACTTTTTTGTAAAAAAAAAAATAAAGTAAGTGAGCAGAAACATCGCAGGTTTTTAAAACCTACGATGTTAAAACTTTTTTTTGAAAAAATTGCCCAAAACTTCTTTTTTCTTGGTATCAATACTCAATATTGGCAGGTTAAGGTGCATATACAACGTTATTAGCCTTGCAATTCGTTTGAATTGCTTGTT
>Ga0099364_10014611_pt1 | contig 10426 bp, 5 predicted proteins | sample TergutTh196P3_FD_73070 | JGI IMG/M metagenome (GOLD analysis project Ga0099364, IMG submission 73070) | Microcerotermes parvus P3 segment gut microbial communities from Pointe-Noire, Republic of the Congo - Th196 P3 | ecosystem: Host-associated > Arthropoda: Insects > Digestive system > Gut ...
ACGGATATTTTTTCGTTACCGCTTGATTTTCAGAACACTTGGTTTTACGAAACGATTGGTTTTGCTGAAACCGATTTGTCGGAAATAGCAGAATATTATTTTTCTAAAAATCGTTATAAAGAAGCATTGGAGATATTTCTGCGCTTGTCGGAAAACGAAAAAGACAACGTTGGATTGTTCCAAAAAGCAGGTTATTGTTACCAACATTTAGGCGAAATAGAAAAAGCGTTGAGCTGTTATTTGCACGCCGAAACGATTGTTACCGACGATAAATGGACAATTCGGCGGATTGCGTTTTGCTACCGAGCACTGAAAAATTATGAAAAGGCGTTAGAATATTACAAAAGAGCCGATTTGCTGATACCAAATAATATTGGAATCGAATTGAACGTCGGGCATTGCCTGCTCGAAATGCAACAATATAAAGAGGCACTAAACAGCTATTTTAAACTTGATTTTTCGTCGCCCAATAATGAAAAAGTTTGGCGCGCTATTGCGTGGTGTTCGTTCCTATCGAAAAAGTTTGAACAAGCACGAAAATATTACGCTAATTTATTGGAAAATAAACCAACACACTTCGATTATCAAAATGCCGGACACGTGGAATGGGTAACCGGAAACCGCCAAAAAGCGCTCGATTTGTATAAAAAAAGCATCGAACAAAACAACGGAAATTTATCTGAATTTCTGTCTGTATTAGAAACGGATGTTCCGTATCTCACGGTTTTGGGAGTAAAAGAAGACGAGATTTTGATTATGACGGAAAGGTTGAAATATATGATTTAGAAATTCGTCTGAACCATGATTTTATTAAGACTTTCTTGATGGGCACAACTTAATCATAAACATTATAAACCTAATTTTCACAAAACAACCTCAGTAGCAAATAGATATATCTCATTTATCAACCTTATTACCTAATTTATATTATGCTTTAATAAGATAATAAGGTTGTTGGTGATGTTTACTTCAAGCTACTGAGGTTGTTTTGTGAAAATTAGGTTTTTAAATGTGAGTTCAGCATATTACATTATTTCAGAAATAGTTGTATTTTTGTACGTTAAACAAAAACAAAAATGGAAACAACAAGGCAAAATAAAATAGGTCGTTTACTCCAAAAAGATTTGAGTGATATTTTTATGCTAATGGCAAAAGACAAAATGCAAGGAACGCTCATTTCGGTAAGCACCGTTCGCGTTAGTCCCGATTTGTCGGTGGCAAAGGCATATTTGAGTATTTTTCCGTCCGAAAAAGCAGAAAGCGTATTGGAATATATCGAAGAACACAAGTGGAATATCCGCCATGAATTGGCTTCTCGTGTGCGTTTTCAACTTCGCAAAGTGCCCGAATTAGCTTTTTTTGCCGACGATTCGCTCGATTATTTAGAAAACATAGATAGATTATTAAAGATTTGAACCACTAAGCACACAAAGATTTACACAAAGTGCACAAAAATTGTGTCCTTCGAGAAACGCTTTGTGTCCTTTGTGGTAAGAAAAAAAGAATATGAATTTCTCCTTCCGCATAGCGCTTCGGTATTTGTTTTCCAAAAAATCGCACAATGCCATAAATATCATTTCGATAATTTCGGCGTGTGGTGTTTGCGTGGGAACAATCGCGTTGGTGTGCGTGCTGTCGGTTTACAACGGTTTCGAGTCGCTGGTAAAAGACCTTTTCAGCGAGTTTGACCCCGATTTGAAAATAACGTTGGTCGAAGGAAAATCGTTCGATATTTCAACTTCCGAAATGCAACGTGTAAAAGAACTAAAAGACGTTGCTGTTTTTACCACCGTTGTAGAAGAAAACGCGTTGATAAAATACGGCGAAAAGCAAACGCCTGCCGTAATCAAGGGCGTAAGCGACAATTTTGTCGAATCCACCAACATTGATAATATAATGTATAGTGGAAATTTTCAGTTGAAAGACAACAGTTTTTATTATGCCGTTGCAGGTCTTGGATTGGCGTCGCAAATGAATATGGGCGTGAGTTTTATCGAGCCGATTTCTATTTATGCGCCCAAACGCACGGCAACCATCAATTTAGTGCGTCCTGAAACAAGTTTTAATCAGCAGTTTATTCATTTAGCCGGAATATTTTTTGTAAAACAAGCCACTTACGACGATAATTATTTGATTATTCCCATCGAATTGGCACAGCAAATATATGAATATGAACCAAATATCGTTACGGCGGTTGAACTAAAAATTTCTCCTTCGGCAAATATAAATAGAGTACAAAAGGAAATAAGAGAAATATTGGGCGATAATTTTAGAGTGCAAAATCGTTACGAACAACAAGAAAACTTTTTTCGCATTATGAAAATTGAAAAATGGATTTCGTATCTTATTTTGAGTTTTATTTTGCTGATTGCCGTTTTCAACATTATCGGTTCGCTATCGATGCTCATTATCGAAAAAGAACAAGACATTAAAATTTTGCGGAATATGGGTGCAAACACGAAACAAATTCGTAATGTTTTTCTGTACGAAGGCTGGCTCATTTCCGTTCTCGGCTCGTTTGTCGGCATTGTGATTGGCGTGTTGTTGTGCCTCATTCAGCAACATTTTGGCATAATTAGTTTGGGCGGAGCCAATAATTTTATCATTGATGCGTATCCGGTTGAAGTGCAATTTTTGGACGTAGCGTTAATATTTGTAACTGTTGTGGCAATGGGATTTTTGGCTGTCCGTTATCCTGTGAAATTTATAAAAATTGATTAAGTAAATGATACTTCGTTTAACGCAAAGACACAAAGAAGCTAAGTCGCAAAGAAATTATTTCTTTGTGTCTTTGCGACTTAGCGTTTAGAAAAAAGTAATTGATATGAAAAATGGAAATATGGTGCTCCGCACCGAAAATCTTGTCAAAAAATACAAACAGCGCACCGTTGTTAATCACGTTTCTATTAACGTAAACCAAGGAGAAATTGTCGGTTTGCTCGGTCCAAACGGCGCTGGAAAAACAACGACTTTTTATATGACAACCGGCTTGGTAAAGCCAAACGAAGGAAAAGTTTTTTTGAACGACTTGGAAATTACCGATTTTCCCGTTTACAAACGTGCGCAAAACGGCATTGGTTATTTGGCGCAAGAAGCGTCTGTTTTTCGAAAAATGACAGTCGAAGATAACATCAAAGCTGTGTTGGAAATGACAAAATTCAGCAAAGAATATCAAAAAGAAAAACTTGAAACGCTAATTGCCGAATTCAATCTCGGACATGTTCGCAAAAATCTCGGCGACCGTCTTTCCGGTGGCGAACGTCGTCGAACGGAAATTGCACGTTGTTTGGCTATTGAGCCGAATTTTATTATGCTCGACGAGCCGTTTGCCGGCGTTGACCCGATTGCCGTTCAAGATATTCAAGATATTGTTTGGAAACTGAAAGACAAAAATATCGGCATTCTCATTACCGACCACAATGTTGACGAAACACTTGCCATCACCGACCGCGCCTACATTTTAGTAGAAGGAAAAATCCTTTTTCAAGGTACAGCAGAAGAATTAGCCGAAAACGAAAAAGTCAAAAAAGTCTATTTAGGCAATAATTTTGTATTGCGGAAAAGGCAGGTGTAGTTGTCAGAATTATGATTCCCACAAAGGCACAAAGAATACTTTGTGTTTTTTGTGCCTTTGTGGGAAAATTGTTTTAATCCACAACGATTTTTGTTCGTTCAATGGTTCTGTTGTTTTCTATGGTAAGAATGTAAATGCCTTTGTTCAACTGTTGAGATAATATATCGGACGTCATTTTTTGTTGAAAAACAAGTTGTCCCGAAATGGTGTAAACACTTACCTGCGGTTTTTCTTGAGATTCAATGATGATTTTGCCGTCGCTGGCGTACACATTCGTTGTCCCTTTTGTTTTACTATTGATGTTTGTTGTCGGACTGCCGTCTTCAATAATAATATCATCAAAATAAGTTTCGGCATAACCGTTCAACGTTGTGCTATACGACATCAGGATAGCGGTAATTGTTTTTCCGATAGTTCCCTGAACGCTAATGGCAACTTCTTCTTTATCCAACACACCAATATTTCCGTTTGCTTGCAGGTGATTTTGGTAGTCGCTTAATTTTGTTCCGTCATTGAATAACAAATCTACTCCCGCATATCTTCCCAATTCATTAACAGGATATTTGTAGTAGCTGAGTTTCATGTTTTCTTTGACCACGATTTTGGTTTCGTTAGTTTTGTAAATATAAGTAGCATTATTGCCATCGACAGAAAACCGCACAGCATAATCGCCGCTTTTTCTGCCTATTGCATCTTCTACAATTACACATTGACCGACGCCATTTGTCGTTGTTACAGTGCTATTTCTATAAAAACAAGGGTCAACGGGAAGCATAATGCTGTAGTCGGGCTGTTGTCCCTGTCCTTTGCCGCTTCCGTTTTTATTAATGGTCGAGAGCATGCTTTCAAAACTATTTCGGAAATAGATAGGACCTTCGGAATAAGGGATCGGGATTGTTGCAGTTGAAGGTTTTTCTCCTCTCAACATTTTAGCGGCATAAGCTGACAGGCGCAAATAATAATCGCTCGACACCCAAATGCCGTCTCTCGAAAATGTTTCAAAATATTGATTTACCGGAATATCAAAATAATCCACAGCGCCTTTTATCAAGTTGGTGCTTTCTTCAAATTCATCGAGCATCGCATAATACACGGAAGTAAGCCCGAGCGATTCGGCATTTTTTACTTGCGCCCAAAATAATTCTCCGCCTAATCTGAAGTTTTGGTACAACGTTAAATTATCTGTTAACCAATTAGCGCTACCGGCAAAAACAACAGGAAGATAATCCATTCCGTATTGGTCGCAATAAGCTTTGTCGGGAATCATGGTGTTGTTATAATAATCGTTGGCGCCGTTTACATTGCCATAAACACCTATTGTCCAGGGAGAAATACAGTCTAACTGTTTATAAACATCGGCATAAGCTCCGGGATTGCGCCAATCGCGAGGAGTGCCACCGATAACGTAGCAACCTCTTGATTGCAAGAACTGAATAATGTCCATGGCTCGTGTCGGAGAAACCATATCCATTCCTGTTCCCCACAATTCGACCACCGGTTTTCCGTTCACGGTAGCATAATTGGGCGATGAGGTCAAGGCGCGTATTTGTTCTATTTCATACACCCAATCCATCTTCATACACTGTACAATGGAAGCATCCGCTCCGTTGAAGTCGTAACAGATATAGAAGAGTCGGCCCGTGGCTTCGCAGGCATTTTTCACATAAGTAAGGTGCGATTTGTCGGTAGAAGTAACCGTTTTGCCGATGCCTCCCACAAAACGCTGCACGGCAACTCCGTCGAAATCTACTTGTTGTAGCCATTCCATGTGCTTGTTGATAATGGCGGCATCTTTTGCGTTGTATAACTTGGCAGGATTTCCGTTGCCCAGATTGCCCAAGTTGGTTTGAAACAATAGTGATTCATCAAATTCCGATACGTCAGGATAGCTCGACACATCTACGCCGTTGTACAAATGGAAACCGGGACCGGGTCTATGTCCGTAAGACCAATGCACCCAATCTGAATTATTGGGACCTGCTTCGTGCCATATTTGATAGCCGGCAAAAGATTTACCTTTGAATTCTGAGGCAGGATTGTTCGGTTTTGCGGGTATTGGTTCTGCATCGGGATTGAGTGCGCCTATGGCAACAGTTACTTCTTTGATGTAATTGGCGCCGCCGTTGTGTCCCATTCTAATATCGGAACCGCCGTTCATTGCTCCTTTGAGGTTTGCATCTGTGAGCATTATCAAGGTAGTTACCCAACCGTCTGTTTTCAATTTGGTGAAATCGGCTCCTGCATAATTATTAGAAGTGGAGTTGTAATTAAACCATAGAGAGTTTGTGTTATTGCCATAATATGTAACATTTATCATGATTTGCGCCTCGGACGAAGGAATTTTGTTTTTATCTATTTTCAGATACATGAACTTATTGGCAGGAATTCTGCGACAAGCTTTTCCGCTCACATTGTCGCTTATGGTATAGGCTTCGGCATTTGGGTTATTGTCTTCTCCCAACGAAATTCCATCGCTGCTTCCGGTCGAAAAATCGATGTAAGCAACAGGTGTAAATGCTACACAAAGATTAACATGGAGAAAAATTCCTGCGAGAATAAAAAGGATTGATTTTTTCATATGAGATTGATTTTTAGGAAACTATTTTGAGTTTTTGTTTTTTTATATGCCGTAGGCATTATCGCTCGGTAGAAAAATACTTGCCATTTGTGTTTTGTTCGTTTTTTACCGAGCGATGCAAACTTAACGGCTTGCGTATTTTAAAATTAGTCTATGCTGAATGTTGCTTCAAAATACATCCTAAGCTAATTAATAACAAAGTTATTCTTTATTTTTGGAAAACCAAATATAAAAAAATCAAAGAATATGGCTTAGTCATCTTTTTTCTTTTCCCTATTTGTAGAAATATAAAGATACATCGCAGGAACTATGTATAATGTAAGAAAAGTCGAAATAAGTATACCGCCGACCACTGCGATACCCATTGCGTTGCGGCTGTTGGCGCCTTCGCTCGACGCTAATACCAGCGGCATTAATCCAAGCACAGTAGATAAACTCGTCATCAATATCGGTCTAAAACGTTGCGCCGAAGCTTCTTGTATAGCGGTGGCTTTGCTGATTCCCGCCGCTTGCCGTTGATTGGCAAACTCAACAATCAAAATACCGTTTTTCGTAACCAAACCAACGAGCATAATAATACCGATTTGGCTGAAAATATTCATCGTTACATTGCCGAACCACATAAATAATAATGCGCCTGCCATTGCAAGCGGAATGGTGAGCAGAATAACAATTGGGTCTTTGAAACTCTCGAATTGTGCTGCTAATATGAGGAATACAAGTATAACTGCCAATATCAGCGCAAATGTTAGGCTCGACGAACTTTCGCGGAAATTCCGAGAATCGCCTGACAAAGTGGTTCGGAATGTGTCGTCTAATACTTCGGCAGAAATTCTGTCCATTTCGTCCAATCCTTGTCCGAGTGTTACGCCGGGCGCCAATCCTGCCGAAACGGTAGCCGCCGAAAAACGATTGAAACGGAATAATTGGGGTGGGGCAACGGTTTCTTCGAGCGACACTAAATTGTCTAATTGTATCATACTTCCGGTATTGCTACGCACAAACATCGACCGCAAATCGAGCGGCGTGTTGCGTTGCTGACGATTTATTTCTGCCAATATTTGGTATTGTTTTCCGTTCATAATAAAATAACCCATTCGCTGTCCGCTCAATGCGTACTGAAGCGTTTGTCCAATATTCAGCGTGCTTACGCCGAGCATCGAAGCTTTGTCGCGGTTTATAAAAATGCGTTTTTCGGGTTTCGTAAATTTCAAGTTGACATCAGACATTTGAAACATCGGACTTTCGTTTACTTTATCCATAAACAACGGCAAAAATTCTTCGAGTTTATCAATATTTTGCGATTGTATAACATATTGCACAGGCATCGAAACACGGCGACCGCCAAAAGTAGATTGTTGCTGTACAAACGCGCGTGCTTTGGTTTCGGACCTTACTGCGGCAGTGAGCGCATCGGCAATTTCCATCTGGTTGCGTTCGCGCTCATTGATAGACGGCAATATAAGCCGAACCATTCCCCACGTACCACGTACTATAGAGATATTCGACGTCCGTTCATAAGCAACCGAATCGGCAATATCCGAAATTCTGTCGGTGTAATCGCGCACAAACTCAAACGTTGCGCCTTCGGGTGCGGTCGTTCGAATGGTAATTTGCGAGCGGTCTTCGATTGGTGCCATTTCTGCCGGAATAGTTATCCAAAGAAAACCTCCGCCAATTATCGCCGTAAGAACAATGGGAAAAACGAGGATTTTATGCGCTAAAAAAGAGCTCAACGACTTGTTGTAAATGTTGTTCAGTGCAATGAAAAACGGCTCGGTTTTGGTATACAGCCAGTTATGTTTTTCTTTTTTCTTAAGCATTTTAGTTGAGAGCATCGGTGTAAATGTCAATGCTACAAAAGACGAAATAATAACCGCACCTGACACCACGATACTGAATTCGCGGAACAACCTTCCTGCCATTCCTTCCATAAAAATTATTGGTACAAACACGGCAACAAGCGTAATGGTAGTCGATACAATGGCAAAAAACAATTCGTTGGTTCCTTCGATACCTGCTTTTCGGGGTGACATACCTTTTTCTATTTTCAAGTAAATATTTTCGGTAATGATGATTGCATCATCAACCACCAATCCGACCGCCAAAACAACCGCGAGCATCGACAGCACATTGATGGAAAATCCGGCGATATACATAATAAAGAACGCTCCGATAAGCGATACAGGAATAGCAATAGTCGGAATCAGTGTAACGCGCCAGTCGCGGAGAAAAAGGAAAATGATAAAAATAACAAGGATAAAAGCAATGAAAATGGTGTTTTGTACTTCTACAATAGACGCGCGAATAAACTGCGTGTTATCGAAAGCGACAGTGAGATTTATGTCGTTGGGCAAATCTCTTTCGAGCAGTTTGAGCCTTGCTTGCACTTCGTCGGAAATTTCGATTTGATTGGCGCCTGGCTGTGGAATAACTACAACCGAAACCATCGGTTTGCCGTTCAAGCGCGTAATCACTTGGCGCGTTTCTGAGCCGAGTTCCGCCCTGCCGACATCGCTGAAACGTATGACGCGGAAATTATCTTCTTTTAGAATTAAATTATTGAAGTCTTCGGGTGTACGGAGCAATCCCATTGTGCGGATGGAGAGTTCCACTTGGTCGCCCTCAATGCTTCCCGAAGGAAGTTCTACATTTTCATTGTTGATAGCTGTTCTGATGTCGATAGGCGTGATACCATGCACAGCCATTTGTTGTGGGTCGAGCCACAAGCGCATCGCGTAGCGGTTTTCGCCCCAAATTTCTACCGCGCTTACATTTTGAATGGTTTGCAACTGTTCTTTTATCGTTAAATCGGCAATTTCGCTCAACTGTAGCAACGAGCGTTTTTCGCTGTAAATAACAATCTGCATAATCGGATCGGAATCTGCGTCGGCTTTCGACACAATCGGTGGGTCGCAGTCGCGCGGCAAAAGGCGTTGTGCGCGCGAAACTTTATCGCGCACGTCGTTGGCAGCGCGCTCCATATCAACGCTCAACTCAAACTCAACCGTAATGCGCGACGAACCTTGACTGCTCGCACTTGTCAGCGAGCGTATGCCTGGAATTCCGTTGATGTTTTGTTCCAACGGTTCGGTTATTTGGCTTTCGATAACTTCGGCATTCGCGCCCGGATACGACACGGTTACCGTAATGATTGGATTATCAACACTCGGATATTCACGCACGCCCAAATAGGTGTAGCCGATTGCACCCAACAGAATGATAATCAGCGTAAATACGGTTGAAAGTACGGGACGGTTTATGCTTAATTCGGATAAATTCATTGTTAAAAAAACAGCCCCTCTAAATCTCCCCTCAAGGGGAGACTTGCAGAAGCATTGATTATTAATTGATAAAATTCATTTTATATTTTTTTAGTCTGACGGTCTTTGTAGATTTCCCCTTGAGGGGAGATTTAGAGGGGCTTCATTCTATATTATTTATTTTTACGTTCATTCCATCTCTCAACTGCATTACACCGGTTGTTATCAGCGTATCGCCGGCGTTCAATCCACGCGTTATCTGCACCGAAGCCGCTGTTCTAATTCCTTTTTGCACCATAACTTGCTCGGCTTTTCCATTTCTATAAACGTAAACAATATCCATTCCCATTTCTGCCAATGAACTCAAACTTGGAATAACAATGGCATTTTTTATTTCGTCCAATGGAATTTCGATTTTGGCAGATTGTCCGGGTTTCAATTTCTGTTCGGCATTGGCGTAAAGTGCGCGCGCTTTGAGCGAGAGTGTCGCGGCGTCGATACTTGACTCTACGGCATATACTGTTGCGTGATATATTTCGTCGCTTTCTTCTACGGTAAATTCCAATTCTGTTCCAGGTCTGACGTGGCTCACTTGTTTTTCATTAATGGAAAATTCCAATTTCAACGGCGATACTTTGGTTAACCTTGATATAACGGTGGTTGGCGATGCAAAAGCGCCTTCGCTCACATGTCGAAGTCCTATTATGCCGTCGAATGGCGCACGAAGTTCTGTTTGCGCAATTCTCGATTTTACAAGTTCGATGTCGGCATACAGTTTTTCAAGTTCTGTGGTAACCGATTCGTATGATTCTTGACTCACGGCGTCTTTATCTAACAAAACGCGCTGTCTTGCTACGCGATCTTTTGCCAGTGGTAGCTGTGCGGTAAGTCTTTTTAGTTCGGCTTGCAACGGTTCGTCGTTTACTTTGGCGAGCAGTTCTCCTCTTTTTACAGACGCTCCTTCTTTAAAATAAATGCGCGTAATTTTGCCCGATGTTTCAAACGATAGGT
>Ga0099364_10014612_pt1 | contig 10426 bp, 5 predicted proteins | sample TergutTh196P3_FD_73070 | JGI IMG/M metagenome (GOLD analysis project Ga0099364, IMG submission 73070) | Microcerotermes parvus P3 segment gut microbial communities from Pointe-Noire, Republic of the Congo - Th196 P3 | ecosystem: Host-associated > Arthropoda: Insects > Digestive system > Gut ...
CTTATTGTGTATCAATTCGTTAAGAAAGTCTATCAACAAGTCCTTATTCATTTCGGTTCCGAACAACTTCTTGAATCCAAAGTCTGTAAACGGATTTATGTATTTTTCAGTACTAATCTTCATATATGGTCATTTATATAACCGCAAAAATACATTTTTTTTTTTAATGCTGCAAAAAAAATAAAAATTTGTCGTAACTTTTTTGAAAAAAAATATGTGATACAAGGCTTAAGCTCGTATCACATATCTCTTTACAAGTGTTTTACAACGTTTATTGCCCGCTATATGGATTCTGATCGGCTTCCGAAATAGCATCATTATTAACTATCTCTAATTGTGGAATTTGACAGAAAAAACGATAATCGTTTGACTCCAAATAGGCAAATGGTTCCGCGTCAGTGGGGTTATAGCCATTCATATACAGAAGACCCCATTCATAATGTCCCGCAGGATTGGTAGCTGATTCGCCATATCTAACCAATCTTTTTTGCAGGCGAACCAAATCATAGAAACCGCTTTGACCTTCGCAAATCAATTCTTTACGACGCTCTATGTAGATTGCCTCCAATAGATCGTTGCCCGATGCGGTTGTGAGGTTTGTAACGCCGCGAGCTGTCTGTAAAGTATTCAACAATGTCAATGCTTCGGCTTCACTGCCGCCTTTTTTGGCGGCTGCCTCTGCCATTATCAAAAGCATTTCCGAGCCGCGCATGAGGCAAATTTCCGGACGTGTGTCACTCTGTGGAGCGCCGCCGGCATTACCGTAATGTTTGTACTTGTCGAATGCCCACTTGGTGTTGATGGTTTCACTCGGATTGTTGGTTCTTTTCCAGAATTGATAACGGTCTTCCGTTGGTTCAAACAATTCTTCAAATTTACCATCGGCAAACAAACAGATAAAACTGTATATCGGACCTGTATTGAATCCTTCTCCATATTCAGGGTCCTGATTGTACCAGAAGTTAAACTGAGAACCGCCGCCCACGTTATTGTTTGCGGTGAATTGAACAGCCCATACAACTTCCGGAATTCTGCTGCTAATCATTTTGTCGAAACCGCTACGATATTCATCGCGGGTCATCAGCGTGTTATGTTTATCATACACGATTTTAGCCTCGTTATAGGCGCCTTCCCAGTTTTCCATCACCAAATATACGCGGGCAAGAATACCCGCACTTATTGTGGAGTTGATAAACCACAACTCGTTTGGATTGTAGTCCACAAGCAGGGTTTTTGCATCCGTCAAATCAGTAACGATTTGTGTATAAACTTGTTCTACCGTCGAAAATCCTTTGTGTGGGTCATCATTTGACGATGTACGAAGAATTACGCCTCGCTTGTTTTTCGCAATGGCGTAGGTCTGCTGAAAGTTTTGAATCAGATGAAAGTATTGAATCGCGCGCATAGCCAATGCTTGCCCCTTGATATGCCTTTTTTCCGTTTCATTGCCGGCTGCGTCATCAATATTTGTAATGATGATGTTGGCATGATTGATAACATTATAGCACATCTTCCAAAGAAATCTGGGGCTATCGGCTGCAAGGGTTTTGGCAGGAGTACGCTGATATGTAGTCAGCTGGGTACCTCCCATATTTGTGTGACAAATAATATCGGAAGCGGCAAGGTCTACATACAACTGGAATCCGGGAAGTCCGGCAAATACGCGGTCTTCGCCATCTGTATTGAAGTACAGCTGACGATAGGCTGAGGTCAACACTTTTTTCAACTGCGGCACACTGTTCAATACATCGTTGTCAGATACACTGACTGCAGGACCGGTTGTCAACATTTCATCGCATCCCGTTAGGGCGATGATCATTAATACTATGGTTATATTTCTGAATAACTTTTTCATAAAAAACATATTTTTAAAAATTTTACAATGTCATTTGAATTCCAAACATAAAGATACGCCTTGAGCCTTGGTAACCGGTATCGGTATCGTTATTACCGTTGTAGTTGTTACCCTGTATTCCCGTTTCAGGATCTGTTAAGCGCTTGGCGGCAGGACCGAAGGTCAACAGGTTATTGCCCGTAACATACAGCCTCAAATTGTCTATACCTGCTCTTTGGCTAACGTTTTTAGGCAATGAATAGCCTAACGTCAAGTTTCTAAGGCGCATATAATGGTTGGGTAATACAAATTGATCCGAATACCGCCACATCGTACCAAAGTCATCCCACGACCAGCGCGGATGTTCTGTAACGTCGCCGGGTTTCATCCAGCGGTCTTCTATCAATTCCGTAACCATTCCACATCCGGGACGGCTCTGAATACGTTCTCTCCATGTATAGTCGAAAATTTTTGAACCATACTGAAAATATAACATAAAAGAAAAATCTAATCCCTTGTATATGAAATTATTGGTGATAGAACCAAATCCTTTGGGAATAGCCGAACCCACATATACCTGATCATCGGAGGTTACTTCAGTAGCAACTTCGGTTCTCTTCCAACCGTTGGCGCCATCACGTATCAACCATCCCGGAGAACCGTTATCAGGGTTGATGCCATCGTATTGAGCCGCGATAAACTCAAATATCGATTTGCCTTCTTCCATCTTGTATTCTGCCATTCTCGGTGCGTATGTATATGGTTCCGAAGCAAGATATGTCACCTCGTTCTTCACGGTACTCATATTAAAATCGACGTCCCATCTGAAATCTCTTGTTGCATATACATTTGCATTGATGGTGAGCTCAAGACCGCTGTTTTTCAAATCGCCAATGTTCATATTGTAACCTGCGGCTGTTCCGGCTTGTGCCGAAATGGGCAAATCCTTATAAAACAACAGACCTTGTGATGTGCGAGAGTAATATTCAAGCGTACCGCCAAGACGTCTGAAAAGGCTAAAATCAATACCTACATTCCACTGATTGTTACTTTCCCATTGCAAATCAGGGGTAGCATGGCTTGCCGGTTTCAGTCCGGGAACCATATACAGGTTATTACCGCTGTAAGTACCCTGATAGGCATATAGTATTTCACCGCCCACGCCATGAGATGCCGTACGCGGAATCAATCTGTCATTTCCGGTTGTTCCGTAACTTCCGCGAAGCGACAAGTTATTCAACCAAGCTATATCGCCCATGAAATTTTCTTCTGTTATTCTCCATGAACCGCCCACAGACCAGAACGTACCCCAGCGGTTATTGGGATGGAAACGTGAAGAACCGTCTTCGCGAACCGATGCTGACAGATAGTATTTATTACTGAAATTATAGTCTACTTTTCCGAAAAACGATAAAAGCGCATAGTTGTCTCGACTACCTGACGCGCCCCAGTCACGAGTGGTGTTGGATACCTCATATTTGCCGATTTCCATGATTCCATAGCCACCTGCCTGTTCCCAATGCGAATTCCATGTATACAACTCGTGTCCTGCCATAGCCGCTATATTGTGATTATCAACTGACCAAACGCCCGACAATACATTGTTCCATGTTGCGGCAAGTCGGTTGTAATTATATCTCCATGCGTTACCTCCGGCAGTTGTGACAGTAACGCCATAGGGCGCCATTTGTCCGCTGCCATGTACCGCTGAACCGTATTGCATGGTTCTGTGCCAGTTATCATTCAAATTCAATGCTGTTCTGAAGGTCAGATTGAAGGGCAGTTTAAATTCGTTGAAAACTTGCGACGTCAAGGTGTGTCCCATATTGTTGTCAAAATTATGGTCGTCGGGGTTATCCCAATAATCTCCCGAATTACTAAATATATGAATTCCGAAGAAGTTTGAAGTGTAGGTTCCCCATGCAAACATGCGGTTGCCTGTTTTTTCAGAAACTACCCATTCGGTATTGTCCACATTTCTCAACCATGGAGACGAGAGGGTGGTCGTAAAATTGAGCGCGCGGCTGTTTCCTGACGAAAGATTTTGACGATGCCGCGAATAAGCCAAACTTGCTCCTATTTTCCACCAGTCTTTTACTTCGGTGGTGACGTTTGTGCGAAACGAATAACGTTTGTAGTATTGGCGGTTGCCATATCCTAAATCGTCCATGTATCCTCCCGAGAAGAAATAACTTGTTTTTCCGTTTTCTGATTGTCCGCTTACGTCCACATTATAGTCCTGACGCAGTTTGCGAGAAAAAACAGCCTTATAGACGTCCCAGTCGCTTTCTTCCCAAACGTATTGAAGATTAGGATTTTTGTATGGATTTCCGTTTCCGTCATGCAATACATAATCTTCGTTGATGTGTCTGAAAGGTGAGATATACGTGGGTTGCCCGGCTGAGTTTGTAAACGAAATCAACTGGTCGCGCACAGTTCTTGCGGAAGCATAATCTCCCGCAACTTGCGCCGATTCATTGTTCCGATAAAATCTGTCGTAATAACTTGCATACCACATATTTTCGAGTTGCTGATAAGGGTCGGCTTTCACGGGATTTCTCACCGCGTTATCAGAGGTTCCCCATGCAGTTCTTACGTTTATTCTTGGTTTTCCCGCCTGCCCTCTTTTAGTGTTGATAACGATAACGCCGTTTGCAGCGCGCGAGCCGTACAAAGAAGTAGCGGCGGCGTCTTTCAGCACTGTCATTGATTCTATGTCGGCAGGATTGATTTGGTTCAACCTTCCGTCGAATGGCATACCGTCAACAATATACAAAGGACTGGAACTTCCCGACATCGACGACACGCCGCGTATTTCGACGCGCGCGTCCGCTCCGGGATTTCCATGCGCGCTCACAATGTTCACACCGGCGCTCAATCCCTGCATGGTTTCGGCAAAACCGGTACCGGATATCCGCTCAAGTTTTTCGCTGCCGATAGTTGTTGCAGAACCGGTAAATGTAGATTTCAGCACCGTACCGTATGCAACAACGATTAATTCGTCTATCATCTGGGAGCCTTCTTCAAGTACAACGTTAATAATCCGTTGATTTCCTACCGTAATCTCATATGTTGTATATCCTACAAACGAAAATGACAGAACGGAACTTTCATTGGGTACATTGATAGTATATCGACCGCTACCGTCGGATATACTCCCGATAGACGTCCCTATTACGGTAACGCTAACACCGGGCAATGGTTCATTTTGGTCGGATACCACACCTGTTATAGTGATGGTCTGCTGCTGCGCTTCCGCCAAAACATAATTGTTTACCAGCATCATGCTGATAATCAAAAGAAATAATGCTATTCTTTTTGTATTACTTTTATTATACATATTTTTATTACTATTATTTTAAAAAATTTATTTACTACTACTAACTATATTTATTGATAATAACCATGAATAAAAGTCATTATCATCATCTTACCTTCCTTTTACCATCCCATACGCACACCTCCTTTTTTTAGTTTAACAATTGCTATTTGAGTTCAAATTCAAACAAGACACGGCTCGCGCTACCGACCTGTATTCCGTCTGCATGAATCCGTCGATAGCATATATACCATAATCCCCCGATATGTCCTTAATAAATATTGACATCCTATTTCATTTGTCCATCAAAATTGACGCTGCAAAGATAATCATGTTTTTTTACAAAACAAAATTTTTTGAAAAAAAATGCATTTCAAATTGTCACAAAAGAAAGAGGTATGTTAGGGGATACACTGATTGGACAGATTAGACGGATTTGCACGGATTTTTATTTTTTTATAATACATTGCGTTTCCATAATCACCTTATTTGTTAAAAAAAGCCACTAATAACAAGAATTTGCACGAAATAAAATTAGTGTAAATTCGTGTAATTAGTGGCAAAATTGTATGGAAAATTTTACGCCGCCGCTGGAATATCTTTGCAAATACTAAAAAAAGTATTATCTTTGCGGCGATATTTTTGGTATCATATTTATCGAGAAACAGATTTATTTGATATGAAAAATATCGAAATATAGATATTTTTGATATGAAAAGACGAATTGAAATAAGGCTTCAGGAATGGAACAGGCAAAGAAAACCTTTGCCATTGATGCTTATTGGCGCAAGACAAACAGGCAAAACATACGTCCTCGATGATTTTTGTCGAAAAAATTTTGACAGCATCGTTCATTTGAATTTTTTTGAAAATACTGATTTTGCCACGCTTTTTCAACATTCTCTCAACCCTCAAACGGTTTTGGCAAACATAGAACTTTATTTCGGAAAAAAAATAGAGGTCGAAAAAACAATCTTTTTTTTCGATGAAATACAGGAATGTGAGGCAGCTATTGCTTCGTTGAAGTTTTTTGCCGAAGCCCAAGAACCATTAAAAATAGTTACTGCCGGCAGTTTGTTGGGCGTGAAGCTTAATCGCATGAAAATGCCCTTTCCTGTCGGCAAACTGCAAATTGAATATCTTTACCCGATGGATTTTGAGGAATTTCTTTGGGCGCTTGATGAAAATTTGCTTGCCGATGCAATCAAAGAGCATTTTGTCGGTAATATAGCCTTTCCCGAGATTGTTCACAAAAAGGCGCTGCATCTGTATCGCAACTATCTTTGCATTGGCGGAATGCCTGCAAGCGTTAAGAACTTTGTCGAAAATCAAAGAGATTTACTATTGACGGATTTACACATAAAAGACAATATTTTAACGGGCTATCTTTCGGATATGACAAAATACGCGGAGGCTGTTGATGCAGTAAAAATTCATCAGGTTTTCCGAACAATGCCCGCACAACTTGCAAAAGAGCAAACCAAATTCATGTACAAAATAGTGGAAAAGGGCAGCAACGCCGAAAAATACCAAACTGCTATTGAATGGCTTTTGGAAGCGGGCATGACGCTGCGCTGCAATTTGATAAATAATATACAAGCGCCGCTTTCGGCTTTTACGGTGAACAATTTTTTCAAACTTTATCTATCAGACGTAGGCTTGCTGACAACCTTGGCAAAAATAAAATACAACGAAATAATGCAGCCCGAAAATATGACTTTTCTTGGATTTTTAACAAAAAACTATGTAGCGCAGGAACTTACATGCGCAGAAATAGATTTGTATTATTGGAATTCGGGCAACAAAGCCGAAGTAGACTATGTTGTGAATTTGAACGATGGCATCGTTCCAATTGAAGTAAAATCGTCAAGAAACACAAACTCAAAGAGTTTAAACGCTTATGTAGAAAAATATAAACCTCGATATTCTATACGAATTTCACAAAAAAACTTTGGCTTTGAAAACAATATAAAATCAACGCCATTGTATGCAACTTTTTGTATTAAAATGCTAAATATATAAAATCTGCATGTTCCGTCAATTTTCAATCGCTTCCACAGCCTTCAAATATATAGGATTCCCGCGGTTAAAAACCTCATACATTTCCGATGTATTCCAAATATTGTTTGCAATATAACTCTTTATCCGCAATTCTATATGATTCTGCGATTTTACAAACATTTCAGGATTTTTTGCCAATCCTTCTTTTTCAGCAAAATTCTGCAAATCATTCAACATATGTTCTGTAATTACGAATTGGCTGTCGAACTGGGCGAATGATGGATATTGTTGTATAAGACTTTTGCGGTTTTTGTCGATATAATTTAGCATAAAATTGCTGAAAATACTTCTATTTAGCAGTTCCCCGTAATAACTTGATTGAAACGAAGTGTCAATAGCAGCAAAAACATCGGGCGTTATTCCTCCGCCTCCAAAGACGGTTCTATTTTTAACAAGCGTCTGATATTGTTGCAAGTCGGTTTCCATTCCCGAAGCGTCGCCAGTCAGTTCGCCAGTTTGCATTCGGCTGCGGCGCGCGCCTCCGCGGGCGTATTCATCGTCGTCTGTGTTATACGGTTTTTGTATGACGCGTCCCGTAGGCGTGTGATAGCGCGAAACGGTAAGCCTGAGCATCGAACCGTCGTCAAACTCCATTTGGCGTTGTACCAATCCTTTTCCAAACGAACGCCGCCCGACAATTATACCTCTGTCCCAGTCTTGTATCGCACCCGCTAATATTTCGGCTGCCGACGCCGAGCCTTCGTCAATCATCACAACTAACTTGCCGTTTTGAAAATCGCCGCTCGAATCAGCGCGATAGTTACGTCGCCGGCTATTTTCGCCTTCTGTGTAAACTATCAATTGTCCTCTTTCCAAAAACTCGTTTGCCAAATGCGCTGCAACCTCCATGTAGCCGCCGGAGTTGCCCGTCAGGTCGAGAATAAGGTCGGAAATACCTGCTTCTTTCAACTTTTTCAGGGCTTCATCAAATTCTCGCTTCGATGTGGCAGAAAAACGGTTCAACCTGATATAGCCGATATTGTCTGTAACTTTGTATGCCGCCTCAACGCTGTAAAGAGGTATTTTATCGCGGTCAATACGAAACGACAACAATGCCGGATGACCTCTGCGATATATACCTACCGTAACGCTTGTACCCTTGGGACCACGCAACTTTTTATGCACATCGTCTGTTTTTATCCCTATACCCGCAACATTTTCGCCATCAACGGTTATGATTTTATCGCCGCCTTCTATTCCAACCTTTTCCGATGGTCCTCCCCGTACCGGCGAAGTTACGAAAATCGTATCGTTCAGTATGCCAAAAGATACTCCGATTCCATCGTATGAGCCTTCCAACTGCTCGTTCATGGCGCGAACTTCATCTCTGGTTATGTACGTGGAATGAGGATCAAGTTGCTGCAATGTTCTTTTGATGACCTCGTCGCTCATTTTGGCAAAATTGACCGTATCTACGTACAGGTCGCCTATCCAGTCGAACAATTGAGTTATTTTGGTTGCGGCAATTCGTTGATTAGACTGCGCATTCAGACCTGCCGGCAATATTAGCGCCAACAGGATGATAACTTTTTTCCAGTATATTTTCATTGTATGGTTATTTTTTTTGTTACAATTTCAAGGTTCTTATTAAAAAATTAACTGCGCATTCTTGTAAGTTCGTCGGCAATAATTGCGCGTACATGCTCCGACAGTTGGCGAACGTTCATATCCTTAAATGTTTCGTAAGGAACCGGCGGGAGTATGTTCAGACTGATTTTCAGTTTTGTACGCGGTATTATGCTTTTTTCGGGGAATGTTTTATATGTGCCGTCGAGCGTCATGGGAATGATGTCGGCTTTCTCCTGCAAGGCGATAAGAAACGCTCCTTCCTTAAATGTTCGCAGTTCGCCGTTACGCGAACGCGTGCCTTCCGGAAAAATCATAACCGAACTGCCCATGCGAATATATTCGGCGCAGCGATTGAGCATCTTACGCTGACTTTTTGTGCTGCTGCGCTCTATTTTGACGCTGCGATTCAGCCACATGTTCCAACCAATTATGGGTATTTTGAACAACGATGACTTTGCAACCCACTTGAAAGGTCTAAAAATACGGAAAATCACAGGAATATCAAGCATGGACTGGTGATTGCATACTATTATGTATGATTTTTTACGGTCTATATTTTCACGACCATTCACGGTAACGCTCCATATAGGGCTTAACCACGTATAACATGAAGCCCAGAAACATGTAAACACATTCAAGGCTATCAAACGACGGTCGAATAAACCCGTAACCACGCGCAAAATAACGGCAATCGGGAAAAATGCAAACGATGTCGTCACAATCAAAAGGGCGAGATAAATGGCGGTGATATAGTGCATGAATTACGAATTTTGAATTACCAATTACGAATTACGAATTACGAATTTTGCGGAAGTGGAAGAAGATGAATGAAAGCAACGCAAATGCCAATATCATTCCTTCTTTCAGTCTTTTCTTTGATTTTTCGGCATGTTGTTTTAAGGCGAAACTCAACAGATTGGGGTTCAATTCGTCTACTTCGGGCATATCGTTGTGGTGCCATTTGCCTAAAACTGTGCCGTTTTGCAGCAAAACAAGTCCGGGATTGGCGCGGATAATCGTTTTTAGCGTGACGTCGTCTGTGGTACAAAATTCGTATTCCAAATTCAGTTCCGATTTTATTTGTTCTATATCGACTGATGTCGAAGCGGTAAGACAATAGAATTGATGCCCGTTTTCATTGCTGTAGTTTGCTAAGTCTGCCGCTTTTTTCAACGCTTTTTTGTTGCTTTTGCTCAATTGGTGAGCCACAAGCAGAAACGTATATCCCTCGTCGGCAAGAACTTCATCGGTGACGTCCCAACCTTGTGAGGTAGTAATAGAAAATTCCTTTATTGGCGGCTTATACCCTTCTTTTACCAACACGCTTTTTGTATCTTTCCAAACCCATGTAGTATCTTCCCATGGAAAATTACTCATCGAAAATTCTTTTACCACGCCGTCCTTCTCATAAAGGAATGTCGTTTCATATTCATCCGTTGGCATGCCTTCGGGGATAATCATACCATTGGGAATATCGGCGCCAATACGGTAAGGACGAAAATCTATCCATGGCAGATGGCGGTAGCAATGTATCGAAATACCCAGAATGAGTATCGAAATTGCGGCTACCCAGCTCCATTCGGCAACAGGCTTGTATACCGAACGATACTTTTTCCGATAGAAAAAAACTATCACCGTTGGAA
>Ga0099364_10014613_pt1 | contig 10426 bp, 6 predicted proteins | sample TergutTh196P3_FD_73070 | JGI IMG/M metagenome (GOLD analysis project Ga0099364, IMG submission 73070) | Microcerotermes parvus P3 segment gut microbial communities from Pointe-Noire, Republic of the Congo - Th196 P3 | ecosystem: Host-associated > Arthropoda: Insects > Digestive system > Gut ...
CATTTTCAGGAACATTTTACGCAATGGTTCATTGGCACGCCGCTGAGGGTCTCACTTATTTTCTCGGATATGACCAGACTGGACCCAATGTAAATGGAAATCATAACTATTTAAAAACAGGAGATACCTGGGAATTGGTTCATATTGCGTTTTCAGGGCAAATTGCACCCGGCGTATTTATGATAAGACCAACAGCAGAAATAATAGAAGAAGATAAAAGCAGAGCTTTCGCAGGATATACAGTCTATTTGAACGGTGAAGAAATTATTTCAGGCTTGCAAGCCGAAGAATATTTATTTTCAGATTTAACAACAGGCTTTTATATTGCAGGCGTTCAATCAGCCTATACCACAGGAGCATCCGATATTGTTACCCAAATATTTAATATAATAGGTTGTGATATTAATATCAAAGAAAACGTTTTATCAAGCGTAGTCCTCTATCCCAACCCGTTCACAGATGAAATCAACATCAGTAGCGAACATCCAATAACAAATATTCAAATAACCAACGCCACAGGTCAAAAGGTAAAAGAGATAGTTTTAACCAACGAAACCAAAACCATCGAAACCATTAAAACCATCGAAACCTCAAACCTGAAACTTCAAACCTCAAACCTGAAACTTCAAACTTCAAACCTGAAACTTGAAACCTCAACCCTCCCATGCGGAGTTTATTTTGTCATAATAGAAAGTCATAAAGGAGAAAAATTTGTTCATAAAATAGTTAAAAAATAAAAATTAAATTAGAATTAAATTAAATTAAAAATTTGATATATGGACATTGCAGCGATGCGATGTCCATATTTTTTGGGTATTTGCGGTTTGTGGATAACCCCGTGTAGGGGCAACCCTCGCGGTTGCTCAAATAGCACCACCCAAGATACAAACCACCCCGTCATTGCGGGCTTGACCCGCAACCCCCTGAAAATGAGTAAAAACAAAGGGATGCTGAAACAAGTTCAGCATGACGATATTGAAAAAGACTATTCGCGCCCCTTGCGTTAAAATAAAAAAACACAAACCATCGAAACCACCCAAACCATCAAAACCCAAAACAACTCTGAAACTTCAAACCTGAAACTTCAAACCCAAAACAAACCCTCTGTGTAACTCCGTGTAACCCAAAAAATTATTACACAGAGAGACCCAGAGTAGGCACAGAGTTTTTTATGGATAAAATTGACAGATAGACAATATTTTTTATTTCATACGTTTGGAATTAAAAAAACTTTATCTACTTTTGCATCAGAAATAAATAGATAAAAAATATGAATTTATCAGAAAAATTAATTTTATTAAGGAAAAAAATGGAAGAGCAAGGCATCGCTGCCTGCATTATTCCATCGGGGGATCCTCATTTGAGTGAATATCCCACAGAACATTGGAAAATACGCGAATGGTTTAGCGGTTTTACAGGCTCTGCAGGTACATTGGTCGTCACCGAAAAAGAAGCGGGACTATGGACAGATTCAAGATATTGGCTACAAGCTGAAACACAATTGGAAGCCGACCATATACAACTATTTAAAGACGGTAAAGACGAAGTACCAAGCGTTGTAAAGTGGCTTTTACAAAATTTAGAATCTGGAAAAACAGTGGGTATAAATAACGCCTTATTATCAGCCACTTACGCACAAGAATTGATTGATACTTTTAGCGGCAAAAACATTAATGTAGCCCAAAATTTTCAGGCACCCGAAGAAATATGGGACAATAGACCTAAAATGCCTAACCATCTGATTTCAGCAATCCCTGAACATTTGACAGGGCTTCCACGAACCGAAAAAATAAGTAAAGTCAGGGAAGAAATGAAAAAATTTGAGGCTGATTATTTTGCAACAGGCGCATTGGACGAAATCGCATGGGTGCTTAATCTTCGAGGTATTGATGTGCCATTTAATCCTGTTTTTTATGCGTTCCTTATTATATCGCACGATGATGTCAGGTTATTTATTGAGTCACAAAAATTGTCGCAACATATTTCCAAAAAACTCGAAACGGATGACATAAAAACGAATCCTTATGAAAAATTTTATCAATTTTTAAATGATTTGCCTGAAAATTCAAACGTACTGATAGACCCAAAGCGGACAAATATGGCTACTGAAGCCGCCGTTTCAAAAAAATGCAAAATAAAAAAAGAGGATAGCATCATAACAACCTTAAAAGCAATAAAAAACGAAACTGAAATCGAAAATATCCGTCAAACTATGATTAAAGACGGAATTGCAATGATACGTTTTTTGGCATGGTTAGAGAGACTGATTGGCAAAGAAATAATAACAGAACTATCAGCAGCCCAAAAACTTGCAGAGTTCCGAAAAGAACAGTCAGGTTATACAGGAGATTCATTTGAAACAATTTCTGCTTATGCCGAACATGGCGCAATCGTACATTATTGCGTTTCACAAGAATCTGACAAACAATTAAAACCCGAAGGAATATATCTTACCGATTCTGGCGGACAATACATCACAGGCACTACCGACATCACAAGAACAATAGCGTTAGGCAACGTTTCCGAACAGGCAAAAACTGATTATACATTAGTTCTTAAAGGACATATAGCACTTGCAGAAGCAGTTTTTCCCGTCGGGACTCGCGGAACTCAACTTGATATATTAGCACGAAAAGAGTTGTGGAAAAATGGACTGAACTACGGACACGGCACAGGACACGGAATTGGATTTTACCTCAACGTACACGAAGGTCCGCAATCAATCAGAACACAGGAAAATCCTGTTACAATTAAGCCCGGAATGATTACATCAAACGAGCCTGCATTGTACAGAAGCGGAGAATACGGCATCCGCATAGAAAACCTTATTTTATGCGTAGAAAAAGAAGAAACTACTTTCGGAAGATTCCTTGGTTTTGAAACATTGACTCTATGTCCGCTTGACAATAGATTGATTCGCAAAGAGTTACTAACTGAAGATGAAATAAAATGGATAAACAACTATCATAAAACAGTTTATGAAACCTTGGGTCCGCTACTTCTTTGCGAAAGTCAAGAATGGTTGAAAGAAGTTACACAAAATATATAATAATTTAGGAATATTTTACGTTTCTAACGTTTTAAAAGATTTTTAAAAGATTTATAAAAATAATGACAGGCTTCAATAGTAAATATAAAAACTCTATTTGCATATTAACGGTAATATGTTTTATGTGCATTCCATATTTATCGGCTCAAAAAGTTCACACAAGAAAGCTGCAAGATACGCGTTTTACGGAGCATTATCAAGTATTAGATGGCAATCATGATATACTTGACGGAAAATATGAACTCTACTATAAGTCCCATCTGATTGAATCAGGACGTTACAAAAACGGCGAGCGGATAGGTATATGGAATTATTATAATCTTAACAGATTATTTGAATTTCAATACGATTTTACGCGGGATGTTCTGCTGAAAATGGCAGGTCAAGATATTTTTATAAGAAGAAATTTTACGCCTCCTCTCTTCCTCGGCAGTCCATTGATTCCTTATATACATATACTTGATTCGCTCGGATACCCCATTGAAACGTACAATAACAACGTTGAAGGCAAAGTAGTACTGACACTGATAATATCAAACGAAGGAGATATTGTCGAAAGTTATATAAGCGAAAGCCTTGATCCATCAACGGACAGGGATGTGCTTAATACAGTAAGAAATTTTCCTGAAACATGGAAATGGATACCCGCAAAAAGAGACGGAGTAAAAGTAGAAAGTAATTATAATATTACTGTTTTTTTTGATTTGAATTAGGTTTAAACTATAAATTTTTTGACATGAAATTTAACAGACGACAATTTTTAAGTAGCACGGCAATCATCGGTGCCGGTGCCGCCGCTGCCGCAACAGGAACAGGCGCATTGATTTCATCTTGCAGCGGACAAGGAAACAATAAACAAAAAATCACCCCTTTGCGACCGACGGGAGACATATATATTCCCGCTTTAACTGACAAAGCAATAGACGGTCAACAATTGAAAGCAGGAGTTGTAGGTTGTGGACATAGAGGGTCAGGCGCGGCAATGGACTTCTTAAATGCCGCTGATAACGTTACAATAGCGGCGTTAGGAGATGTTTTTGAAGCAAAAGTAAAGGCTCTTCGCGAAACTCTTCAAAAAGAAAAAGGAGTTGAAGTACCTGAAGATAAATGCTTTACAGGATTTGATGCCTACAAACAGGTCATCGATTCCGATGTTGATGTAGTAATTTTTACTACTCCTTCCGTTTTTCGACCTGAGGAGTGCAGATATGCGGTAGAAAAAGGAAAACACGCATTTTTGGAAAAACCAATTGCCATCGACCCCACAGGGTATCGGTCGCTAATGGTTACGAGCAAACAGGCTGACATCAAAGGATTGTGCATTTTAACAGGAACACAGCGACATCACCAGCGTTCCTACGTGGAATCGTACCTAAAAGTACAAGAAGGATATATCGGTGAAATAATAGGTGGAAATGTCTATTGGAACCAGAATCAGTTATGGTTTAGGGAGCGGCAGCCCGAATGGAGCGACGTGGAATGGATGATCCGCGACTGGGTAAATTGGAAATGGCTATCAGGAGACCATATTGTCGAACAGCACGTACATAATATTGACGTTTTTAATTGGTTTTTTGGCAAAAATCCTATCAGTTGCGTAGGTTTCGGCTCTCGCTGGCGCAGACGTACAGGAGACCAATACGATAATTTTAGTACCGACTTTTTATACGAAAACGGTGTACACATGCACAGTATGTGCCGACAAATAGATGGTTGCGCTAACAATGTAAGCGAATTTATTCAAGGAACAAAAGGCTCTTGGAATAGTGTAGATATGACAATACGTGATTTGAAAGGCAATATTGTATGGCAGTTCGATTTAGAAGCAGAAAAGGAAAAATATCAGCAGACAAATCCATACGTACTCGAACATGTAAATTGGATTTCATCAATTCGTAACAAACAGCCGTTCAATCTAATAGAGAGCGATGCAAATTCGGCGTTATGCGGAATAATGGGACGTGAATCGGCATACACAGGAGCAGAAATTACGTGGGAACAGATAATGGCTTCAAACCAAAATTTTCTACCCGAAAATCTTGAATTAGGCGCACATCCAGCGGTCGATGTCAATATACCTGTTCCAGGAACTGACAAGTAGAAAATGAAACTAAAAATAGTTGTTCTGATATTCGGTCTCTTTTTGATGTTTGACCTTTTTGGGCAGTCACCGACACGGAGGGATGGTCCCGGAGGTCAATTGGGAGACAGAGGTACGGGTATGCCCAGTTTCGGCGATAGTGATTCAACCGGAATTAGACAACAAACAAAAGTTATTTCAACGATTCCTCGCGAGGTTAGGAACTGGGTACTCGCTGATTTGTACAGTAGAGCCGATTCTATCCCCGTTGATACGATGCCTGACGGATTTCAAGTTCACAACTTTGCATACCAACAGGCGATGACTAACGTTCAATTAGGAAATATCGGCGCACCGTGGCAAGCAGCAATGGTTTCGGAAACGCCTCTCTATTCAGGTTTTATGTTCACCGAAACAACAAGAAACTTTTTTTCGACCCCAGATACTTGGAAATATTACAACACAAGAACGCCATACACCAATATTTACTACCAAAACGCTCCTCCAAAATCACGTTCCGAAGAAAATGTGGGTCTTATGTTTACTCAAAATGTAAATAAAGATTGGAACGTTGGTGCAGAATTTAAAGTGATTTCTTCTATTGGTAAATATGCCGACCAAACGGTAAACCACCGTAATTTCAGGTTCTTTTCCTCGTATTCAGGTGAAATATACGAAATTTGTGGCTCGTTTCTGTATAATAAAGCGGACATAATGGAAAGCGGCGGACTACTGAATGACGAGGATATACTCGACCCTGAAATAAGTATCATTTCACGCCCCGAACAACTACAAGTAAAGTTTCAGAACAACAATAGAGCAAATAACCGTGTTGATAATTATCAGCTATTTATCAACAATAAATTGGACTTCGGAAACGTTTCCATTGCAACCCAGGACGGCGAATCAGAAAAATTACCGATAGGAACGGCTATGCATACTGTGCACATCGACCGTTCAAGACGTGTTTTTAAAATGGACGGCGTTAACACAGAATTAGGAAGATATTATCCTGCCTTGTTCGTTGATAGCATTAGAACACGCGACTCGGTATATTATACATCAATAACAAATATTTTTCAACTGAAACTTAACGAAGAGGCTAATCCTCTGTTACGCTTCGGATTAAGAGCATATATCGGAAACCATTACGAAAGGTTTAAATATCCCGCAACAACGGAATATTACAAAATAGATTCTATTTTTTACAAAAAAACAGACACTACTTTTGTTTCAACCTACTTTGGCGGACAAATTTTTAAAAATATAGGCGACAATTTTCGGTGGAATGCGGGTATTCAAATATATTTTCAAGGTTACAAAGCGGGGGATAGCGAAATTACAGGCGGCTTTGATACGCAATTCAAGATTTGGAAAGATACGGCGGGCGTTTTTGCAGACGGAGGTATGTTTTTGATTAGCCCAAACTTTTTTACAGAAAATTATTATTCAAATCATTATGCTTGGAACAACGATTTCTCTGCCGTTAAAACGCTTAAAGTCAGAGGCGGAGTTAGGATTCCCACAAGAAAATTGGAACTAACGGCTGAATATCGTTTAATCAACGATTACGTTTACTGGGGCAGGCAAGCGATGCCCGTTCAGACCTCTGCAATAATCAGCCTTATGGAATTTAAAATGTTCAAACATTTCAAATTATGGAATTTGCATAGTAAAAATACGGGATTGTACCAACTGACAAGTCATCAAGATATTATCCCGCTACCAATGTTTTCTATTTATAATTCAACCTATTATGAAAACACACTTTTTCAGGTACTTTTTTTCCAGATAGGACTTGATGTAAGATACAATACCTCTTGGTATGCGCCTGCTTATGACCCCGCAGTAAGTCAGTTTTATATTCAGCGCGAAAGAGAAGTTGGCGACTATATTTTTGCCGATGCATTCATAAACCTGCAACTGAAACGGGCACGGGCTTTCTTCAAAATGACGCACGTAAATCAAGGTCTATGGGGGAATAACTATTTTCATACAATAGGCTATCCTGCAAATCCACGAAGCTTTAGGTTTGGGGTTTCTTGGAATTTTTATGATTGAGGATTGGAATTTATCTTTTATTTATATATGACTACTAAATGCGTTCAAAAAATAACCCGCATGCCGTAGGTATGCGACCATATTGAAATGTAAAGATGCATTCCTAACGGAATACAGGTGTTTTTTGGAAATTATTTTCTACCGAAAGATTCATTCATAAATGAATGAATTTCAAAAAATATATGACCGAAACCCCAAACCTGTGTCTAAAAATCTATCCCAATCGAAACCCTAATAGTATTCGCAAGCGGATTATTTTGATTGACGGCAATGATATATGAGGCATCCATTGTGAGCATATTAAATTTTAGTCCGAGGCCGGCGGTAAAATGTTTTCTGTTTCCTTTTAATTTATGTTCGTGGAAATAGCCCGCTCTGATTGCAAATTGCCTTTCATACCAATATTCTAAACCTAATGATACCATTATTTCTTGCATCTCTTCTTTGAAACCTCCCGGAGCGTCTGAAAACGACTGAACCATACCTTTCAGAGTTCCCATACTGTTATATTTGTCGCGGTAGTCTTGCGCTGTTTCGTCATCTTCGGGGAAACCCGGAGTGGGTACCAATAATTTATTTAAATCAACAGAAAATGTGATTGTGTTATGAGCATCAAGTTCGGTGAAAAGTGCGCCGCCGAGCCTTAAGTTCGTTGGAATAAACTCATAATCAGTGCCGTTGTAAGTTATTTTACTACCAATATTCGATATATTTATACCTGCCGACAGAACTGAATTTTGACTAAACATTTCAGTAGGTTTTTGGAAATAAAATGCTAAATCGGCAGCAAAGGAGTTACCGGGCTGATAACCATCAGAATAAGTTCCCGCCTGCAAATCGGAACGTATATACCGAAACGCAACCGACCCTGAAAAAACGTCCGACAATTTTCTGTTATATGCCATATCTATGCAAAATTCATTCGGACTAACCGTAAATCCTGGGTCATCATAAGATTGCCTGAAGTGTATTTCACCTATCGAAAAATAGCGGATAGAAGCACTTATTACTTGCATTTCGTCCAATCTGTAAACTCCCGTAAGATTATAAAGGTTAATATCGCTAATCAAACGCCTTAACCATGGCGTAAATGCTATTCCCAGACCCAGATGGGGTTCGATGAAAGCATATTTTGCAGGGTTCCAATATTGAGAATAGATATCGGGGAAAGTAGCGACACCTGCGCCACCCATACCGCCTGAACGTGAATCAGGTGCTATCGTTAAAAATGGAACCGCCGTCGGTATAATATTAACTTGGTCATAATATACCTGTGCAGATACGTTGGTCTGCAATAAAAGATAGAAAGCAAATAAAATAGATACTTTCTTAAAAATTTTCTTAATCATAAATATTAATTTTGACTTTTGTAAATAGTAAAACAAAAAAATTATGAATTTATTATTGTAAAACAATAATTTTTTGTGCAATTTGTCCTTTTTTACCTGTATCAGAGGTAATTACAAATCGTATAAAATAAATACCTTTATTCCTAATTCCCAAAGAAGACAATGATATTTGATTTTGTTCGGTCGCCATTCCGTAGGAAATGACCTCGTTGCTCAAATTTCCTGTGATGCCGCCCGCTGAATTAATGCCATCAATGGAAACAGAAAATGTACTGTTCGGCTCGTCTGTTTCAAATGAATAATGCAAAGTACCTGATACATGTACAGGAACGGGATGCAAAATAAAATTCTTTATTTCTAGTTCATTGGACTTGCCGACAACAAACTCTATTTTTGCAACGGTCGAATTATTGTGTGTATCCCACGCTTTTAAAGTTAGTTCGTGTTTGCCGACACTCATTGATGGCAGTTGATAAATTACCGTTCCTGCCCTAAAATTGTCTATTTCACCTTGATAATAATTGTTCAAAACGATGGCGTTGTCCACGTCTCCGTTGATTGTCAAAAGTAAATCGTGTCCGATGCCGTTGCCGACGTTGATACCAGATTGGTCTTCAATTCTTGCAAACAGAAGCGGCGAACTGCCCGTTACATCACCCGATTTGAAAGATTGTTGGTTTAAGTACATTGTAATGTTTGGACCTTGATTGTCAAAAGAGGCGTTGTCGTCAAATCCGCCGATTATAAAATCTTTGTATGCGCCCGCTGCCTGCCGTTTATCAGCGTTATCGGTACTATAGGCATACAAACTGATTTTTCCGTTATCATAATTATACCTGATGTCGCGTGGAACAATAAATTCTGATTTGAAACTGCCGTTCGTTACGGTGGCTCTGCCATTAAACACGATGTTTGAATAGTCCATATAATGCTCAACGGTGTTGCTGCCGTTTCCGAGAGTAGATTTGTGGACTTGCTTGTCATATACGGTTATTTCAGCTATTCCGTTAAAATCTTCCATTCGACCACCTGTACGGTTTAAAACATTACCGCTTAACGTTATGTGAGACAATGCTTTAATGGTATCAATAGGTTCATTTGTATTTGCATCCATTACAAATTCGATGTTCATTTTTTCGTCGGGATGCGCCAATTTCAGTGCTGGGTCGCCAAATAGAACAAACCTTAAATCATTACTCGAATTACGTCTGTTTTTTGTTTGCATAACTATTTCGCCGATGCTTCTTTTTTCGCCAGTTTCGGTCGGAGTGAAAACAATATCATAAAAATCTCGCATCATTTCTCCGTTGCTGTGTATTCCTGTTAATCTTGTAGTTGTAAACATTGCTATTGCGCCGCCGTGAGGGGTTAAAAACATCTCTTCACCGATGGATTTTACGCTATGGTCGTCAAAAGGAGCCATATCGCAGGTTGCAGTAAGCATAAAAGACAAAGTTTTTAGGTTTCGCCAGCTTGGTATATGTGTCAGTGTTATGATTTTCTCATGCGCCATACTTCTCGGACTTCCGTGACCTATGTAATTGAAAATCAACGTACCATCATTTATGGCACGATTTGCCGCATCGGAGGCTTCGGGAATAAACCTGCCGCTGGATGTCGTTATTATTGGATAACTATCCATATATATTTTATTTACAAAAAACTCAGGATGATTATTTTCAAGCATCGCTGAATATCTCTCCGCCTGCTCAAAGTGGTCTTTCTCGTAACCGCTATCGCCTCTTTCGTCGGCAAGGAATGTAACTTGTTTGCGCCAACTGCCGTTGTTCTGCTCTTCCAAATACCTACGCACTTTATTTATGCAAACTTGCGCCTCGGCAACCGAATAAACAGGAAAACGACCTATAGCAATTTTCAATTTATCAT
>Ga0099364_10014614_pt1 | contig 10426 bp, 9 predicted proteins | sample TergutTh196P3_FD_73070 | JGI IMG/M metagenome (GOLD analysis project Ga0099364, IMG submission 73070) | Microcerotermes parvus P3 segment gut microbial communities from Pointe-Noire, Republic of the Congo - Th196 P3 | ecosystem: Host-associated > Arthropoda: Insects > Digestive system > Gut ...
CTTCGATACCATATTACCTACTGATAACCAACCTGTTATCAGTAGAAAAATCAATATTTTTATTTTTTTCATAAGAAATTTATTCGTTACCAAAGTTCCCAAACAATAATTCTCTTTGCTATATGATGATTTTCCATTCCGCTCCATCTTTTCCATCTTTAATTTCTATTCCCGCATCGTTGAGTTGATTTCTGATTTTGTCAGCGGTTACCCAATCTTTGTTGTTTTTTGCGTCTTGACGGATATTTAGAACTAAATTAACTAAACTATCAATAATTAGAACGTTGTCAGATGATTGTTGTTCAAAAACCAAGCCTAATATATCTTCGGTAAATAGGCGCATAAGCACTGATAGTTCTTTAATATCTGTTTCGGTCATCGAGATTGTACCTGCTATTGCCGAATTAATTGCTTTTACGGCATCAAAAAGATGTGCAATTAGAATTGGGCTGTTTATGTCGTCATCCAAAGCGGCGTAACAGTTGTTTTTGAATATTTCGATGTCAAAACCTGAAGTAGCACTTGATTTAATTTTATTTATGTTTTCTATTCCTTCCGAAAGTCTCGCAAAACCTTTTTCAGCCGCTTCCAACGCCTCGTTTGAAAAATCAAGCGTACTTCTGTAGTGTGCCTGCAAAATAAAAAAACGAACCGTCATCGGAGAGAAGGCTTTATTTAAAAGGGGATGTTTACCTGTAAAAAACTGTTCCAAAGTAATGAAATTGTTCAGTGATTTTCCCATTTTTTGTCCGTTAACGGTAATCATATTGTTGTGCATCCAATATTTAGCGGGAGTTTGCCCGTGTGCAATTATTGACTGCGCTATTTCGCACTCGTGGTGAGGAAAAAGTAAATCCATTCCACCGCCGTGTATATCGAAATGATTACCAAGATATTTAGAACTCATTGCCGTACATTCCAAGTGCCAGCCGGGGAAACCGTCGCTATATTTTGATTTCCATCGCATTATATGTGTAGGGCTTGCTTTTTTCCACAACGCAAAATCGTAACTGTTTCTTTTTTCGGTTTGTCCGTCCAATTTTCGTGTTGTGCTTAACTGTTCCTCAACATTGCGTCCCGACAATATTCCGTAGTTATTCTTTTTGTTATATTTTTCTACGTCAAAATAGACTGAGCCGTTACTTTCGTAGGCATAACCTTTTTCCATAATGTCATCAATCACTTGCAGTTGTTCGATAATATGTCCCGATGCGCGTGGTTCTATTGATGGTTTACTGACGTTCAATGCGTCCATAAATTTATGGTATCGGTCGGAGTAATATTGCACAACTTCCATTGGTTCAATTTGTTCTGTACGTGCTTTTTGGGCAATTTTATCTTCGCCTTCGTCTGCGTCATTTTCTAAATGTCCAACGTCTGTAATATTTCTTACATAACGAACTTTATAACCGGTATGCTTTAAATATCTAAATAGTAAATCAAACGTAATTGCGGGACGTGCATGCCCCAAATGTGGGTCGCCGTAAACGGTTGGACCACAAACATATAAACCCACAAAAGGTGGTTTTATTGGTTTAAAATCTTCTTTTTCTCGCTTTAGGGTGTTGAAAATTTTCATTTTTTTTATTTTAATAGGAAAATTCTCCACTCTACTCAACTTCTTTCAAAATCAAGCATATTCAACAGGCATCTCAACATCTAATCCTGACAATCCTAATTCTTTTAAGACTTTCTTTAAATGTAAATGATCAGTCCAAACTCTTTTGTTTCTTTCTTCTTGAAGTCTATACTTCTCATCTTGAATGTAATATTTTTCATCCTGATTATCAAATCTGTACGTCAAATCTTTGAGGGCTATCTCTACATTTATTATTTTCTCTGAAAGAGAAACCTCAAAGTCATCTTGTCGTTTGATAAGCACACTCTCAAGAGTTTTCATGTCATTTATGAGTGAACTTTCAAGGTCATCTTGTCGTTTGACGAGTGAACTCTCAAGAGTTTTCATGTCATCTTTGAGTGAACTTTCAAGATCATCTTGTCGCTTGATGAGTGAAATTTCAAGAGTTTTCATATCAGTTCTGAGAGAACTTTCAAGGTCATCTTGCCGTTTGATAAGAGAACTCTCAAGGTCATCTTGTCGTTTGATAAGAGAACTCTCAAGGTCATCTTGTCGTTTGATAAGAGAACTCTCAAGGTCATCTTGCCGTTTGATAAGAGAACTTTCAAGGTCATCTTGTCGTTTGATAAGAGAAATCTCAAGGTCATCTTGTCGTTTGATAAGAGAACTCTCAAGAGTTTTCATATCAGTTCTGAGAGAACTTTCAAGGTCATCTTGCCGTTTGATAAGTGAACTTTCAAGAGTTTTCATTTCAGTTCTGAGGGAGGTCTCAAGAGTTTTCATATCTGTTTTGAGGGAGGTCTCAAGGGTCTTCATATCAGTTCTAAGTGAAGTCTCCAGAGTTTTCATATCAGTTCTGAGTGAAGTCTCCAGAGTTTTCATTTCGGTTCTGAGTGAATTTTCAACCTGCTCTAATTTGATTTCGAATTTATCCATTCTGATCTCTATCCTATCAAAACGATTGGTAAACCTTTTCATATAAAAATAGATAAATGCAGCCAACCCCAAACCGAGCAGCCCTTGTTCTAAAAACCAATTTAATACTACATTCATACTAGATATTATTTTTCTTTATTTTCAATCCACAATGCTCGCTGTAATTGTCAGCCTCTGTTGCGATTTTTTTGGGTCGTTTGACAAAACTGTAATTGCTTGGTTTTGTCGTCCGCTTCTGCCGCGAGAATCGAAAGTTACGGTGATATTTGTTGTTTCACCCGGAGCGATAATGTTTTTGTCGGGTTGCGAAACAGTACAACCGCAAGATGAACTTACTTTTCGCAAATGTAAGTTTGATTTTCCGCTGTTTTTTACTCTAAAGACGTGTGATACTTTTTCACCTTTCTTAATGTTCCCAAAATCGTGGACAGTTTCGCTGAACTCAATAACGGGAGCGTTTGTCATTTGGTCGGCACTCCATTTTGAATAATCTTCTTCTATTGTTGCACTAACGCTGATACGGTTTTCATTGGCTTTGACCCCGTTGAACAATAACCACACGTTGTCGCTTACGTATCCCCATTCCTGCTTTTTGGATGCGTCATAAACGGCGATTATTTCGGCAGTAGCACCGGGCGGAACGGTTTCTGGAATTGTTCTTATAGTCAAATGAGCGGGAACTCTGTCAAATGTTATTGTTACAGGCTCTTTTGATGTATTGATTAATTCCAATTTTTCTGTTTTGGTGGCACTCGGCTCAATTTTTGTAAATGACAGATTGGTTGATTTTAGCCGAATATTTCCCATCAAACGCGGATAAATATCTTCCATTGTTTTTTCTTTTGGAAGCACTCTTCCTGTAATTCTTAAAATATCGGTTCCTTGCTGTGCATTTGAAGTAACCGTAAGAGTTTTGTTTATAGCTCCGGGTCTGTTTCGCGGGTCGAAAGCAACGCTAACAAAACCTTTTCCGCCGGGCTGAATGGGAGTGCGGGTATATTCAGGTGTTGTACACCCGCACGCTGCGTGAACGTTGTGAATTACCAACGGCTGCTTGCCCGTATTTGTAAAATTGAACGAATAAGTGACGGTTCCACCGTCTTCTTTTACATCACCAAAATCATGAACGGTCTTTTCATAAGAAATAACCGGTCTATTTTCTTGTGAATTAATGACTAATGCTATTCCGAAGAATGCAACAATTAAAATTATTTTTTTCATCGTATTATTAATTTATTACGTTTATTGTTGTTAAATTTTTCTTTTAAACGAAAAAAAATATTTTTTGTTTCAATTTTTTCAATTTTTTTGTGAATGTTTATTTTTTTATCCTACATTTTTACATCCCACGCCACGGTATCAAGTACTCTACATTAAACGAAAATGCCCCATTTATTTTATTTATTCCGTTTCCGTAGCCGGGTATTATGTATGGGTCAACTATATCGGGGTTATTTCTGTAAAATGTTGCTCTGATATGAAATCCCCAGCCTACAAAAAAATTTTTAAACATTTCCATTCTTGGTCCAAAAGAGAGTTCTAACCAATGAGAATTTACGGTATATGTTCTGAAACGTCCATAATAATCATCCCAATATCCGTTGGTTATGAATAGATTGGAAACACCTTGTTCCTGAAAGGCGTAACCATATTTCAATCCTATCAACAGGTTATCATTTTTACCAGCATCTTTTTTCTTCAACATATCTTTTTCAGCACCTATTTTAAAGAACGAGCCGTTAGAATCGTAATTGTAACGTTCCTTTTTAAAGCTAATGTTTTCGAAACCTACTTCACCGAAAAAATAGATGTCATTTTTAAAGGAAACTCGTGAAAGAAAGGAGGCACCGGAACGCTCATTGTTAAAAATTGCCGTAAAAGGCTCTACCAGATTAACTCCGATTGTAAATCCTTTCGTAGGTTGCCATTCTTCCGCTTTTTGAGCGCATACAGCCGTAAAAGCAAAAAATAATATGCTAATATATGTATATCTCAACATTATCAATATTTTCGTTATATCTAACATTTCTGTTTATTATTGCTACCGAATCAATAAACGTATTGGAGTAATAAACAGTATCTATCACAAAATCAAATGTAAAGCCACATTCCCTCGAAATAAAATTCATTTTTTTTGTATGCACAAAATGTATGGTATCCCTTAATGTTTGTCTAAAAATCAGAAAACTCGTGGTATCCCTATTAAAAGACAACGGAAGGAACATATTTGAAACTGTTTCTTCTTTGTATATTGAGTCGTTACTCATTCCTACTCCGTAAATGGTTGTCCTTGTTGTTTGTACGCGAACTTTGTCTTCCATTGACATAAAATAAGCCCGCAACGCATGCTGATTTGACAGGCATATATCATCGGTGTTACAGCCTGAAAAAAACAGAGACAACAATAAGAATATCAACGCAATGAATGGTATTGACTTCATAATAGCATATTATTTAAAATTATTTCGAGTAAAATTCCAAAATTTTTAGCCTAAAAATATAGTCGTATTTAGCCTGAATTTCTTCTGAAAGCGCACGTTGGTGCCTCAAACGTGCTTCGTTGTATTCGTACATATTTGAGGCGCCGTTGAAATATTTTATTTCTTCGTATTGGTAAGCAATGTTTGTTGCTGTAACCGCTTGTTTAGCCGCTAAATGGCTCTCTTTTGATGCAACTGCATTATAATATGCCTGCTGTATTTCTTTGATGAAATTTAGTTTTGTTTCGTCTAAAAGCATCTTATTATGAGATAATTGCACTGTTGCCAATTTCACGTTGTCGGAAATTCGCATCCTGTTAAAAATCGGAATTGTTAATGATAAATAAATCAGTTCCCGCGAGTTTTGATTTAATTGTCTTCCAAAAGGTGCGTTTTCGTAACCTTCGAGGTCTGACAAAGTATGATAATATCCCGTTCCGTAGCTCGCTCCTAATATTAAGGACGGATAATATCCCGATTTATTGACCAAAATATCCTTTTCGCCTTTCTCAATTCTTGTTTCAGCTGCTTTTATGCCCGGACGATAATTTAATCCCGTTTCCAACGAACTCATTAAGTCCAATCTGCTTGCGATTAAATTTTCAATTTCATTTTCGGTAGGCAACATCACGTCGAAAGATGCTACATCGGTAAAATTCATTAATTGCGCAAGGTCTAATTTGGCAATAATGTAACTGTTGCCTGTTTTGGTAACATTAACCATATCCGAAGCCAATGTAGCTTTCGCTGAATAGAGGTCTGAATCGGATGTTTTGCCACCATCAACAAGTATTTGGACTTTTCTTACATGCTCTTCTGAAATATTTTGTTGCTCTTTTGCCAATTCATACATTTCGTTTGTAAGAATAACTTGCAAAAAATATCCTGTAATATTTATTGAGATATTTTCTTTTGCTTGTTCGAGGTCATATAGCGCCGCTTGAAGATTTAGTTCGTCAGCCGCTTTTTGATGATATACCCTAAGACCCTCAAAGAGAGGCATTTGCGCTCTTATATCAAAAGAAGTCGTAGATTGAGATATATCCACAATTACATTATCACGACTTGTAGTTCTCCCAAAATCAAAATTTTGCCCTAAATGAGCGTTTACACTGGGCAAAATGCTTTTTGAGGTACTGTTCAAATTTATTTTTCTTGCCTCCAAGTTTAAAATTGCCTCTTTAACTCTGAAACTGTTTTCTAAACCATAAGTAATGCACTCTTCCAAAGTCCATTGCGTTTGTGCAACGGAAATGAGACATAAAAAGAATGCCGTTACAGAAACAAATAGTTTTTTTATAACCACTCCGCCACTCTTTAATTTGGATAGGAATAAATTCCCCTCATTATGAGACGGCACAAGATGTTTCAATGATTTGATAATATTCATATTTTTTAATTTTTCTATTTTTCTATTTTTATTCTCAATTTTCTACCGAAAGATGCATTCCTAACGGAATGCTTCTTTGTTCTTTTTTATCATTTTTTATTCTTTTTTATTACCAATTTTTCTACCGAAAGATACATTCCTAACGGAATGTTGGTGTTGGTGGCGACTATTTTCTACCGAGAGATGCATTCCCAACGGAATGCTTTTTTATTGCTCATTCACCTCTTTCACCTATTCACCTATTTACTAATTTACCCATTTACTCATTCACTCATTCACTCATTCACCCATTCACTATTTAGTTATTACTTTCCCCCTCACAGTCATCGTGGTATCCGCAATATCGGTTATTTCAATAAAAATTCCGTCCGAAATCCCTGTTATGACGTGAGTTTTAATGTAATTTTGTTCGTTTTCTTTAGCTTTATCTAAAATATATATAAAAGTGCTATCGCCTTGAAACTCAATTGTACTTTCGGGCAACGAAAAGATATTTTCTTTGCTATCGACAATAATTTCGCCGTTTGCGCTATAGCCAGAACGTATAAAAAGGTCTTCGATGTTATTTACGGCTGCTTTTACGTCAAAAGTAGTTGCGCCGCTGTTTAATATTCCTTTTGGGGAGATATATTCCAAAATTGCGGTACATTTTTCGTCCTGCATTGCGCCGATAATCAGGTTTAATCCAAAACCTTCCTTTACTTTTCCTACGTCCGTTTCGTCAATTTTGCCAATGAAGATAAGGTCTGACATATCTGCAATAGCGGCGATTGTTGTTCCTTCGCTAAAATTATTTGTTTGAATAACCGAGTTCCCTACTTTTACGGGAATATCGAGTATCATCCCTGAAATTGTTGATTTAATCAGCGTATTGCTATATGCTGCCGTACTTTTCGACATTCCTTTTTTTATTATATCAATGTTTTCTTCGGCAATACTGACCTCTTGCTGCGCCTGCAAATATGCCGTGTATGCGGTTTCGTACATCTCTTTTGCCATAACTCCGCTTTCGTGGAGTTTTTTTGTACGCTCGTACTCTTGTGTGGCTTTGTCAAGGCTGATTTTTGCTACTTTAAGCCTTGATTCTGCGCTACTTAACATACCTATATCGGGTACTACTTGTACTTTGGCAATAATATCGCCGGCTTTGACATTTTGTCCGGGTTCCTTGTAAATATCGGTGATAATACCTGAAATCTGCGGTTTTATCAAAATTTCATTTCTCGGCTCAATCATGCCGTTGATAATTATTTTCTTTGAAATGTCGCGCCGTTCAAGTTGTACCGTTTCGTATTTTACGGGTTTGGCTTTCGATTTGCTCCAAAGATATACTAATGTTCCAATAACTACTGCTCCCAGCAAGACAAACATTATGGTTCTAAAAATTTTCTTCATTTTTTATTGTGGTATATGTTTATTATATTTCTTTTTTATAAGACGTACAAAATTAAATTTTGTTACATAAAATAACAGAAAAAATTTAATTAATTTCATAATTCCTGACTTGGTAATTGCTATTTCATTAAATCACAAAATATTGTGAAAAAGATATAGGTTTGAAGTTTGAGGTTTGAAGTTTGAGGTTTGAAGTTTGAAGTTTGAAGTTCTGGTTTGGAGTTCTGGTTTGGAGTTTCATTCACCGTGGAAAATATTCATAAAAAGAAAAAGTCGACCTTTATTTAAGGTCGACTTTTTGATTTTCGGCATCTGTAATTTTATACTCTAGGAATGCCAATGTTTCTGAGGGTCTGATTTTTACTTTAAATCCTAATATCCATCTCCATTTTAATGCGATTGGAATTATTCCTTTTGTTAAGTACGCATATAAATAAGGATGTACCCACAGCGTGATTTTTTTCTGTTTCAGTTGTTCCACAGCCAACCGGAGGCTTGTTTGAATGTTTTCAACGATATTAATTGCTGATGCAATTTTCCCTTTGCCGAGGCAGGACGGACATATTTCAGTGGTTTCGATGTTCATTACCGGTCTGATTCTTTGTCTTGTAATCTGCATAAGTCCGAATTTACTCAACGGCAATATGTTGTGTCTTGTACGGTCTAGCTCCATGGCTTCTTTCATTTTTTCAAAAACTTGGAGTCTATTTTCAGGCTCTTGCATATCAATGAAATCAATGACTATTATACCGCCCATGTCTCGCATACGTAATTGGCGTACAATTTCGTCTATTGCTGCCAAATTGACGTGAAGGGCATTAGCTTCCTGATTATCAACTCCTTTTGAGCGGTTTCCGCTGTTTACGTCTATTACATGAAGAGCTTCCGTATGTTCAATAATAAGGTATGCGCCGCTTTTTAAAGAGACTGTTCTACCGAAACCTGACTTCATTTGTCTTACTATTCCGTATTTTTCGAATAACGGGACTTCGCCTGTATGAAGTTTTACAATTTTTTCTTGTCCGGGTGAAATCAGTTCGATGTACTCTTTCATTTCTCGATATACGGATTGATTGTTCACATAAATTGCCTCAAAATCGGGGGTGAACAAATCTCTGAGAAATGCGGACGTTCTACCTACTTCGCTAAAAATAAGGCATGGAGCTTTTGCGCTTTTTAAGCGGCTTACCGACTCTTCCCATCTTTTTACAAGTGTTTTCAGTTCTTTGTCTAATTCGGCAACTTTTTTTCCTTCGGCTACCGTTCTGATTATTACGCCGTAATTTTTAGGCTTAATACTTACTATTAAACGTCTGAGACGATGGCGCTCTTCTTGTAATTTTATTTTTTGACTTACAGAAATTTTGTCGGCGAAGGGAACTACAATCATGTTTCTTCCCGCTAAGGATATTTCGGCGGTTAAGCGCGGTCCTTTGGTAGAAATCGGTTCTTTGGCTATTTGAACCACAATTTCCTTACCGACTGTCAAAATTTGGTCGATTGTACCTTTTTTATCTATGTCGCTTTCCGGTTTGTACTTGTGCAACGTTTGTGCTCCTTTTTTTGTGACTGCTTGTTCGACATATTTTTGAATTGTTTTTAATTGTGGACCTAAATCAAGATAATGCAGGAAAGCATCTTTTCCATATCCTATATCCACGAATGCGGCGTTCAGACCGGGCATCAATTTTCTTATTTTACCCAAAAATATATCTCCGACAGCAAATTGAATGTTACTTTTCTCTTTTCTCAATTCTACAAGACGTTTATCTTCGAGAAGAGCAATAGTAAGTTCATTAGGAGCGGCATCAACGAATAGTTCTGCACTCACTTTACAACTTTTTTAAAATAAATATTTCAAAGAACTTTTTTAACAAAAAACAAACAGTTTTGAGGCTGTTTGTTCTTTGTAGTTTTTAGATTAAGACTAGATTAAGAATCTTATTTTTTCTTCTTATGTCTGTTTTTTCTCAATCTTTTTTTCCTTTTGTGCGTAGACATTTTATGCCTCTTTCTTTTTTTTCCGCTTGGCATAGCTTTTATTAATTAAGGTTATACAAATCAATTACTTAACATTTTCTTTTACCTTAACTACAAAGCCTTTTGATGGTTTGAAAGACGGAATGCAATGTTCAGGAATAATAAGAGTTGTGTTTTTGGAAATGTTGCGAGCAGTCTTTTGCGCTCTTTTCTTAATGATAAAACTTCCAAAGCCTCTTAAATAAACATTTTTTCCTATCACTAAATTTCCTTTCACAGACTCCATAAATGCTTCTACAATTTTTTGAATTGTAACTTTCTCTATTCCAGTCTTTTTGGAAATTTGACTTACGATATCAGCTTTTGTCATTTTCTTAAAAATTATTTTATTAATAAATTATTCAACTGTTTTTTATAAAATTTCAGAGTGCAAAGATATATGTTTTTGACAGAAAAAAAAAATAAAACAAACATTTTTTGAAAAAAAAATTTTTTTTGGGTACTTTTTTTGTTGTTTTAAAAAAAAGAATTAATTTTGCACCCGATTTTAAAAAGATAGATTTGCACGAAGGAGAGATGGCAGAGTGGTCGATTGCGGCGGTCTTGAAAACCGTTGAACTGAAAGGTTCCGGGGGTTCGAATCCCTCTCTCTCCGCAAAAGGGTAT
>Ga0099364_10014615_pt1 | contig 10425 bp, 4 predicted proteins | sample TergutTh196P3_FD_73070 | JGI IMG/M metagenome (GOLD analysis project Ga0099364, IMG submission 73070) | Microcerotermes parvus P3 segment gut microbial communities from Pointe-Noire, Republic of the Congo - Th196 P3 | ecosystem: Host-associated > Arthropoda: Insects > Digestive system > Gut ...
ACTTGCCAGGTGACGGTCAGCCCAAAGATTGAAACATTTGTGTATGTTGCAGGAAGCGAGGGCAATAGAGCCGTGCTCTGGGTGAACGGACAGGCGCAATACCTGACAGACGGAACAGTCAGTACACAGGCAAATTCCGTTTTTGTTTCGGGCAACGATGTGTATGTTGCCGGATTTGAAACCGGAGACAACGGAACAGCTAAACTGTGGAGAAACGGGGAGTTGCAAAATTTAGCAACTACTGGAAACCTTTCGCATGCGCTGTCCGTTTACGTTGCCGGAAACGATGTGTATGTGGCTGGATATCAATATTATTACGATGATGAACACGATATGTATGCCGCGACTGTATGGAGAAACGGAGTATCAGAAATTTTGGCAGGTCCTTACCACAATTGGGACTGGGCTACGTCAGTATTCGTTTCGGGCAGCAACGTCCATGTAGTAGGTACAGGCTATTGGAGAAATGGAGCGCTGCAAAACATTTTGACATGGGATACGCGGGGTACTTTAAATTCTGTTTTCGTAGAAGGCAGTGATATTTACATAGTTGGAGGTTTATCTACTACCTCGCAGAATACTTCAATAGCAGCCCTGATAAAAAACGGAACGCGACAAAATCTTACCAACGGCACGCGACAGGCTGTAGCAGAGGATGTTTTCGTTACTGGCAGCAACGTCTATGTTGTAGGACGCGAAAACAACCAACAGGGCAATTCTGTTGCCACACTGTGGACAAACAACCAACCGCAAACCCTGACAAACGGAAGCGCTAACGCAAGCGCAAATTCTGTACACGTGCAAGCAGACGATGTATATGTAGCCGGACACGATGGAAATCGCGCCGTATTGTGGAAAAACGGAACAGTGCAAAACCTTACAACCGGCAGCGCGGAGGCAAAGGCAAATTCAGTTTTTGTAGTTGTGAGGTAACAAACATTTAATCAATAGTAGTAGTAAATTTTAAACCTAAATAGTTAATGTATTTTTTTTTAATCGTATGATAAATAGAGTAACATTTTTTGAAGCGGACGGCGCGGCAGCCGTCCCAAACGTCCCGATGGCAGGGACGTATGTAGGGGCGCCCATTGAGGCTGCCCAATCGTCAAAACCACGATTTATAGGATTTTCAAGATGGACAGGATGGAGAAGTCTTGGATTTCTGGCAAAAATTTTGGTAATGACAATGGTGATGACGTTTGCAGCAAACGCGCAGTCAGGACAGACTGGTACGCCAAACACAACTTGGTACAACACCTCTACCACGTCATTTACAATCACAAATGCAGACCAACTTGCAGGCTTGGCGCAGATTGTAAATGCTACTTCCGGAACTTTTGCAAATGAACAATTTGCAAATAAAACCATTAACCTCGGAGATGATATAAATCTTAATCCGTACTCGTCATGGACGCCTATAGGAACACCTTCACGTCCTTTCAGAGGTACGTTCAATGGTAACAATAGAAAAATTACCAATCTTCGTATGGACAACACGGCGCTTCAAAATTCCGGTTTGTTCGGGCAGATTAATAATGCTACAATTAGAGATTTAACCGTTGAAAACGTAAATATGGTAGGAAGGTGTATAGGAGTGATTGCTGGCGGAATGTCTGGCAACAGCACCGTGTCAAACTGCCATACTTCTGGAAGTGTCACGGGTAATGGTACATCTACCTACAACTTTGCCTATGCTGCTGGTATCGTTGCCGACATGAATGGCGGAAGCGTTACGAATAGTACTTCGACTTGTACTGTATCTGCTAATGGATTTAATAATGCAACTAATGAGGGTAATTCTTTTGCAGGCGGAGTGGTGGCTTTAAACAATGGAGGAATTATTAGTAACTGCTCATCGTCCGGCACAGTAACTTCAGTTGTCGAACATACACACGGAACAACTCGAACTCGACATGCTTTTGCAGGCGGAATAGTGGGAAGAGTCGAAAATGGAGGAAGTGTGTCAAGCAGTCATTCAACTGGTGAAATAAGAGCAGACGCAATTGGAGTCGTAGGAATTATAGGCACAGGTCACTATCGTTCTCGTGCAGGTGGCATAGCTGGACTTGTGACAGGTAGTAATAGCATTGTATCGCATAGTTACTCAATGGGTTCAATCTCGGCTTATTCATCCGCGAATATGCACTATTGTGGATCTCATGCGGGAGGTGTTGTTGGAATAGCTGAAAGCGGAGCAAGAGTAGCTCATAGTTATGCAACAGGCACTGTCTTTGCATATTCTCAAACGAGCAACCCTCATGCCTATGCAGGCGGAGTAGCAGGAACTGTCCGCACCTCAAGCAGCATAACAAACTGTTATTCAACAAGTGGAGTGTCCGCACAGGCTGCAAGAACTTCAGGAACAGGTCAAGACTCTTGTGCCGGAGGAATTGCAGGACGGTTCGAATCAAACAGCAATATCTCTGATTGTGCTGCATTAAATTCAAGCGTAAGAGCAATGGGTGGCACAAATCGTATTGGCAGGGTTGTCGGAGAACAAGAAGGAGGCACCCTATTGAACAATATTGCATGGAGTGGTATGTTAGGCGCCACTTGGAGTGGTTCAGGTTTAACTCACATCAACGGATTGAGCTGGACAACGGCAGAAATCCAAACAAACCAAACGCTTGGCAATCGTTTTACTGCTACAAATGGATGGACAACACAGAACGGAAGGCTACCGGGACTTTTTGGAAACGTAGCGGCTATGCCAACGCATTTACGAACAGCGCCATCTGTGCCACAGAACTTTACAGTCACAACAGGCAACGCGAGGGCTACACTTTCGTGGAGCGCTCCCATAAACGATGGTGGCAGCCCAATAACCCGATATGAGGTTTCGAGCAACAATGGCGTATCTTGGGTTAACGCATCACTCAATGCAAGCTATACATTTTCGAACTTGACAAACGGCAGTACATACACTTTTCGAGTTCGCGCTGTAAATGCTATTGGTAATGGAGAGCAAGCATCGCAACAAGTAACGCTGCCAACTTCTCCACCTCCTGTGCGAAACCTTGCCGCCACTCCGAGCTGTAATCAAATGACGCTTTCTTGGATAATCCCTGCATCTGATGGCGGCAGCCCTATAATAAGATACGAGGTTTCGAGCAATAATGGCACAACTTGGATAACTGCCTCAAGCGCTACCGGTCATACTTTTACCGGCTTAAGCCTTTGTACATCGTACACACTCCGTGTTCGCGCTGTAAATGCTGTTGGAAATGGCGACCAAGTACAAGTTACCGCATCAACACTTTGCGTTCCCGGCGTTCCACAGAATTTTTTAGCAACACCGGGAACAGGCAATGGACAGATAACGCTAACATGGACTGCCCCATCTTTCAACGGTGGCAGCGAAATAACACGATACGAAGTTTCCAGCAATAACGGCACAACATGGGTAACAGCCTCAAGTAATGCTAATCATACATTCAGCGGCTTAAGCATTTGTACTACATACAGTTTCCGTATTCGCGCTGTGAACGCTTGTGGTAATAGCTCCCAAGCAACTGCAACAGCTACAACATTTTGTGTGCCAAGCACTCCACAAAACTTCGCAGCCACGCGGGGCAATGCACAAATATCACTTTCGTGGACAGCTCCAACCAGCAACGGCGGCGCTGCAATAACCGGTTATCAGGTGTCGAGAGACGATGGCGCCACTTGGGTAACTGCCTCATCCAATACCGGTCACACTTTTACTGGCTTGACTAATGGTTTTGAATATATCGTTTGTGTTCGCGCGGTAAATATTGCTGGCAATGGCGAGAGAGTGTGTGATACGGCAACTCCATGCACTATGCCTAACGCGCCGCTAAACTTCGTAGCTACGCGTGGCAATACACAGGCGTCGCTAACATGGAATGCGCCAGCTAACAACGGTGGCTGCCCAATAATCAGATACGAGGTGCAACTTGATGATGGCGCATGGATAACTGCCGCCAGCAACACCGCACATACTTTTACCGGTCTGATTAACGGCACGACTTATACTTTCCGTGTGCGCGCTGTAAACGATGCAGGCAATGGCGCGGCGGCAACTGCCACTGCAACGCCGTGTACTACACCCAACGCTCCTCAAAACTTCGTAGCCACGCGGGGCAATGCACAGTTATCACTTTCGTGGAACGCTCCTGCCAACTTTGGCGGATGCGCTATAATCAGATATGAGGTTTCGAGAGATGGCGGCTCTTCGTGGGTCACTGCCAACAGCAATACCGCACATACATTTACCGGTTTGAATATCTGTACTGCCTATAATCTACGCGTTCGCGCAGTAAACGATGTTGGCGCTGGCGCTCAAGCGTCTACTATAGCAACAACGTTTTGTGTACCCGATGCTCCGCGAAACTTTACCGCCACTCCCGGCAATGAACAGGTCGTTCTCTCATGGAGCGCCCCATCTAACAACGGCGGCAGCGCTATAATCAGATACGAGGTTTCGAGCGATAACGGTTCTAATTGGGTATCTGCTTCGAGCGCCAACGGTCATACATTTACCGGTTTAACCAACGGCGAGGCGTATACTTTCCGCGTCCGCGCAGTAAATATTGCCGGCAATGGCGCTGAAGTGTGGCTGTCGGGTATTATCCCTACTACAAATTCGTCTGCGCCTCAAAATTTTGCGGCAGCTCCGGGCAACACGTATGTAACTCTTTCGTGGAGCGTCCCTGAAGACGATGGCGGCAGCCCAATTACCGGATATGAAGTTTCGAAAGATAATGGCGAAAATTGGATTGACGCCTCAAGCGAAACCGGGCATACATTTGTAGATTTGACTAACGGACAGGAATATTTCTTCCGTGTACGCGCTGTAAATGCAAACGGCAAAGGCGCCTCGGCTTCGTTTTCGGCTACGCCTCGTACTGTTCCTGATGTGCCACAGAATTTGGCTGCCGCATCGGGCAATCGTCAAATAGTTCTATCATGGGACGCTCCCACATTTGACGGTGGAAGCCCTATTACCGTATACGAAGTTTCTAACAATGACGGGATAGACTGGGTGGACGCTTCGAGCCACACCGGGCATACATTTGAAGATTTGACTAACGGACATGAGTATACCTTTCGCGTTCGCGCTGTTAATGAAGCCGGCAGTAGCGCTGAAACATCAATTACTGCTATACCGTTCACTGTTCCCGATATTCCGCAGAGCTTTGTAGCCACGGCTGGCAATTCGCAGATAATGCTTTCGTGGAGCGTCCCAGCCGATAATGGCGGCGCCGAAACAACCGGATATGAGGTTTCGGCTGACAACGGCGAAAATTGGATAGAAGCTTCAAGCGATACCGAGCATACATTTGTAGGTTTGACAAACGGGCAGGAATATGTCTTCCGCGTTCGCGTTGTTAATGCTGCCGGCTATAGCGCTGAAGCTATTGTATTTGCTACTCCGCTTGCCGTTCCCGATGTTCCGCAGGATTTCACAGCAGAGGCTGGCGATAAGCAGGTAACGCTCTCATGGCAAGCGCCAGCTAACGACGGCGGCAACGCCATAACTCACTACTGGGTTTCGAACAATAACGGTACTAATTGGGTAGACGCCTCGAGCGCCAACGGTCATATATTCACTGATTTAACCAACGGCGCGTCATATACATTCCTTGTACGGGCAGCTAATGCAGCCGGCTATAGCTTACCGGCTACGGTACTGTCTACTCCATTTACCATTCCCGAGGCTCCGCAGGGCTTCACAGCAGAGGCTGGCGATGAGCAGGTAACGCTCTCATGGAACGCTCCGACATTTGACGGCGGCAACGCCATAACTCATTACGAAGTTTCTTCAGACAATGGCGCAACATGGATAACTGCCTCATCCGCGATGAGCCACATCTTTACAGACTTGACTAACGGACAGGAATATTTCTTTATTGTTCGTGCTGTCAACGAAGCTGGCAACGGCTATGGAGCGTTTTCGCAAGCTACGCCGCATGAGCCGCCACCCGCAATGTATACAATCAACATCAGCGTATTTGCGGGAGGTGCAGTGTCGGCAAACCTAACTACATCTGTCGCAGACGCAAGCATCACGCTAACCATCTTGCCTGATGTTGGCTACGAATTAGAGACGATAGTTGTTTTCAAAACAGGCGATGATGAAACCACTGTGCCGTTTAACGACACAGACGACATCCTTTCCTTCACAATGCCCGATTTTGATGTGACGGTGACGGCTTCTTTTAGAGAAGTTATTATTCTGCCTGTGGCATACGTTGTTACATTTGGCGTGTCAGAGGGCGTTGGCTCTCTAACTGTAAGTGTAGACGGCGCTTTTATCAACTCCGGCGACGAGGTCGAAGAGGGTAGCGTTGTTGTATTTACAGCCACTCCCGCCGAAGGTTACCAAATAACAGAATGGAAGTCGGACGTTACAGATTTGACAGCTCACACAAGCAATATCTTCACGCTCGAGAACTTGTCGTCAGATGCAATTGTGACTGTATTATTTGAAGAAATCCCGCCTGTTTATTATGACATTACTGTTTCGGCAGCAGCCAATGGTGCAGTCTTCTCCAACTTTAGCTCAACAGATGCTGGCACGACTGTAATTTTGTCGGTTTTGCCCGATGATGGCTATGAATTGGATGCATTATTTGTTCACAAGACAGGCGACGATGCGACAACCGTATCTGTAGACGGCACAATATCAGTCTTTTCCTTCACAATGCCCGACTACGATGTAACGGTGACGGCTACTTTTAGAGAAATCATTATTTTGCCGGTAATGCATATTGTTATATTCGGCGTATCAGAGGGCGCCGGCTCTCTAACTGTAAGTGTAGACGGCGCGTTTATCAACTTCGGCGACGAGGTCGAAGAGGGTAGCAAAGTTGTATTCACAGCCACCCCCGCCGTTGGCTATCAGGTAAAAGAATGGAAATTCTACGATTTTGTAATAGCCGACCACACAAGCAATGTCCTCACTTTTGAAAGCCTGACAGCAAACGCAACGGTGACGGTATCGTTTGAATTGATTCCCGTAACTACTTATACCGTAACGTTTTTCACAGTTGGCGGCAATGGAGCGCTTACAGCAAGAGTTAATAATACTACCATTACTAGCGGCGCTTCGGTAGCAGAAAAAAATACTGTTATCTTCACAGCTACTCCTGCTGCAGGCAACAAGGTCTCTGAATGGAGGATTAACGGCGCTGTTGTTACGGGCAACACCAGTAATACATACAGTTTGTTAAACTTGTCTTCAAATCACGTGGTAACTGTACAATTTAACAGGCTTACTTCCACCCCCGAACTCACCACCTCAACCCCTCTCCGCGCATGGACACGCGATGGTTTCCTCCATGTTTCCGGCTTGGAAATCGGCGAGGTTTGGAGCGTCTATTCTGTTTCGGGCGCGTTGATTTATCAAGATGTTGCAGGCAGCGACGAGGCGGAAATAGCGATTGCCGCGCAGGGCGTGTATATTGTTCAATCGGGCGATAGGACGGTTAGGGTAGTCGTTAGTCGTTAGCAATACGCTAATGTACAATGGTTTTATAGATGATGTCTCAATAGCCTAAAAATGGCAACTGTCATTGCGGGCTTTTGAGACAGCTTCTATAAAAAACAGGCTAAGCGATATTTATCCAATGTTCTTGTTTCATTTCTTTCGCTAAAAGTTTTGCCTTACCTTCTGTTATTTTGTCCAAACTCTGCCAAAAAATTTCTTTGTGATTTTTGTGAACTGTGTGAACAAGTTCGTGCAGTATAACGTAATCACAAAGATGTTGAGGAAGTCGGACTAAATGAATGTTGAGGTTTATATTGTTATCAGTTGAGCAACTGCCCCATCGCGATGACAGGTTTTTTACTCTTACATTGCGATACGAAAAATTGTGTATGGCAGCTAATTCTTTTGTTCGTTTTGGAAGATAATCTTTAGCTTCCTCTCTGATTGCCTTAACGATGTAGTCATGAATAATTTTTTGGGTTTTGTCTGACTGTATGTCAACGTTGCACGGGAAAAATATTGTTAGACTTTCCTTGGAAAGCTGTGTTCTATATTGTTCAGATTTCCACGGTTTTAGTTGTAACTGTCTGTTTCTGAGCGAAAATACGGTTTGAGGCGTAAAAATAATTTTTTTGTTTTTATTTACCGAAATTTCTGCTCTTTTCTGCTTAATCCATTCAATTTTTGTTTCTACAAAAGCTTTTGCCTGTTCAATTGTAGCATTACCCGGAACAGTAACGCGTACAATTCCCGATGGTTTTAAAGTAATACGAATATATCTCGCTTTTGTTGTTTGCACAAATTGCAGTTCGCCTATCTCGTCCATTTTGAATCAGCTTTCAAAAAATCACAACAGTCTACAGCCATCCCTCGTCTATTTCTCTGATTATCCATTCAATGACTCTATCTTCGCCAGAGGATGGGTCAAAATTAGATTTCAGGTTTGAGCCAAATACCCTTGCTACACCTTGCCAGAATATAGCCGACACCGAGCCTCTAAAATCCTTCACAATTTCGTATGTCGTGTGACCTGTCTCCCTGTCTACCAATCGCATCAAGATGCGTCCCTGCGTTATGGTTAGTTTTTTTAGTTCGCCCTCAAACTCTGCTCGCAATTCGTCTTCTACTTTTTTACTGTAGGCTTTTCTATCTTGCTCAGACTGAAGTGTCAAATAATGCTGGTTGAGTTCATACAGCTTGTCGCCAGCCATTTTAGCATAAGGATATACCCTCTTCACGTGGGAAACAAGTCGCCAAAACTGTCGTTCTTCTGCTGAATTCCTAAACTTTCGAGGAGCGCGAATCAACAATTCCTGTATATGTGAATAATATACTGTGTCGCCACGTTCAACGCGATAACCCATTATCGTTCCTGTCCGCTCCGATGAAATCGTTTGCGACGACAGAAAATTCGTACCAAACATTATAATTAATAAACTTACAAAAAATCGCATCATCGTCAAAAAAAAAATTAATACTAAAATAAGTTTCTGCAAATTTCGTACCAAATTTTTCATATCTTTGCATTTTTTTTTAAATATTTTATTTTGAACACACAACTTTTTATCGCAAAGCGTTTATTAAAAGGCAATTCGCAGAAAAAAGCTACCGGGCTGATGGTAAATATTAGCATTTTTGGTATAGCGTTGAGCGTTGCCGTGATGATTATTGCAGTGGCTATTACCACCGGATTCAAGGAAGAGATAGGTCGTAAGGCTACGGGGTTTGCCGCAGACATACAAATTACGTCTTTGAGCGGAAGCCATTCGCTGCACAACATATCCCCGATATCGGCAAATCAGCCTTTCCTTGAAGAACTTTTGGCAATGCTCGATATACGCCACATACAACAATTTTGTATAAAACCGGGCATAATGAAAAGCGCCGAAGAAATACAGGGAATCGTGCTTAAAGGCATAGGTAATGATTTTGAATGGGATTTTTTTCAAAATAATTTAGTCGAAGGCGCTATTTTTAATATTTCAGACACGATAACGTCAAACGACATAGTGCTTTCCAGACATGTCGCGAATTTACTACAATTGGGATTAGGCGACGATGTAATAATTTATTTTGTACAGCATCCGCCTCGTTTTCGTCGACTGACTATAACAGGTATTTATAACACAGGACTGATGGAACTTGATAAAATATTTGCATTGGTGGATATGCGACACATACAGCGCCTAAACGAGTGGGAGCCTGAACAAATTAACGGTTTTGAAATTTTTATTAACAATTTCAACAAAATAGAACGGGTAACCGACGCAGTTTTTGATATTGCCGGTCTACGTTTTTCACGCGATGGTTCTACGTTAGACGTACAAAACATTCGTGAACTGTATTCGCAGATATTCGACTGGCTCAGTCTGCAGGACACCACAGTGGTGATAATACTATTGTTGATGGCAGTTGTTGCAAGCTTCAATATGATTTCAGGACTGTTAATAATCATACTTGAACGCACATCCACAATCGGCGTTTTGAAGGCTATGGGCGCAAGCAATGGTTTTATTCAAAAAATTTTCAGGTACCAGTCAGCTTTTTTTGTGCGGAAAGGATTAATATTAGGCAACGTTATTGCTCTGAGTCTATGTTTTATACAGATAAAATTCGGTATATTGACACTCGACCAAGAAAATTATTTTATCGACAAGGTGCCAATCGCCATAAACTTTTTTCACCTTATTGCAATCAATATCGGCGCTGCAGTTTTCATTCAACTAATGTTACTGCTTCCAACTCTAATAATTAGTAAAATTAGCCCTGATACAACAATAAGGTATAGATAATTTAACTGATTATCAGCACCCCATCACAGTCACATCGCCATCTTTTTCCCACGAGATTCTTTCATCCCATGGTTTTTCCTTTGTTTTGGGTCTTCGGTCGAAAATTATCAAATATGCGGGAGCGTTTGGGGCTACCTTATCGCGATACTCTACGATTTGCTCTAATCCTTCTTCTCTGAT
>Ga0099364_10014616_pt1 | contig 10425 bp, 9 predicted proteins | sample TergutTh196P3_FD_73070 | JGI IMG/M metagenome (GOLD analysis project Ga0099364, IMG submission 73070) | Microcerotermes parvus P3 segment gut microbial communities from Pointe-Noire, Republic of the Congo - Th196 P3 | ecosystem: Host-associated > Arthropoda: Insects > Digestive system > Gut ...
AGTAAAAACGGTGAAAACCAAGGGCTCCGCAGCCTGAAAATAGCCATAAAAGATATGCAATACCTACATTATACATTCTGCCTTTTATTATATCATTAGTTTCGGATTTTTTCCAGAGGTCTAAAGATTTTTGGTAATTTAAGATTTTCGGTTATTTAAGATTTTCGGTTATTAGTTTACCATTCCGTTGATCAAGCCTTATTCGAACTTTTTTTAAGGGCGATGTGACATAGAGGGCTACCTGGCATATTTCTATGAGCGTACCGGAAGAAATTTCTCCTTTTACTTCTACTATTGCATTCATGTTTGAATTGAGCTTCCCTAAAAGATCCGACACACGTCGTTGAACCTTGAGTTGTTCTTCCTGGAGTCTAATGAGCAGAGATTCCATTTTCTCTTTTTTTTCTCCGTCTGCATTTGGATCGCCAATGAGTTCTTTTAAACGGCGAAGTTTAGCCGACAAAATTCTTAAAATATTATTGTTTTTTTCTTTTTCCTGTTCCATGGTAAAATCTATACCACAGTGGATTTTGGCTGCCTTTCCGGTCTCTTTCCCGATTTTTCCGGTCCTGATTCCCTTAAGGGCATATATATCTCCACCCACAATTTGGCCTTTTTCTCCCATTTCAAGGGTTTCCAGGGTAAAAATTTTTGAATTGATAATCTCCGTTTCTACATTGATGGTTTTTCTCGCTGCAACATGGCAATTTTCTATAAATTTAGTTTTTAGAATACCTCCAACCTTGATAACAGCTTTACCTCTGCCTATTATTCCCCCCGCTACATAGAGGTCATTTTTTGTAATTGCTTCCGTTACATCAAAGGTTTGTTTAATTTTTACCGAGCCTCCCGAGTATATTTTAAACCCGTCCGACACCGGTCCTTCTATTTCAACGTCTCCTGGAAAGATTATATTTCCTGTGGTATAACCTACAGGGCCCTTTATGACAAGGGAATTACTTACGCTAACCACTCCCTTTGAGCGAACTAATTGGCCGTTAATGCATGAAAGGAGGAACCTGCCTTCCATCCGCGTATTTTCGCCTCCGGTTATTTCCTGGGGTTTAAGGACTTTAAATTCCAGTATTTCCCCGTGCACATTCATGCCGGTTTTTCCCGGCTTTCCGTGTTTTAATTTTGCAAGGGCCTGTCCCTGCTTTACAATAACAAATGCCGATCTGGCGCGGTGATCTACTGAATCTTCCGCTTCCTTTTGCTCTTTTTCTACAACCAGATAGGGATTAAATTGCAAGAATTCCGGTATTTCATTTACTGCTGGCTCACCTTTGGCTATCAGCACATTGGTGACAATTTCCTGTTGATTTACACAAGTCTGGTAAGCTGAATTAATGTCATCATGTTGAATGTTATAAACAATGTTAGATTTTTCCAGAAGGGAGAGTATGTACTCCGGGCTAATGGGCGTTCCGCCTTCCATTGGAGGGAAAAAATCTCCCCGGACTTCGAGATTGTTATTTAAAAAGGAGAGAACTATTTTCCCGTCATTCTCATTTCCCATACTTATAATATCGTCATTTTGCGGCCCTTTTTCCAAAATTCATAGGCAAAGCTGTAGTGCTGTTGAAAAATTTTCATATAAATGGTATCTCTTAATAATTCCAGTCAATAGTCAATAAAAGGAGAGTAAAAATGAATTATATCGATTTTGATAAAACTAATTCTTATCAAAAGCTCATTTCTTTAGCCCCGTCCGGCAAATACTTTAACTTTAAAAATGCTTTATCAGGCGAAAGAGTAAAGAATAGCGAAGTTCCAATTATTAAAGGACTTAATTTTAATTGGGCTGCAAAAGCTGTAAACGATGAGGTCTTGGACGTTTTGCAGTCCCTTTCTGATGAGCAAGAGCTTGTGGCAAAATACCGCTCACTTCTTGAAGGCGAAGTAATGAACACAGGAGAAGGACGTAAGGTTCTGCACCACTTGCTGCGCAGCGCTGACGGAAAAGCCGCTACAGGGAGATCAGTTTGTCATGAAGAAAAAGACCTTGGGGAATTTTACCGGAAGGAGCTGCTGCGCTTTTCGGCTTTTGCCGATAAAGTTCGCGCTGGAGAACTAACGCCTGCTCCTGAACGGAAATACTCTGCTTTTTGTCAGATTGGTATAGGCGGCTCAGACCTTGGACCCAGAGCGCTGGCCCTGGCCCTGGAAAACTGGGCTGAGGGAGAAGGACGAAAAGTATTCCGCTGTGAGTTTATTTCTAACGTTGACCCAGACGACGCTTCGAAAATTGCCGCTTCTCTTCCGTTAGAGGAAACGCTTTTTATATTAGTTTCAAAAAGCGGGACAACACAGGAAACCTTGACAAATGAGCTTTTTATTAAAGATAAGTTAAAAAAAGCAGGCCTTGACCCGGCAAAGCACATGGTGGCAGTTACAAGTGAAACAAGTCCCCTGGCTGGCAATCCGACTTATTTGGACTCATTTTACTTTGATGACTTTATAGGCGGCAGGTATTCTTCCTCCTCTGCGGTTGGAGGCTTGATTCTTTCTCTAACTTTTGGTTCTGATGTGTTTCAAGATTTCCTTACCGGCGCTGCTCTGGCAGACATAGCTTCCCTTGAGGGCGATATTCGAAAAAATGCCGCGCTTCTTGACGCGCTGATAGGGGTCTGGGAGCGTAACTTTCTAACATACCCATGTACTGCGATTCTTCCTTACAGTCAGGCTCTTTCCAGGTTTCCTGCCCATCTGCAGCAGCTTGATATGGAATCGAACGGCAAGCGGGTTAACCGCGAAGGGAAAGCTCTTTCCTATAATACCGGGCCTATAATATTCGGTGAGCCGGGCACAAACGGTCAGCACTCTTTCTACCAACTCCTCCACCAGGGGACCGGAGTAGTGCCCTTGCAGTTCATCGGTTTCAGGGAGAGCCAGAGAAAAGACGATAGCACTATTGATGGTTCCACTAGTCAGGCTAAGCTTAATGCAAACCTTGCCGCGCAGATCACCGCTTTTGCCGTCGGAAAAAGCGACGAGAACGGAAACAAGGATTTCCCGGGCGGGCGTCCCTCCAGCCTTATTTACGGAGAAATGCTTGATCCTAGGACTTTAGGCGCGCTCCTTGCCCATTACGAAAACAAGGTCATGTTTCAAGGGTTTATTTGGAATGTGAACAGTTTCGATCAGGAAGGGGTTCAGTTAGGCAAGGTTCTTGCGAAAAAAATTCTTTCAAAAACCAGCGGGAGTTCGGGAGACCTTGTTCTGGACGCTTATGCTGAGCTTTTAAAAATATAAACAGTTGAATTGAGTTTTTAAGTCGTCCTTAGCCCTTACATAGCTCTTCGGCAAAACGTATTACCGTTCGGAAATGAGCGGGCGTTAAACGCAGGTGGCTGTCGCGAGGGCTATTAAGGCATCGCCATGTTTCAGGTATTGCAAGGCTCCTAATATCTTTTCGCAATTCTGTCCGGATTAGAATATCGGTAAACTCCGGGTTTTTACGGAGTTCGGAAACCAGTTTAATACATTCATCAGATGAGAGCATTGTGATGGTTTGCGCTCCCAGCCCGGCCCGGAAAAACCCCACATCATCAGAGAAGGGTGTGGGCGCCAGAAGCACTTTTTTCATGCCAAGGTTCCTTGCAGTGTCAAGCGCAAAATTACGCATTTCGAGGATTGACTCTCGAATTTTATCGCCGCCTTTTTCTTTTTTTAAAATATGTTCAAGGGTTGTGGAAATTATAAGGGTGTCTCCGGCCCCGCATGCATCAAAACTAAATATCTTTGAATTCTCCATTTTTAAGTGTTTAAGGCCGGCAGCCAAAGCGTACGAGCCTTGAGTTTGAACGCCTTCTCCCGGTTTTAATTCTTCTCTATCCGTAAAGACAATGATCCAGTTGTTTACATTGCCTTTCTTTAACCTCATGGCAGTTTCTAAAAGAAGAAAAACCCCGGAACTGTTGTCATTTGCCCCCGGACTGCCTTCTACACGGTCATAGTGCGCTATTAGTATGACAGGTGCGCGTCGAAGGTATTTCTCTTCCGGAGGCGGAGGCGCTAAAAGGAAATGGCGGCCTCCGGCTATGTCAAGTACTTTAAATTCTAAAGCCGCTTTATTTAGCAGCTCATTTAAAATAGAAAAACGATCTGCTGCCGGAGAAATAAAATCCATAAAATGCTGCCAGGGAAATCCTTCAAAGCTAGAATAGTTCATGCCAGCTCTTACTGCCTCCTGGCTTTAAAAAGCCTGCCTAACAATACAGGGAGAAAGCGAAAAAACTTTCCCCTTTGGTTTCCATATTTTACGGAAAAATCCCGTGATGCTTCGGCAACAGAATAATGAACCCCGTTGGTTTTTTTGAGGAAGTCCCAATGTTTCACAATCCACACATAAAGATCGCTCGGGCTTCTTCCATGGAAGTTTATACATAACATATCTTCATCGATTATTTTTATTATAGGACAGTATACATTATTATACCAAGAAACTAAAGCTTCGTTAAATGGCAATTCCTCTTCCATATCTTCGTTCAGGTAATATTTATGTACGAGGATATGATTATAAATTACGTCATAGCAGCCAGGATTTGTAAAGTTAAGTGAGTTATCTCCAGTTAATTCTTTGAATAAGGTCTTCTCGTAAAAAATTTTTTTCTCATATTGAATTACGGCCGCTTTTAAATCATCCGTTGTCATTGAGGGTTTAATTTTAATTTCTGTTGAAAGGCTTGTGACCTCTGCGTCAATCAGCTCCCCTCCCTGTGAGCGGGCAACAGAAACCCGGTGGTTCCCGTCCCGGACAAAATAAACACCGCCAATTTCATAAAGCTGAATAGCCGGAAGAGGAATATCTCTTATCTGGGCCAGATCGACTCTTTCCCAGCGCGTTCTAAGGAATTCTTTCCGTGGTAAAAAGTATTTATTAAAATCTCTGTAGCGGCCTTCACTTCCAACTATTTTACTTATGGGAACAACTTTCATGCCGTAGTAAACTTCGTGCTTTGGTTTCAGGATTTCCTTTACATCGTTCAGCGACAAAAGCTTGTCTTTATCTGTGTTCAAAAAATGCTGTATTCTGGAAAGGATAGCCCGGTTGCGTGCGCGGTTAAAATCCTGTGACGCTTGCAAATGATCTGCCTTGTGGTGTACCTGATTCATGCTGTTTCTCCCATATCCAGAAGATAATGGCTGTAAGCATTAACCACTAAAGTATTACAGTATCTTGTTGTTCTTACTTCCGATAAGTCGTAAAGATGAATATGGCCGTGAACCAGATATCTGGGTTTAAATAACTTCATAAACCAGAGAAAGCATTTAAAGCCCATGTGGCATTTATCTTCTCTGTCATGTATTCCCCGTGGGGATGCATGAGTTAGAAGTACATCAAGAAATCTTCCTTTGAAAAGACGGTTAAAAAAAAGAGCAGGCAGAAGTTTAAGAATCCTTATATTCATCTGGAAATTTGAAAATTGATTTTCACCTTGATTGTAGCGCATACAGCCGCCAAGCCCGGCAATTAGGAGTCCTTCTTCGAATTTTACTTTTGTGTCTATGTATGTGCCGCCGTGAGAATGGTTTTCTATATCATAGCTATACATTAGGTCTGTGGAATTGTAGTACGAGTACTCACCGGTATGATGGTTGCCTATGATAAAGTATAAAGGTTTGTTCAAAGTGGAAATAATGAAATCAAGGTAATCCATTGGGAGATCCCCGGCGGAAAGTATAATATCTACGTCTGCATATCTTTGTTTAATAGTGTTTGAGTAAATTAATGGATCTATCTGATCAGAAACACAGAGAATCTTCATTGTCTCTTTGCGGATGAATATGATCCGGAGGCATTGTCTGCTGCCCCAGTCCTGTATTCAATGTACTGGGTGAGTTTTTCTCCAACATCCCTGAAATTCTTTTTCTGAGCGTAGATCTTGTCCCATTGTTGAATAGCTTTAGAAAACTCTTGAGTCTTTTCAAAACACATGGCAAGAAAATATCTGGCGTATAGGCTGTCAGGTTCTGCTTCTTTTTCTATGATGTTAACGGCTCTTTCCAGTTCCGCAATAGCTTTATCCATCATTTTTAGGGACATGTAACAGCCACCAAGCTCAACTAAGGCCCGGAGCTTAAATTCCTGGATGCGGGAGGCTTTTTCAAAATAAGGAATTGCTCCTGCATAATCTTTTGTGTCTTTTAGAATTTTGCCTAAGTAAAGCTGAGCATGACCGTCTTGCGGATTTATTCTTATAGCCGCTTCAAATTCTCCGCTTGCTTCCTTAACTCTTTTTGAAAGATAATACAACATTCCCAATTCTATGTGGTAGATCCCTTCTTTTGCATCAAGGGCAGTGGCTTTTCGCAGGTACTGTTCCGCCAGGTCAGCCCTGTTGCGGGATGAAAATATTTTGCCTGCCAGAAAATAATACTCCGGATTATCAGGGTGAAGTTTTATCAGCAAAATATATTCTTTAAGAGCTTCTTCCGGCTCCTTAAACTGGGTATAAAGCGCTGCCAGTGTTTTGCGAAACTCCGTTTCAGGGATATTTCTTCCCCCAATACCCAGGCGGCTTGCACTCCGGTATTCTTTGTATGCCTGCTCTTCACGTTTGTCTGCCAGGAATGCTTTTCCAAGTAAATAATGTGCCTCTGGGTTTTGAGGATCTTTTTCTACCGCTACCTTTGCAGCTCTGATGGCTTTTAATACCATGCTTTTGTTTTGGAGATTTTTGGCCTGTTCCGCACGTTTGGGGATGATTATTTTTCTTACAATAAAAGCAACCAAAAACCCAATCCCAACAGCAAGAGTAATAGTTATTATTAATGTTGCACTCATTCTAATTTTATTATATAGACAGAATTGATAAGAGTGAATAGCAAAAAAAGAGTTTTATTAACTAGCGGGTTTAATACCCCGTCCCTTCAGGCCGGGGTTGTTGATGAATTTAACTCCGTAATTCTGCCATCTTTCATCATTGCCAAACGATTACATAGATAGTAAACCTGGTCCTGGTTATGAGAAATGAATAGTAGGGTAAGGCCAAGGCGTTGGTTTAAATCCCTCAGTAGATTAAGAATTTGCGCCCCCACAGAGACATCCAGGGCGCTGACAGGTTCATCCGCAACGATAAGGCCGGGATTGAGTACAAGGGCGGCTCCTATGGCGACGCGCTGTTTTTGCCCGGAAGAAAGCTCACTCGGTTTTCTTTTCTTATAGGAAAAGTCAAGGCCCACTTGATCCAGCACGCAGTCAACTTTGTATTGCCTTTCTGCCGTGGTACCCAAACCGTGTACCCTTAGGGGTTCCTCCAGAATCCAGCCAATTGTTTTTACCGGGTTCAGGGAAGCACCGGGTTCCTGAAAAATCGCCTGGACTTCAAATGCCTTTCTTAGCCTTTCACGGTATTTCTGATTTTTATTGTATTTTTGGCTTTTGATGATAATTTCGCCCTGGTAATCAATTAGGCCTAAAATACATTTTGCCAAGGTGGTTTTCCCGCAGCCAGATTCACCGGTAAGGCCAAAGATTTCGCCCTGCTCTATTGAAAGGTTTATATTATTTAGGACAGGCTTAATTTCCTTTTTCCCGAAAATGCCCCAAGAGCGGGAAGTATAGCTGCACGAAAGCCCTTTCACACAGAGGAAGGGGTTAATTAAATTTTTCATAATTCTTGGATTTTGAGAAAAAGGATCATTAAATCCTCTCCTTTACACAGTGAGTCATGTGATTTACTCCCACCAGTCTTTCCGGCGGGAACGCCGCCTTGCAGCGAGGTTCGGTCTTTCCGCAGCGGGGATGGAACGGACACCCGTTGGGACGCCCTTCTTCAAGGGATGGAATTCTCCCTGGAATTACGGCAAGGGCTTTTCCTTTATTAGCTCTGCCGGGAATGGAAGAGAGCAAACTTTTTGTGTATTCGTGAGCAGGATGACAAAAAACCTCCTCCGTGCTTCCTTCTTCAAGAATTCGCCCTGAATACATAACTAAAACTCTGCTGCACAGGTTTTTTATCACGGATAGATCATGCGAAATAAACAAAATAGATGTGCCAAAGTCACGGTTTATCTCTTTTAATAAGCTTAAAATTTGGTTTTGGGTATTGTAATCCAAGGCGGTGACAGGTTCATCCGCAATAAGAAGGCGGGGCCGGCAAATTATTGCCAGGGCTATCATTACCCTTTGGCACATGCCGCCTGATAAGCGATGAGGATAGCTCTTCATTAATTTTTCAGGCTCCGAAAGTTTCAACCTTTCCATTAGTTCTTTTACCCTGGCTTTATTCCGCTCCTTGTCTTTTTCGCCGTGCAGTTCAAGGGTTTCCGCTATTTGAGGCCCGATCCTTAAAAGAGGATTTAATGAAGATGCAGGTTCCTGGAAAATCATAGATATTTCCTTCCCTCGAATTCTCTGAAGCTCTTTTTCGCTTAGCGTAAGCAAATCCCTTTCTGCGTTTCCGTCGTGAAACGCCGTTTTTGTAATTCCATTGTAGAATATAGAGCCGTTTGTTACTTCCTTGTTTTCACCAAGAAGGGATGTAATGGAAAGGGCGCTTAAGCTTTTGCCTGAGCCGGATTCTCCGACAAGGCCTACAATTTCGCCGGGGTATATGTTAAAGGAAATATCTTCCACCGAACTTAATAAAATTTTTTCTCCCTGCGGCGAAAAACGGCTTATGCCGATGGACAAATTTCTTACTGATAAAAGAGTTTCCATTTTACGCCTTGTCATTCCTGTTTTTAAGACCTTCTCCCAGGCAGTGGAATGCTAAAACCGTGATCATGATCATTAAGGCGGGCGCCAAAGCACACCAGGGAGCGTTAAAAAGAAAGCTCATACATTCTGATAACATTCGGCCCCAGCTTGGCACAGGGGGCTGAATGCCCAAGCCAAGGTAACTCATAGTGGACTCCGCCAGTATTGCGTTTGAAAGACCCAGCACGGATGCTGAAAGAAGGTATGGGATAAGATTTGGGAAAATGTGAACAAAAATAATTCTGAGGTTTGAAACCCCGGACAAGCGGGCAGAAAGGACAAAATCTTTTGTTTTATATTGGAGCATCCCGTTGCGCATAATCCGGGTAAAACCGGGAATAAAAAGTATTAATAAGGCGATAATCAACGTGCTTGGGCTGTTATCCATTAGGGAAACCATAACCAGGGCTAGGAGTATCCCCGGGAATGAGCTTAAGGTATCTACAAGGCGCATAATTATTTCATCGAAAATACCACCGGCAAAACCACAGACCATGCCCAGAGCGGAACCTATTACAGCGCTTCCTGTTACAGTTATAAGGGCTGTAAGAAGGGTAAATTTTGCCCCGGCCATTATTCGAGAAAATACATCTCTTCCGAAGTTGTCGGCGCCCATCAGGTGGCGTATTCCCGGAGGGCTGAATCTCCGGCTTGAGTCCATCGCATTGTAATCGTAAGGCAGGTAAAATAATCCGGTCAATGTTATTCCGGCAATAAACAGGACAAGAACAATGCCGGCTTTTAATTCAAAATTTATTTTTCTTTCTTTCATGACTAAACCTTTTCGCCAAGGCGGATTCTAGGATCGACGATCTGCAAGACTATGTCCGCAAGGGTGTTGGCCAGGATCACAATGAAAGCGATGTAAACAATAATTGTTTCTATCATAAGATAGTCCCTTGAACCGATTGATGCTATAAGAAGTCTCCCTATTCCGGGAATGCCAAAGATTTGTTCGATTATAATACTCCCTGAAAAAATTTCCCCTGCGATCATTCCAAGCAGGGTTATTACAGGGAGAAAGGCGTTTTTTAGGACATGCCGACGGAGTATGTGTGAGCGGCTTCCGCCCTTGCTTCCGGCGGTGCGGGCATAGCTGCTTTGAAACTCAGTGAAAATAGAAGAGCGGAGGAATTTTGCAACTAACGCTGCGTTTGGCATTGCAATTGCAAGAGCTGGGAAAAAGAGATACCCGAAAAATGCGGATAAGCTGTCACTATAACTGACATAGCCTCCGGGAACAAAAAATTTTAATAAAACACCAAAGATCCAGACGAAAAGCACACCCAAAAAAAATCCCGGTATGGAAATATTTAATGCGGTAATGGCGGTAACGGTACGATCTAAAAGTGAGTTTTTCTTTTTAACCGATAACAGGGAAAGGGGAACGGCAATTATTATTATAAGAAAAAAAGAAAACCCTGCCAAAGCGAATGTTACAGGAAGGCGTTCCAGGATCATTTCCGAGATGGAGATTCCTCTGAAACGACTGGAATTACCAAGAGTGCCTGTAAAAAAGCCCTTTAGCCAGGAAAGGTACTGAGCAGGAAGGCTCTTATCAAGACCCATTTCAACGCGCATGGCTTCTATCTGTTCGGTGCTTGCTTCTGTGCCAAGTGACAGAAGGGCTGCATCTCCTGGGATTAGGCGGAAAGCTCCAAAAGTAATAAGCGAGACTAGAAACAACGTAAGTAGAGTTACTATAAGTCTCCTTCCGA
>Ga0099364_10014617_pt1 | contig 10424 bp, 11 predicted proteins | sample TergutTh196P3_FD_73070 | JGI IMG/M metagenome (GOLD analysis project Ga0099364, IMG submission 73070) | Microcerotermes parvus P3 segment gut microbial communities from Pointe-Noire, Republic of the Congo - Th196 P3 | ecosystem: Host-associated > Arthropoda: Insects > Digestive system > Gut ...
GCGAGGCCGTCAAAAATCGCCTTGCTATCTGCCGTGATGTCAAAAAACTCGCGCAGCATCGTCATATTGAGGGTCTTGCCGAATCTTCTGGGGCGCGTAATCAAGGCGACTTCATCCCCGTAGCGGATAAAATCCCTTATCATCAGTGTTTTGTCAACATAGTACTTGCCGCCTTCTCTAAGCTTCCTGAAACTGTCAATTCCTATCGGTAGATTATCAACCATCTAAGCTCACCTCGCAGTTCATAATAACAAAAAGCCGCAAAGAATGCAAATGCTCGACCGGCGTCGTATTGGTTACAAGTCAGACCTTGCCGGAAACATGCGTCATTGCGGCCTCCGAGCCGCAATCCCCTGCGTGTTTGAGCGAATTTATGGATTCCGGCTTGCAAATCTTTCGCATTGCGTAGGGGATTGCGGGTCAAGCCCGCAATGACGGAGAGTGTGACCAGTAACTCGTATTGAGCAGTCATTTTGAAAATTTCAAAAACCTCTTGCCAACATTTAATATTTATGGTATCTTATGGGCGTTAGGCCATAATGACTGGCCGCAGCGACCGCGACGGTGTACCACCACCGCCACGGCGAAAGTAGGGAATCTTCAAACCCAAGCCTACAAACACGGGAAAACCCGCCGCTACGACGGAGTCAGTATACCTGTTTATTCGGGTATTTTCAAGATGATTTTGCCGTCGGGACGGTTGTGTTTAGATTGTGTAAACGCTGAAATAGAGCTTTCAGGCGCGTAGGCGAGGCAAAAATGCCCCCTGCGCGCCTTTTATTATGGCCTACCGAGTGAACTTTGGGGGTGTAAAACTGCCCTCGGGGAGTTTAGTTGAGAGGAGGGGAAAAATGAATACGCAAGTTCACGACACTTCATGCCGGAATTGCGGGGCGACGGCTGATATAGGGCAAACGAAATGCCTTTTTTGCAAGTCGCCCGTGTTGATTTCCACATTCAACAGCGTGTATGCCATGCCTTTGCCTATGGTAAATCAATATGCCGCCGCCTACAGGGAAGCCTTGCAAAACGAACCGGATGCAAAAGACCTTAACACCGGTATTGCTATGTGCTACCTGAAGCTCAAGCTGTATGATAAGGCATTAGGCGCGTTTGAAAAGGCGATGGAAGATAATTTCGACAATTCGGAAGCGTTCTTTTATGCCGCAATATGCCTGCTTGGGGGCAAAAAGGCTTATCAGGCTCAACGCTCGGTCATTGACAAAATAGAGGATTATATCAATGCGGCGTTGGCGATAGAGCCGCGTGGAATCTATCACTATTTCTGGGCATATATCAAATATGACTATTTCAGCAGAAAATCATTCAACACATCGCCGACCTATCAAGAGGCATTGGGAAATGCGAATAGCTGCGGGCTTTCGCATTATGATGTTGAGCAGCTATTTGGAATACTTGGGGTTTCAAGACCGGAAACATTGTAGTGAGTTGGGATGAGAACCCATATCGCCTAGTACAGTGTAACATTTAAAACTTTACAAAATAACGGGATAAAGTCTTTTCAATTTTACTCTTGCATCTTCCGTAGTAAACTGCCAATCGACACCTTTTTGCGTATTGTTTCGCCGCGTGTGCCAAGCCCTGAGTTCCACATTCAGCGCTTTGATATCGGGGATACGTCTGTCGCCGAGGCATTGAGCTGCCAACGCAGATAATTCACATTCTGCAATGTTCAGCCAGCTTCCATGTTTCGGGGTAAAGTGGAGCTCAAGCCGTTGTGCAAGACGGAACGCTTCCTCTGGCGGAAAGGCTTCATAAAGAGACGAAATTGTGTGCGTGTTTAGATTATCCGACACAAGAACAACTTTTTCAGCATCCGGATACTGTTCGTCAAGCACCCACTTTGTCATGTTTGCCCAGTCTATTTTTGTTCTGTGCTCAAGGGCTTCAGCATACCGCCAGCCACCGAGGGGCTCCGTATAGATAAAAATGCTGCATGTGCCTTCGCGTTTATATTCGCTATCTACTTTTTCTATGGATCCCGGGCGACCCGGTAGCGGGTCACGCACATCGTCGAGTTTTTGATATGGTTTTTCATCCATACACACAACGGGCTTATTGGGATTGTAAGGACGCGCATAGACCTCTAAAACATCTTCCATTGCAGCCACAAATGCGGCGTTATGCCCCGGCGGTATGCACCAATATGCTTTCAAGTGAGGCTTAAGTTGTGTTTTTTTAAAAGGCGGCTGACCGTCATGTGGGACAGAGAGTCTACATATTGCAATTCAACGCTCTTTTCCGCTAAAAGCCGCACTGTCCATCTTGCACAACCTTTCGGTGCTTCTCCGCACGCCAACGCGATTATGTGAGCTTCCAGATCGCCTGTAACTTTTGGCTCCACCGGCGGGGTTTCGCGCTTCTTTCGCATCAGAAAGGTTGAAACGCTCCCGGATGACAAAAAGTCCTTTTTTGCATCGTTGACCGCTTGGCGGCTAACTCCGATACGTTTTGCGATTTCATCTTGTTTTTCCGGCTTTCTTCCTTCTGATGAGTCAAGAGCAAGGATAATCTTAGCTCGATTTACCAACCTGACGCCATGCACTCCTTTTGAGCTGAATTGCTCAAGTTCGTTTCTCTCCTCTGCGCTCAGAATGATATTTTTTGATTTCATGTAGTATCACCTCGTTTGCAATGATACTACACAAATGATAATTTGTAAAGTTTTAGTCGTTACACTGTACTAGGGGTTAGGGCATACATCAAGAAACAAGAAATATATACTTGAAAGGAATGGTACAAATGGCAACATGTTTATCATGCGGGAGAGAAGCGGGCGCAGGTAGTGAGCTTTGTGCAGATTGCTACTCGAAAGCATCGACGCAATCTGCAAATCCGGGGTATCAGTCCGCGCCCCCAAATCAACCCATATATCAGCCTGCACCGTCGTATCAACCCACACCTGCGCCTCAACATATGCAAGCAAATATTAACGAGAGCTATGCCCGTAACTATCGATACTTATCCGGAGCAAAACCAAGTTACATATCTGTTATAATTTGCTGGATAATTGGACCAATATTACTTCTCGTGGGCATCATGCTTGCGAACACTAGACCCTCTATGCCTGCTAGCTACTACTGGAATTTTAGCAATGTGCAGCAAACGAACAACCCGTTAAGCACGGTAAGTGTCATTTGCATAATATTGGGAGTTGGACTCATAATTGTCGGCGCGTTATTACTGAACGCCATCATAAAAAAAACAAAAAGAGAGACTGTTTACGGTTACGAGTTAGACAATTTCTGTGACGCTAAAACGGCTAATATCATGTCGGAAGCGATGGAAAAGCTTGGACTCGATGAAGAAGATGTAACGGAGTCTGAACCTATTGTGGTTCAGGGGTATAATTTGCTGAAAGCCGGTCTATGGTACAGATGGTGGGATCCTTGGGATGGAATGTCCCGCTCGTCTGAGTATCAAGTAAGCTTGTTCTTCTTCTCAAAGGAGCAAGTACATAGTTTTGTTCGAACATTCTCGCTTATTGGTAACGAGCAGTTTGACTCCACAGACGAATACTTCTACAGAGACATTGTCTCAGTGTCAACATCGCAAGAGCAGGCAGGGGGAGGCATTGCTGATTGTTTTACATTAACAACATCAGGAGGAACATCTATTAGAGCGTCATTCAAAAAATCGGATGCAGACAATATCAACCGTTCGATAAGTGCCATGAGGAATCTGCTTAAGAGCAAGAAACAAGCGATGACTTAATAAAAACCGGGGGAATGCCTTTGCGTTGATGCGCTCGGGTATACACTGAGTGACTGTTGTCAGAGGTTGCCGTACATGAACAATATATCTATAACCACCCTCGTCGGAGGCGAACACATAGGGATGGCCACACTCGAAATCACGGCCATCCCCCACATATCTATCCTCCAGAAAAGATTCTCAACAACAGCAAACATAGAAACCGAGTACAAGCAGGATATGGCGCGGCTGCTGTCTGAGGTTTTTCAGAACTATAAAAACAACTCCGGCGGTTGCAGTGACATTTCGCTGGAAATCCTATGGTCAACACAGGAAGTGAAAAACCAGCCTTACAAAGCATCCATAACCATGCATTTCATCACCCGCGCAATCGGTAATAGCATCGCGGATATTGAAAATACAATAACATCACTTATGCAGATATGTAAATCAACGCTTGAGTTTGGGAAATACGACTACCGTAACGCAGACATTAATGAACTAACCTCCCGCGTCAGAAAGGTAAACAGTCAATCAGTCAAAGCGGTCGTCAAAAGCGAACGGCTGGAGAATCTGCAAAACAACATGCTTCCATTTTGCTTTGCATTCGACAAGATACCCGAAAGCGAAAACGATCTTAGCAGGATAGTGAGCTCACTCATTGATTATCCTGACTGCGCGATTTCTTTTCAGCTAATACCTGTATCATATTCTGCTGAGGAAGCGGCGGCTGTCGATATGACAGCGCAAATGCTTGACACACTCTCAAAAGGCGTTTCGGATCAAGGGGTGGGCAATGTTAGCTTCGCATTGGCGGAGAAACACGCCGAGACATATAAGTATTACTCCCGCATTAAAAACACTGCGGAGTTTGCGTTCAACGTGCTTGTCTATGGTGCGTCAAGCGAAACAAATGCAATAGCTACGAGGATACTCGCTCAGCTTAACAACAGCTGCGAACTACGCATCGTGTCGTTATCTCCAAACGACGTGAGGAAAGACGATAATTTCTATCCGCTTCCATGGTCGGTGCATGAGCTAATCCTCGGCACGGAGAGGAATCCGTCTGTATGGAACACAGGTCAGAATTTAAATGCTTTTTATTCTTTACCTTATATCATCACAGCAGAGGAAGCGTCCGAGTTCTTCAGGCTGCCTGTCGGCAGCGATACTGTTTTTGCTGGGCTTACTGTAAACGAGTCGAGCAAGGCGAGCCGTACCTACGCAGATAATGTTGTCGGTGGTGGCGATATTATGATTGGTACGCTAAAATCCTCGTCGCAAGGAGACACAATTGGCATTTCGCTGAATGACCTCACAAAACATATGCTCGTTGTAGGGACGCCCGGTTCAGGCAAAACGACATTCTCGGTCAGCCTGCTTGATCGTTTATGGAAAGACCATACTATACCTTTCCTTGTAATCGAACCGGCAAAGAATGAATACCGCGCATTGGTTCAGAGCATTCCCGATTTGCAAGTGTTCACACCGGGAAAGAACTTCATATCGCCCTTTGTGTTTAATCCATTCGTACCGCCCAGGAATGTCAAGCTTGAAACCTACAAATCAACTCTGAAAACAGCGTTTGCAGCAGCAGTGTCAATGTCCGCGCCGCTCGATAAGATTTTTGAAGAAACAGTCAATAACTGTTACTCGGATTTCCGTTGGCTTGATACGTACACGAGCGAGGACAAGGGGCGTATATTCAACATTGCCGATTTCATCAAGTGCTTCGAGGAAACATTTGAGGCAATCGGGCACACAGGAGACGCTAAGAACATAGGCCGCGCCGGTTTGGTGCGTTTGCAAAGCCTTGTGAACCTTTTTGACAACTACTATTCCATCCCCATTGAAGACCTGTTGACCCGTCCGACGGTCATAGAACTTGCTGCGATAGAAAACAGCGACCAGAAAGCGCTGCTTATATCGCTGCTCCTGCTCTCCATATTGGCATATGTGAACAGCAATTATCTCGGGGAAGGCAGTCTGCGCAACGTGATTCTTTTGGAAGAAGCTCATGTTCTGCTAGATGCTGAAACAAACACCGTAGAGGGAGAGGCAAATCCGAGCGCCATTGCGCAGAGTCTTGTAAAGAGGATGCTTGCGGAAATCCGGTCTTACGGCGTGGGCATAGTCATAGCAGACCAGTCGCCGCGCAAAGTTAAAACCGATGTCGTTGCCCTGACTGATATCAAGCTCGCTTTCCGGTTGGTGGAGGCGAGCGACAAGCAGATAATTGCGGATAGTTCAAACATGAGCGAAACACAAGCGCAGCGCTTTGCGAAGCTAAAACCCGGCGAGGCATTCATATTTTTCGGGAAACTCGATGAGCCTGAAGAAATCAGGACACAGGACTATCGGCTTGCGCAGAATATTAACATCACGCTCTCGGACGAGAGGGTTAAATCGCTGTCCACATACTGGAACGACCGGAGGGACAAGCTGCGCCCATACCCGGAATGCGGGCATTGCAGATATTGTGCCGATGGATGCGATTATAACAAGCGTATCTTGGGGCGTGAAATTGCAAGGCGTATATTTGTGAAAAACTTCAAGCCGGACAGCGCTGATTCACAGGCCGTCAAAGATGTGTTCAGACAAATGACCGCATTGATAAAGTACGAGTTAAACGACGAACCTTTTGATAAACACTTGCTCGCTTGCGTGGAGCTCCACTTAATAAGGCGGATAAGGTACGGAACGAAAATTCAGATTTCCGATGCTACGGCTCAAGTTACTTTATCGAAGCTATGAGGTGTTGTTATGGGCAGTGATTTTGAAATGATACACCATATTGAAAGTGAAGACGGGTCTGACATCAGAGATGGTTCCGGCGGCGAATCAGGAGCGGACTATGGCGGAGACCTTGCCCAAGTCTCAGGGGTCGATTTAAATATCGGGGCTGACACTTGCGGCGGCGGTGCGGCAGAAATGCCTAACGACCAACCGGGTGAGGACTTGAACGACACCGGGTCGGATGCTGTTCTGGATAATTTCCAAGAAAGCAAGTGGAGCGACTTATCTCTTGAGGAAAAGAAGCAGTCCATGGCAGAACTCGCTGATTTCGTAGCTGCCGATACAGGCAATGCGAATCCGCCGGAAATAGCATTCAGCGATGACATGGCCGACGGCACATATGGCGGCTATAGCCCGGAAACGAACAGGATTGAAATTAACGTAAATATGCTCGGCGATTCCACAGAAGCCGCCGACACCATAGCACATGAAATGTGGCACGCATATCAGGAGCAAGCCAGCAAAGACCCAAACAACCCCCGTGCCGGGGATTACCAAGAAGGCTTTGACAATTACATCAGCCCGGAGTATGATTTCGAGGGCTACGAAAACCAAATGGTCGAAGCAGAAGCAAGGGACTACGCGCAGGGATTTAAGGATAGGATTGGCAGTTAGGAATTTTGCTTTAGAAAGGTAAGGGCGTTATATGGGAAAGATCGCTGATTATCTGGTGGATGTGAAGAATCAGAAGACGGAAGTTGCGGATAGTATTGCAGCGCCGTTTAAAAATCACGATGACATACGCGCAGAATTGGAAGACTGGATTGCGAATCAGCAATACACGCAGGACAACCCTTTGACAGTTGAGGGCTATACTGCGGAAATGATTTCAAAGCTCGCGCCTTTTATGGACGGGGTAGGGGTGTATAATTTTATGGTAACTCTCAGGGAGCGGCCTGACAACGGAAAACGCATTATCGCGGAGGGGTTTAAGAGGAAGTAGGGGGTTATTTATGGGCAAAGATTATGGCATACCCAGCGACACTAAGGCTGACGCAAATGATTTAAGCATTCATAGCATAAAAGATTATGGAGGCGACCTTGCGAAAGATGGAGGGGTGGACTTGAATGCGGGGGTTGATAATATTCAAAAAGCCTCGCGTGCTGAGTTAGCGCAAGGACACCTCATAAGAGGAAGTGAATTTATTAGAACAGCTTTAGATATGACACCTAAAGGATTTCCTCATGCAGTCAGGCGGCTGTTGGTGTTGGCGTTGCTTTTGGAGCTAAAGATTTAGCAATGGGAGCATATCACACAACTTTAGGAGCGCTGGAAAACGCACATTTTGAGTATGGGACAAAAGACGCTTATGATGTTGGCGAAGATGGAGAGTGGCGGCATTTTCGTGTTCCTGCATCAGAATATGAAGAATTTATGGATTATAACTCTAACAAAAATACAGAGCCACCGGCTGAAGAATCAGAACCTCAGATCGAAGAAGCTGCGTTGTCTGCTGAAAATGCTGAGCCGTCTTCAATTGATGATGGCGGATGAGAATAGCCTGAACAACAATATGAAAAGAGGTACAGCATATGCCAATATTCGCCAAAAACCCAAACGAAGCAGCCTACGCCGGAGGGAAAAAGCATTGGGCGGATGTAATCAAGAACTCCGGCTCCGGCGACATTCTTATATGGCGGCAGCCGGAAGAAGACTTTAATACAAATTCAACGCTCATCGTAATGCCCGGCGAGGAAGCGATTTTTATAAAGGGCGGCGTAATCGAACAGGTCTTTGACAACGGCACGTATAAACTATCAACCGAGAACTATCCCTTTATCAGCAGACTTCGTAATGCATTCACAGGCGGGATAAGTACATTTAACTGTGTTGTGTACTTTGTCAGAAAAACGCACAGCATGGAAATACTATGGGGGACAACATCGCCAATACAAGTGCGCGACAAACTGTTGGGCATTGCAACTAAACTCCGCGCGAGAGGTGCATACAAAATACAAGTAGGCAATCCGCAATTGTTTTTAGCAAAGCTTATAGGGAACAATGTCAACTCAATGCCGCAAAACAAGCTCTTGGACGATTACTTCGCGCAAGAATTTCAAGGCAAAATCAAATCAAGCATAACACGAGCGCTAAACGAAACGCAAACCGAGCTTCTTGGAATTGAAGCCTATATTGAAGAATTCGCGGAAGCTGTTGAACCGTTCTTCGCTGAGATACTTGAGGATTACGGTTTGAAAATGATAAAGTTCACGATTGCCGCTCTTGACATTGACGACGATGAACTGCGCCGCCGCTACGATGAAATAGGTATGGACGCTATATCAAAAATGCGCAACGCGCAGGCCGATAGAGGCGTTATGTATACGCTCGGTGATGATTGGGGCAAACAGCAAGCGGCGAATATCCTCGGCGCGGTAGCAACAAATCCCGGAGCCGGCGGGATTGCCGCTACCGGAGCCGGGTTTGGCATGGGAATGGCTGCAGGCGGTGTTTTCGGAAATATGGCGCAGCAAATGTTCATGCCAATGCATCAGCAGACTGCGTCGCCTATTGCGCCGCAGCCTTCCGGAAGATTCATGCAAACCCCCGCGCATACGCAGCCTGCCGCACCGAATGCCCAAGACACATCCGGCGGCAACGCAAGCGACCCGGTCGCTGCTTTAAGAAAGTTAAAAGAAATGCTCGATCTTGGTCTGATTGAGCAGGCTGAGTTCGATGCAAAAAAGACTGAAATAATGAACCGGATGTGAGGAGTAGCATTGTGAAAAGGACAAATATTCTATGGATTATTCTCAGTCTCATTTTTCTGATTATTTTTAATGCCTTGTTTTTCGTGCTGGGCGGCTCTGAACATAAAGCGTCCGTATGGATGTCTTACGGATTCATCCATTTTGCGTATCTCTTGCTGCTGATTACGCCGAGACTGATTCGCGTGGGGAAAAGCGGAGCTGTTCTCGGGTTTTCGCTTTACTCCATATCGACCGCATATTTTCTCGCTCAATTTTTCATAGGAATAGTTTTTATTGTAATCACCTTAGATAGCATAAATATCCCGTTTCTGGTACAGCTCTGTCTAGCCGGGCTGTATGGCATCTTCTTGATTGCTCATTTGATTGCAAATGAGCGCACAGCCGAGGCTGAGGCGGAGAGGCAGCATCAGGCATCACATATAAAGGGCTCAGCTATAAGAATAAAGGATGTGGAGGATAAAGTCCGGGATAAGGTTGCGAAAAAGAGAGTTGAGAAACTATACGACGCGCTCAAGTCAAGCCCTGTCAAATCACACCCTGAACTGGCGCAAATGGAATATCATATTATTCAATCAATCGGTGAGCTTGAACGCGCTGCTTATGATGGGAACAAAGACACCGTTATATCACTTGTAGAATCGTTAATAAGTGCGGTAAACGAAAGAAACGTGCGGTTGAGGGCGCTCAACTGATTTTAAGCCATGTAGTGCCATGGAAAGGTGCACCCAGCGGAGCAGTGAGGTTGGGGTTAGGTGAAAAAGCAGGAACTGCCGCCAGCGACAGCAGCGCAGTCACCATCGCGAGCGTCAGGAACAGGGATAATACGTTCTTTCTCATTTGGATTTAGTCATGTAGTATAAAAGGCAAACATTTTAATAGTAGACCCTCTTAGGAGAAAAAGGCAAGAAAAACCTAAATTATACTACACAAAAATAATGCTTGAAATAATATCGCGAAACTGATAAAATGCAAACGAAGTTAAGGGGCTATAAAAAGTTTACCTTTTTATAGCTCATTATTTTCGTTTTATTATCCTATGCGCCCGCAAGCGCCTGTAGAACGTGGATTCTTTCAAGCCTGCCCGCGCCAAAATCTCTGTAAGCGGCATAAGCAGAGCCCTTGCCCTATCGAATATGAGTGGCAAATTATTATTGTAATTTGCTCATGGTTATGCTATGATTTTTGTGCAAGGGAGTGGGTGC
>Ga0099364_10014618_pt1 | contig 10424 bp, 10 predicted proteins | sample TergutTh196P3_FD_73070 | JGI IMG/M metagenome (GOLD analysis project Ga0099364, IMG submission 73070) | Microcerotermes parvus P3 segment gut microbial communities from Pointe-Noire, Republic of the Congo - Th196 P3 | ecosystem: Host-associated > Arthropoda: Insects > Digestive system > Gut ...
TGTAGTGATACGTTGTTCTTTTCTCGCGGCGAAGCGGAACGATCCAGGCCACATGCGCTCGCGCGCAAAATTCCTCCGCCCCTTCGGGGCACCTCCTTTGCTTTCAAAGGAGGCTTCCGCGGCCTTCGCTTTGCTATCCTAAAGCCCCCTTTGAAAAATAGCTAAAGAAAAAAGAAAAATTCACCGGCATGATCGCCAGTCCATAAGCATATATATGGCATAGTCAAAAACTGAGGAGGCTCTAGCGATGCTGAAACTCATCCCTCCCATTCTATCGCCCGACCTGCTGCACGTGATCGCTTCGATGGGGCATGGCGACGAGCTGGTGCTGGGCGACGCGAATTTCCCCTGCGATGCTCTTGCCAAGCGCATCGTGCATGCCGACGGCCACAGCATTCCCAGGCTGCTGGACGCCATTTTGCGCTACTATCCGCTGGATGACTTCGTGGAGTGCCCGGTGGCGTTGATGGACAACGGCGACGCCGCGAACCGTCCGCCCATCTGGCAGGAGTACAGCAAATGCATTCTGCGCCACGAGGGCGACCGCCATGTGGAGCTCGTGGACCGTTTCGCCTTTTACGACCGGGCCAAGGAGGCCTACGCCGTGGTGGCCACCGGCGAAACAGCGCTCTACGGCAACGTGATCCTGAAAAAAGGCGTCGTTTCAATGGAAGATTAGATGGCGGATTAGACGACAGATTAGATGGAAAATTAGTTTAGACGGAAGATTAGATGGAAGATTAGATAGAAGATTATTCGACACAAAAAATCAGGGGCAGGCACGTTCTTGTGTCTGCCCCTGATTATTTTATTCTTCCGCTTTTCTCCAGTGCTTCAGCTTTGGCAGCTGCTCGCGCAAAAAGGCGCGCGCCGCCTCCTCGGGCATGCCCATGTGGGGAACGCAGACCTCAATCATGCCCTCGACCGTGTCCGGCCCGACATATTTGCCGTCCACCACGCAATACTTGCAGTAATCCTCGTCAAAGCTCCCGTCCGGCTGACGGACGATGTCCCCGTCCTTGAGCGGCATGCCGCAGGCCTGGCAATACAGCTCGCTGGGCTGGCCGAGCAGCGTGTTGATTGACACGCCAAAGGTTTTCGAAATGAGCGCGAGCGTTTCGATTGCCGGCACGGTTTCGCCGGTTTCCCAGCGGCTCACGGCCTGCCTGGTGACAAAGAGCTTCGCCGCCATTTCATCCTGAGAAAGATTGTGCTGTTTCCGCAGATCTCTGAAGATGTCTTTTACCTTCATTTTGATATCCCTCCTGTTCCCTCACATTATAACACGCTTTTTCTGCCGGCGCAAGCAACAGATGGTTGCTTTTTACCCGGATAAAGAAGCAACCGCCCTCGAGCCTCACAAGCTTGGGCGGTTAGCTTCTTAACCTCTTAGAGGATTGAGACGGCAGCCAAGGCCTGGCGGCGTCACTATCCATTTACATTATAGCACCTGCTCCGCCACTTGTCAATGGCGGATTTGCTTTTCGTTTGCTTTTCGGCTGTTTTAAAGCTTCGGTTATAAAACCTAGAACGTATACGTAATCTTGCCGGTGGCCTTGCCCGCGCCCCAGTCACCCTTGCCCAGAGGAATGATGAACTCCTTCACCTGAACGCCTTCCACGCGGGCGTCATACCGGTAGCTGTGCGTCAGGCCAACCAATCGGCCGCTTGCCGGATTGATAACGGCGACAATGCTGATGCTGTAATAATTCACAATGATCGTTTCAATGTTAATCTTCAGGCCGGGCACGTCATTTTCCGCGTCGGAAATGCCTTGCCTGACTGACTTCACATTTGTGTAGTCCCAGGTGAAACGGCCCAGGGGGCTGCCGCCCTCGCCGAGCTTCGCGGGATCGGAGCAGTTCTTGACATTGATCGTCAGCTCAATGTTGCCGTTGGCCAGCTGCTTCGCGCTGGCGCTGCTCACGTCATTCGCCGTGAGATGGGATTTTTGCAGGGCTTCCTGAAGGGACTGGTTATAGGTGTTGTTGCCCTCGCCAAGAAATTCGCAGACCTTGTTTTGCACATTGATGCCGGCGATATCAATCTTCAACAGTTTTTTGATGTTGTCGTCGCCGTCCAGAGGCTTCGCGATCACGGTGTTGCAGACCTTTTTGACCTGGGGGTTTGCCGCGAGGGACTTGTCCACCGCGTCGGCGTAGGCCTTGAGAATCGCCGCCGTGCCCTGAGGAACCGCGGCGCCTGTGGTGGTCGCCGTGTCGTCCATGCCCGTGGTGGCGGTGGTGGCATTGACGTTTGTGTCCAGGGGCTCAGTGGTGGTTTCCGTCTGATCCGTGGGTTCCGTGGTCTCCGTTTCCGGCTCGCTCGTTTCCGGCTCAGTGGTGGTTTCGGTGACGGCTTCGGTTGTACTGGTTTCCGGCTGCGTGGTTTCGCCTCCATTTTTGTCGCAGGCGGCAAAAATGCCCAGCGCCAAAATCAGGCCCAGCAGAATTGCGATTGCTTTTTTCACTATTTTTGATTCTCCTCCCTAAAATGTGGCGAGAAAAGTATAACAAAATATGGCCACATTCGTCAAGAGATTTTATATGCTAATATTTGCCGTTTGCCGAAAAAGCTTCTGTTATGGTACAATTCATATAGTAATGCTCTAAAATTTCTTTGTATGTATTCCCCTGCCGGGCCATAAAATCCGCGCCGTATTGGCTCATGCCGACGCCGTGGCCGTAGCCCACGGTTTTCACGTGGAAGCTCCCGCTCTGGCAGCTGACGCTGAAGCTCGCGCTGCGCAGCCCCAGAAGCTCCCGCAGCCTGCCGCCCGAAATGGATACTCCGCCCACCTCAAGCTTCGTCACCGTGCCCGCCTGGCTGAGCTCGGCCTTGCCGAACCACTTCGCGGGGTCGTCCCCCAGCTTCAGGCCGCCGATCTCTTTCAGGGCCGTTTTGATCTCGGCGGGGCTGAAGACCGTGGTGAGGGAGTATTCCGGTGAAAGGCGGTCGCCGGGGCTGGCCACGCTTTGCAGATAGGGGATATCCTCCCCCCAGCAAAGCGCCGCGGTTTCCGTGAGCCCGGAATTGCTGTGATGGAACACCGCAAGGGCGATCTCCCCCTCATAGCTGAGCGCCTGCCCGCGCACGGCCGCGACAGCTTTTTCCAGTTTTTTTTCGTTGGCCTCAAAGTCGTCTCCCCACTTTTTCCGGCGCTCCTCCAGGGAGAGGTAGGCCTGGTCGCTGGCGGGGGAATCGCTGACAGCTTCCCTCCCCTCCCGCTCCAGGCGATGGCGGGCGAAGCTGTAGCAGGCCACCGCCTGGGCCTTCAGGGCCTCCTCGTGGTAATGGAGCGGCATCTCCCCCGCCACGCAGCCCCGCAGGTACTCCTCCATGCCGATGGTCTCCACCTGTCCGCTCACCGTGCGCGCCACGTCGATGAATTCCGCGCCCCCGGCGGGGGGCTCTGACCGGGCCGTCCGCGCCGTTTCGGCTGCCGACGAAGGCGGCTCCGTTTTTCGGGACGACGGCCCCAGCGCCGCCAGAGGCAATAACAACAGCAACAATAAAACAAGTACACCAAAGATGAGATGCTGCTTCATTTTCCAAAGGCCTCCTATTTTTCTTGACTTTTCGGGCTCCTGGCGGTATAATAAACAGGCCAAAGACGTCGATGCTCCAATATATGCTGGATAGCATCGGCGATATCACAAACGGGGATCTTGGAGGGCATTGGAATGGGCAAGGATAACGCCAAGCGGGCGAACATATTGAGCTGGCTGTTTCTGTTCGCCGGCGGGCTGTTGGCGGCGCTGCTGCCGCTGCGCGTCTATCAGCTGATGAATCTGGTGGAGGCCGAAACCGGCTTCTGGATTGGCAAAAGCCCCACGGTTCCGCTGCTGTTCGCCGGGGTCGCGCTGCTGTGCGCCCTGCCCGCGCTGACGGGCATCCTGCTGCAAAAGCGCACTGCCCTGGACCTGGGCCGGCGCTCCCGCAGGCCGGAGGGCGTCTTCGCGCTGCTTCTGGCGGCGGCGATGGTGGCGGACGCGGTTTCCGCCTTTCAGTTCGCCAGAGAGGTCTACGTTAACTTTACGCACAACGTCTTCGTGGAGGGCATCAAGCCTCTGGGCGGCCAAAACCTGCAATATTTTGTGCGCACCGGCACCATCGCGGCGGTGCTGGAATCCATCTTCGGGCTGCTGGGCGCGCTGTTTTTTGTCGAGCTGGGCATCTATGACTTCCTGCCCAAGCGCAGCCGCCCCCTTAACCGTTTTCTCATGCTCATGCCCCTGTTTTGGACAATCTGCCGCATCCTGCGCCGCTTTTCCCGTACGATCAGCTACCTGCGGGTGTCAGATCTCTTCCTGAGCCTGCTGCTGCTGTCGGGGATGCTGGTTTTCCTCCTGGCCTTCGCCCAGACCCTCGGCGGCATCAACGCCCAGGGGAAGCAGTCCCGTCTTTTCGCGGCGGGCATCCCTGTCTTCGCGCTGAGCTTTTTGTGCTTTGTACCCCGGTTCCTGCTCCTGGTGATGGGACGGCCGCTCTCCCAGGACGCCCTGGTGGAGTGGTGCGACCCGGCACTGGCGCTGTTTATCCTCGTGTTCCTCGGCGGGCGGCTGCTCATTCGCAAAAAGGGGGAAAGTGACCCGGAGCAGGCAATGGATAAGCTTGAGGAAGAGCCCGCCCAGGTTTTCGCGCATTTGGAGGAAATCAAGGAAGCGAAGGCTGAGTGATTTTTAACATGAAATGAATTTGCAGGAGTTATACAAGTGCCTCTCTTCTTTGATAATATAAAGCTCGCCATGGCGAATCTGGCGATGCTTTACCTGATCGTCGCTGTGGGCGTGTTCGCCGACCGCATCGGCTGGTTCCCCGAAGCCGCGGCGCGCAAATGCACGGAGCTGTTGTTTTATATCATCACGCCCTGCGTCATTTTGCGCGCGTTTTTCACCATGGAATACTCCCCCGCCGCGCTGCGGGGCCTGCTGATCGCCCTGGGCTGCGGCACGCTCCTGCATCTGACGGGTATTCTGGCCAGCGAGCCCTTTTTCCGCAAGGGGAAAAATCCGCTGGACAGCATTTTGCACTATGCCGCGGTCTATGGCAACTGCGGCTACATGGCGCTGCCCCTGGCGCAGGCCCTGGTGGGGGATGAGGGCGTGTTCTACTGCTCCGCCGTGGTGCTGGTCTTTCAGATGTTTTCCTTCACCCACGGCGCTTACGTCATGTCCGGCGGCATCCCGGGAAGGAGGCTGGCGGAAGGCGAGGCCCGGGCACGCTTCCCCTGGAGGTCGCTGATCCTCAACGCGGGGGTGCTGCCGGTGCTGGTGGGCTTTCCACTGTTCGCGCTGGGGCTGCGGCTGCCGGAGCTGGTTACGCAGCCGGTGGGCTGGCTGGCCTCCATGAACACTCCACTGGCGATGCTTATGTTCGGCACCTATCTTTCCCGCACCAATTTCCGGGCGATTCTGCGGGGCAAAAAGCTGCCCATCAGCCTTGCGGTCAAGCTCTTCGCCGTGCCCTCGGCGACCCTGGCGGCGCTGCTGCTGGCTGGTGTGCGCGGGCCGCTGCTCCACGCGATGCTGATTCCCGCCAGCTCGCCCAGCGCCAACAGCACGGTGGTATTCGCCGCGAAGTATGGCAACGACGCCGGCTACGCCTCCCAGGTGGTGGCGGTGATGAGCCTGCTTTCGATTCTCACCATGCCGCTGATGATCGCCATCGGGCTGACGCTGGCCGGCTAAGGAAGGTTCTCTGGAATGAATGGAGCTGCGCTGGATTTGGTTTTTGATTTCAACGGCGCCTTCCCCCTCTGGGGCATCTGCGAATGGACCGGCGGCATCCCCTGCCTGCCCTTCGCGAAAGCGAACCCGCCGCCGCATAACGCGAAAAGCGTGATCGTCGCCGCGTTCCCCTACCTGCTGCCTGAGGACCTGTATGAGGGCAGAAACATCGCGCGCTATGCCGTGCCGGGGGATTACCATGAAATCGCCGGCGCGCGCCTGCGGCGGGTCTGCGGCATGCTGCGGGGGCAATATCCCGAAGAAGCGTTCATTTGGTATTGCGACAGCTCCCCCCTGCCGGAGGCCGCGCTGGCCGTGAAGGCCGGGCTGGGAATACGTGGCCGTCACAATTTATTGATCACAAAAGAATATGGCAGCTGGGTTTTTCTGGGGGAGATTGTGACAACATTGCCGACGGAGGCGTTTTCCCCGCCGGAATACGACAGGCCCATGGATCTGTGCGGCGGCTGCGGCAAGTGCCGGGAGGCCTGCCCCGCAAAGGCGCTCACGGAGACGGGCTTTCGGCGGGAGCGCTGCCTGTCGTATCTCAGCCAGCGAAGAGGCGCGCTTGCGCCGGAAGCACAGCAAGGCATGCGCGCGAGCGGCATTGCCTGGGGCTGCGACATCTGCCAGGAGCGCTGCCCCCACAACATTGGCGCGCGCGTCAATCCCCTGCCGGAATTCACCGCGAGCGCGTCGCCGCGCCTGACAGCCGGCGCGCCGCTGGAGCACCGCGCCTACGCCTGGCGGGGAAGGGAAATCCTCGCGAGAAACCTGGAGATCATTTATAACGCGTAACGATTATAACAAGTATTGGGGGAGGTAAAAAACATGAAAAACGCAAATCGTCTGATCGCCCTTTTGCTCTCGCTGCTGCTGCTGTTCGGCCTCGCGCCCCTGGCCTATGCCGCGGGGGATTCCGCGGAAGCGGAAAGCCCCGGCGCGCTTTCGGCGCTGCAAAAAATCGCCGCGCAGGAGATTCCCTATGAGCTGCCGCCCGAGGCGGAGGGCGCGGCCCGCGCGGAGCTGACGCTGCTGCAAAACGGCAATCTGGAGGCACAGTGGCCCGCCCGCTCCTTCCAGGCCCAGTCCGCCGCCGCCGAAAACGCTTTTGTCGCCGCGCTGGAGCGCTTTGAGCCCAGCATTGACCTGACAAGCTACCGCATTTCGGTCACCGAGCTCAGCCGTATCTTCGAAAACACCATCAACACCCGTCCGGAGCTGTTCTATATTGAATCCATTTATTACTATGTCGAAAATAACTACGCCACCGTCGTCTATTTCGGCTATACCCACGCGATTTCGGTGATCCGCGCGCGGGCCATTCTGCTGGACGCCGTGGTGGAGTTTATCCTGGACCAGGTGCCCGACGGGCTGCTGCCCATTGAAAAGGTGCTTTGGGTGAACGAATACCTCGCGCTCAACGCGGAATATATCGCCGAGCCCAATTCCAGGCTCTGGCCGCAGCAGGTATATTCGGTTTATGGGATTCTGGTGGAGGGTGTTGGCGTATGCCAGGGCTATGCCCTGTCGAACATTCTGCTGCTGGACCGGCTGGGAGTTCCCTGTATCTTCATCACCAGCCCCAACCCCTATCCCATCGGCATGAACCATGGCTGGAACCTGGTACAGCTGGACGGCCAATGGTACCATGTGGACACCACCTGGAACGACGCCATGCCCGCCTACAACGGCTCCCTGGATTATCTGGGGCACATGAACCACAACTATCTGCTGCTCAGCTCCACGGCGATCAGCAAAGACCACTGGGGCTATCGGCTGCCCTCAGGCATCAGCGCGGCAAGCACGATATATGACAACTATTTTTGGAGGAAGACCAGCAGCGCGCTGAGCTATCTGGACGGCAAGTGGTATTATTTCGAGGATAATACGAGCTGGAAGTTTGACACCAGCGGCGCCAGCATTTCATACCGGATGATGCGCTACGATTTTTCCGACAACACAAATGAATTCGAGATCGTCCTGAACTGTTCGCAAAACCGCCCGGCAAGCACAAGCAAGTTTATTTCCAGCCGCTTCACGCCCAGCCTCGCGGTGTATGACGGCCTGTTTTATATCAATGACGGCAACAGCATTTTCTCGGTGGATATCATTCACGGCGCGGATGAGGGCTATCCGCTGACAAACCTCGTAACCGAATCCACCTTGAATTTGGCCAACTACCAGAGCATTGGCGGCTTCGCGGTTCAAAAGAACAAGATCCGGTATTTCATCTATGATTATTCCAGCGCCCAGCCGCGCTATATCCTCCGGGACGGCCCCGCGCTGGGCGAGGCGCCGGAGCTCCCCGCCGCGCCGAAATCCTTCTCGCTGGAGCCCTTCTCCGTGGAGCTGCGCTACCGGAGCACGGTGCAGCTCAAAGCGGCCCCCGGCCCGGTGCGCTGGGAAAGCGACGACAAGTCCCTGGTGACGGTGGATCCGAACGGCAACCTGCGCAACATGGCCTTCGGAGAAGAAGGCGAAACCCTTGTCTGGGCCTTCAACGATACCGATGGCAGTTACAGCTACTGCATCGTCTTCGTCTACACCGATCGCTGGCAATGGATCATCTGGATTTTTCTGCTGGGATTTTTGTGGTATTAGGAACGATCAAGAGATATTTTGTTAAAAGCCGCCCCATGGTCTAAGACTGTGGGGTGACTTTTGCTTTCTGAATTGCTTTCTTCTTTTTTTGATAATACTTTACAAATATTTCGTTTTGTGGTATATAATATATGAGCAGTTTCATCCTTGCGCGTAAGCTTACGGGTAAGCTTACGTGTTAGACTTCGCGTTAGGTAACGCGCGCGATTCTGCTCTCCGCTCCCCGCCCTACCCTCCGCTTCTCACCACGTCCATTATCGAACATATATACTTTCAAAAAGTCCTTCTTCGATCTGGCCGATACCCTCATGGGCCCCAGAACCGCTTTCATTCGCTAATTCTTTTCTTCTTTATTTTGATAATACTTGACAAATATTTCGTTTTATGGTATATAATATATGAGCAGTTTCATCCTTGCGCGTAAGCTTACGGGTAAGCTTACGCGTTAGACTTCGCGTTAGGTAACGCGCGCGATTCTGCTTCCCGTTCCCCGCCCCCCCCTCCACTTCCTCTCCCAAACAAAACAAAACAACAAATCAAGGAGGCCAGCCCATGTCCATCGCCGAAAAACTGAACCCTCAGGAAAAAGAGCTCATCTCCGGCCTGCTCGAATCCGCAATCAAGGAACTGGATCATTTACATGAAGGTGAGATCTTCTCCCTTGCGGACTTGTTTCTGGGATATATATGGAAAAGAATTTCAATCTATAACCGCACGCTGCTTGGGCGTTTCTTCATGGAATACGCCTATGGCCAGGAGGGAAAGCAGCGCGTTGCCATATTGGAGCGCGCCCGCAGAAGCCAGCAGTATGTACGCAAATAAAAAAACGCCGCACATCACATCGTGCGGCGTTTTTATGTTGCTTATCGCGTCACGAATCGCAAAGCAAAGCTACGTACCGTTCCATCTCGGGCAGCAGCTCCTCTATTTTCTCCACCAGCCGGAACTGGGTGCGGCAGCGGGCCAGATTGTCGTCCGGAAGGCTGACGCGGAAATAAACGTCGCCGTTGAGGTAGTCGGTGAGAAAGCGCATGCCGCATTCGTAGGTCATGAGCTTCACCGAAAAAGGCAGCTGGCGGATCTCGGCGGCGTTCAGCGCCGCGCCGGCAGCCTCCAGATAGCCCCTGGCATAACCGCGGAACAGGGCCATATCGAAGCGCACCTTCGACAGGTCGCGCTCGTCCTCAGCGGCGGCGTTCCCTAAAAAGCGCAGACTGTCGCCGAAATCATAGAGGGAAAGCCCCGGCATGACGGTGTCCAGGTCAATCACGCAGACCGGTTCCCGGGTCACGCTGCTAAAGAGCACATTGTTGAGCTTGGTGTCATTGTGGGTCACCCGCAAGGGCAGCTCACCCGCCGACAGCAGCTCCAGCAGCCGGGAGGCGTCTTTTTTGCGCGCGCGCGCAAAGGCGATTTCCGCCTCGACCGAGGAGCGGCGGCCCGCGCGGTCCGCCGCAGCCGCCTCCTCCAGGGCGTCGTAACGCTTGGCTGTGTTGTGGAAATCCGGGATGGTATCGTGCAGCTGCTGGATGGGGAAGCCGTCCAGCATCCGCTGGAACGCGCCGAAGGCCCTGGCGGCGTTGTAGGCGTCTGTTTCGCCGGTGGCGGCTTGCAGGGAATACACGTTGTCTACGTATCGGTAACAGCGCCAGCAATCGCCCCCCGCGTCCTCATAATGCCAGCCGCCTTCCCTGGCGGGGTAAAACGTCAGCGTCCTTTGCCCGCAGCCGGGATCGGCGGCAATGGCATCCGCGAGATAACGCGTCACACGCACAATGTTTTTCATAAGCTCCCCGGGGCGCTTGAACACATAGGTATTGATCTTTTGCAGGATGAACCGCCCGGCCTCGCCCTTCGAATTTTCCGCGGTCAGCAGATAGGTATGGTTGATGTGCCCGTCAAAGAGCTCCTTGGGTTCCCCTGTGGCCGTATACTCCTCCGGCAGCGCGAATCGGGCCAGCAGGGCATTGACATCAGACGCGGCGATGTGACCTCACTCCTTTGTGTGTAGGGGTTCAACATTTGTCCGGTGTAGTAAGATAGTATACAGGTGTGCAGTAGGAAGGTATACAGTTTTGTGATAGAATAGAA
>Ga0099364_10014619_pt1 | contig 10424 bp, 12 predicted proteins | sample TergutTh196P3_FD_73070 | JGI IMG/M metagenome (GOLD analysis project Ga0099364, IMG submission 73070) | Microcerotermes parvus P3 segment gut microbial communities from Pointe-Noire, Republic of the Congo - Th196 P3 | ecosystem: Host-associated > Arthropoda: Insects > Digestive system > Gut ...
TGTTGATCGACCAGTCGAAGCGGAATCTATGCTCACGGTTTACTCCGCGGTTTCTCGGATTAGACCCGGGCAATTCAGCCGACATAAAATAACGGTCGTAATATCGCTGCATTCGCGGAGATGCGTTGAACGAATAAGTAATATTGAATGGCAACTTTACCTTTGCAGTCAATATAGAATTAATCACAGTATAACCTCTTTCGAGTTCCAGAAATTGTTTATCAAAATACCAGTTATAACCTCTTTGACTCCATTGCTCGCTATTGGGATATTGCAAAGGATTTTCGTTTTCGTCGGCAAAATCGGCAAAAGGGCTGTTGCGAAACAAATTGTCAGAACTCATACTAATATTACCGTCTGAACGGTCTTGAAAATTAATGTTTGCACCCACTTCAAACCATTTTGTAACCTTTAGGTCTAACTTCATATTAGCCCTCACAGCCATATAATCATCGTCTCTCATAGCGCCCTGATTGTTCAAGTAGCCTAATGACAAATAATAGTTAGCCATTTCGTTTGCGCCGCTAACACTTATGTTATAATCCTGATTAAAACCTACGCGATAAACATGGTCTGCCCAATTAACTGTTTTTCCGGCAAGAAAATTATCAAGTATATTTCCCTTAAAATCAAGTCTTTTCCCCCAAATACTTCTGTCTGATTCACCATCGGCATTTGCCGTATACCCGCGCCAATCGGCAAGCGAAACATTTGCGGGCAATCTATCCGGAGGCGCAAAATATCCGGGACGATTGGTATAAACTCCTGTCTGGTAGGCTTCATAAGCGCCTGTTTGCGAGTTTACGCCATAAGAGTTTACCTCAAGCCAATCCTGCCGATGTTTCAGATATTCATCAACAGTAAATCGTCTGCGATAATTATGCGGTTGTCTCCATCCCAGGTTTGACGTAAATGTAACGACAGGTTTGCCCATTTTACCCTTTTTCGTGGTAATGAGAATCACGCCGTTTGCAGCCTTTGCGCCATACACTGCCGCTGCTGAAGCGTCTTTGAGTATGTCTATCTGCGCAATGTCGTCGGGATTTATTTCCGACAACTCGCCATAAAAAATCATTCCGTCAAGTATCAGCAACGGGTCGTTGTGACCTCCGGAGGTATAAACAGAGCGTTGTCCGCGTATTCTCAACGTGCCGCCGCCTTTTGCCGAGGTGCTGCTACTCACATGCAGTCCGGGCGTGCCGCGCAGGATATCCTGCACGTTGCCGGGATTTTCATCGGCAATTCTATCCGGAATAATTTGAGTAACGGCGCCTGTTACGTCCCGTCTACGCATTGTTCCGTAGCCAACCACAACTAACTCTTCAATAGACGTGGCATCGCCCGTAAGCGTGACATTAATAATCCGTTGGATGCCCACCATAATCTCCTGGTTTTCGTAACCGATGTAGGAAAATACTAAAACAGCATCTTGACCGGGAACTTCGATAGAATATCTCCCATCTATATCTGCAATGGCGCCCGTCGTTGTGCCTTTTACAACAACGTTTGCTCCCGGTAGTGTTCCGTCGATTTCAGAAGAAACGGTACCGGTTACAGTGAATGACTGTGCTTGCGCTATTTGTGAAACCGTTAGGAAACAAATAACGCTACATAAAATTATTTTTACTTTACTAAATATTAATTTACAATTCATTTTTATTATTATTTAATTATTACTAACATATTATTTTTTATTACTAAATTTACTAATTTATTACTATTTTTATTTACAAAAACTTTTCTTTTCATTTATCCATAGGCATTCAGTTTTAAAAGGTTAAACATGTCGCGGGTAACAAATGAGTTACAGCATCGCTCAAAAGTAACGCTAAGGCTATACCGACTCCATAATTGATTTCGTCGAGCCTTTCGTAAGGCTGCGTTCGGCGGCATTTGTAATGCCGTCGCTTTGCACTGTATGATTTTAAATTCTCTCTCTCTCTCTCTCTCTCTCTCTCTCTCTAGAATTACACGCTTCTACAAAAAACATGCCAAAGTATAAAAAAAATGGATTTTTCGGATTTTTCACAAAAAAATTCTTTGAAGATATTTGAGTAATATGGTTTGATGACATTGTTTTGTAGCTAAGTTCAGCATGACGGACCGCATAGGATAACCTGTCGCTCAAAATACCTTCCGATACGTGATGGCGGTTGGTTTTATTGCGAATCAGACGTTTAGCCGCCCAATCAGACGAAATCATCATACACGTTTTCATTTGACTTTACAATTTTTTCAGAATGCAAAGAAAAACATAAAAAATTAGATTTCCAAAATTTTTCTCTTTTTTTTAGTTAAAAATTGTTAAAAATGTATTTTTGTATTATTTTTTTTTGTTTCTTTGCTCTTTATTTTAAAACGTAAATTCAAGTCAAAAAAAATATAGAATGAAAAAAGTAGTTTTGCTCCGTCATGGAGAAAGTACATGGAACAAAGAGAACCGGTTTACCGGATGGACAGATGTTGATTTGTCGGCTGCCGGCGTTGAAGAAGCCATTTTGGCAGGAAAAATTTTAAAGGAAAACGGTTTTGTTTTCCAGAAGGCGTTTACTTCGTATCTCAAGCGAGCCGTCAAAACGCTCAATCAGGTATTGGACGTTATGGATTTGGACTGGATACCGGTAGAAAAATCGTGGAGGCTCAACGAAAAGCATTACGGCATGTTGCAGGGTCTCAACAAATCGGAAACAGCCGAAAAGTATGGCGAACAGCAAGTGCTTGTTTGGCGTCGCAGTTACGATATAGCGCCCGATGCGTTGGAAATGAACGACCCGCGCAGTCCGCGTATTGACATACGCTATAACGAAATAGCAGACGCCGATATCCCGCTGACAGAAGCCCTGATACACACAGTAGACCGTATCGTTCCCTATTGGCAGGATACCATTTTTCCTTCGCTGAAACAGTATGACCAAATCATCGTAGCGGCACACGGAAACAGTTTGCGCGGTATTATCAAATATCTGAAAGGCATTTCGGATAACGATATTATCAACCTGAACCTTCCTACGGCAGTGCCATACATATTCGAATTTGACGAAAAAATGGAATTGGTTAAGGATTATTTTCTTGGCGATGCCGACGAAATTGCAAAAAAAATGAACGCAGTAGCAAATCAAGGTAAAAAATAATTTTTTTTTTGAAACCTTTTAGTTTTGTTTTCGTATACATTAATATAATATAAAAATTAACCATTATGTCCCAAGTTATCGGCGAAATAATACAGGTTATCGGTCCTGTTGTGGACGTCAGTTTTGAGAAGTCAACGGGCGAGTTGCCCCGTATACATGACGCATTGGAGATAAAACGAGCTGACGGACACTCCATTATCCTTGAAGTGCAGCAGGATATTGGCGAGAACACATTGCGCACCATTGCGATGGATTCAACCGACGGATTGCAGCGCGGCATGGAAGTAACGGCGTTAGGCAGCGCTATACGTATGCCCAAGGGCGATAATGTTCGCGGTCGTCTGCTCAACGTTATAGGCGACCCTATCGACGGCATGGAGAATGTAACCAAAGACGGTTACGGCATTCATGGCGAGCCGCCCAAGTTTGAGCAACTCACCACGCAATCGGAAGTCCTTTTTACGGGTATCAAAGTGATTGACCTGCTGGAACCCTATGCCAAAGGAGGAAAAATCGGGCTATTTGGCGGCGCGGGCGTTGGTAAGACCGTTATCATCATGGAACTTATCAACAATATAGCCAAAAAATATTCGGGTATGTCGGTATTTGCCGGCGTAGGCGAGCGGACGCGCGAAGGTAACGACCTGCTGCGCGAAATGATTGAATCGGGCGTTATCAAGTATGGCGAGGAGTTCAAAAAGTCGATGGAAGAAGGCGGCTGGGACTTGTCGAAAGTAGACAAGTCGGCGTTGGACGAATCGCAGGCGACGTTAGTGTTCGGTCAGATGAACGAGCCTCCCGGAGCGCGCGCAAACGTTGCCCTGTCGGGGCTGACCATTGCCGAATCGTTCCGCGACGGCGACGGCACAGGTAAAGGACGTGATATTCTTTTCTTTGTAGACAACATTTTCCGTTTCACACAGGCTGGCTCGGAAGTATCCGCGCTGCTGGGACGTATGCCCTCTGCGGTAGGCTACCAGCCCACGCTGGCTACCGAAATGGGAAAAATGCAGGAAAGAATCACCTCTACCAAACACGGTTCAATAACATCGGTAGAAGCAATCTACGTACCTGCCGACGACTTGACCGACCCCGCCCCCGCAACAACATTCGTGCATCTCGATGCAACAACCGTTTTGAGCCGCAAGATATCGGAATTAGGTATCTATCCGGCTGTAGACCCGTTGGAATCGTCGTCGCGCATACTCTCGCCCGAAATTGTAGGCAACGAGCATTACGCAACGGCGCAGCGCGTGAAGGAATTGTTGCAGCGTTACAAGGAATTGCAGGATATTATTGCAATTCTCGGTATGGACGAATTGTCGGAAACCGACAAGATGGTCGTGCATCGCGCGCGTCGCGTGCAGCGTTTTCTGTCGCAGCCTTTCCACGTAGCGGAGCAGTTTACAGGTCGTCCGGGAGCATTTGTCGATATTCAGGATTCCATAAAAGGTTTCAACATGATTATGGACGGCGAAGTAGACCAGTATCCCGAAGCGGCGTTCAGTATGGTAGGAACAATCGAAGAAGCCATAGAGAAGGGGAATAAGTTGATAGCCGAAGCTAAATAAATTGATGATTTTTGATTGATGATTTTTGATTGCTATCTAATCAAAAATCAAAAATCAAAAATCGAAAATCAAAAATGTAAGTTATGCAATTAGAAATATTCACTCCCAGCGAAAAGGTTTTTTCGGGCGAGGTAAAATTAGTTAAGGTTCCCGGCAGTAGCGGTTCTTTTGAGATATTGAAAAACCATGCTCCGATAATTTCTGCGTTGGGAGAAGGCGAACTGAAGGTAGAAACCGAAGCGGGCGAAATGCTTCGTTACAGGATAAGCAGCGGCGTGATAGAAGTAAAAGGCAATAATATTGTGGCGCTTGCTGAATCTCTTTCAACGGTTCAATGATAATATGACGCAATTTAGCGGATGAATAATCACCTTATAATGACTTGCCTTTTTTCGCGCTCGCATCCCGTTAGGGGTGCATCTTTCGGTAGAAATAATGATATTCAACGCGGATTCCTGCATTCTGTTAGGGATGCAACCCTAACTCTTTTGTTTGCGTTTCTGATGTTTGCTGTACCGATGCAGACAACGGCTCAACGTAAGCTGACTTTTCTGGCTTCCGACGGATTGGAGGTTACAGCAGACCTTTATTTGTTTGATGCCGGAGCCCCTTACATCATTCTGCTGCATCAGGAAAACAGCAGTCGCGGCGAATACAGGGAAATAGCGCCCAGATTGCAACGATTGGGGTTTAATTGTTTGGCGGTCGATTTGCGTAGCGGCAGAGAAGCCAATTTCGTTCAGAACGAAACGGCGGCGCTCGCTCAAAGAAACAATTTCCCCGCAACGCTTTTGGATTGCGAAAAAGATATACTTGCTGCGATGGACTATGTCAATAAAACAGCCATGCGAAACAGGTATATGATTTTCGGGAGTTCGTTTTCAGCGTCGTTGGCTATGAAGGTAGCAAACCAAAACTGGCGACTTGCAGGAGTAATTGCCTTCAGTCCGGGCGAATATTTCAATCCTTTATCTGTAAAAGACTGGATAAAGGATTTCAATCGATTGATATATGTTACATCAAACAGACGCGAACAATCTTTCGTAGCGGAACTTATAAAAGATATACCCGGACATTTGCGCACTGAATATCAGCAGTCTGGCGAAGGAGTGCGCGGAGCGCCGGCGCTTTGGACCGATAATCCTGTGGCAAGCGAATTGTGGATGTCGCTGATGTTGTTTATTAACAAGGTAAAAGAAGAGTTCTTTTGATAGCGATTTTCAGTAAGACATTCGACAGTAATACGGTCAATGTTGTAAGGCGTTTAGTTAGAACATTGAGAATACTAACAGGCAAAAATGCAATACTGAACAAGCCATTCAGTGATTATATGTATTCTGCGAAATTTGGCGATGAAGATATATACAGCGGATATGATGACCTCGATCCTGAAACGCGCCTGTTAATCAGCGTAGGCGGAGATGGTACTTTCCTCGATGCAATTGATATTGTGCGCGATAGCGGTATACCTGTGGCTGGAATTAATACGGGACGTCTTGGTTTTTTGGCAAATATAGCAAAAGCAGATTTGACAAAGGCTGTAGAAAAATTGGTTAAAAATCTGTTTGCCGATAATTTGCCGATTGAAGAACGCACTTTGATACATGCAACCATCAATGGCGCCCCCGCAACAGACTTTCCATACGCCCTGAACGACGCGGTAATACAGAAAAACGCTGCCGGACTTATAACAGTTCGTACATGGAGCAACGACGAATTTCTTAATTCATACTGGGCAGATGGGTTGATTGTGGCTACTCCTACCGGTTCGTCGGCATATTCGTTGAGCGTAGGCGGACCAATAGTCGCTCCCGAATCGCAAAACTTTATCATCTCGCCCATTGCCGCTCATAATCTGAATGTGCGCCCGTTAGTGATTCCCGATAACGTCACGCTGAAACTGAAAGCCGAATGTCGCGACAAACATCAAAACTTCACCTTTTCGCTCGATTCGCGCTCAATAGAATGTAAAAACGGCGCCGAAATTGAAATAAAACGGGCAGACTTTAAAATCAAAATTGTTAAATCAGCATCATTTTATACTACTTTGCGTAACAAGTTGATGTGGGGAGTGGATAAGAGAAATTGAGATTCAGTTTTGAATTTTAACAACAAAAATTCCAATAACTAATTTATTCTCTCTGAATCATATACTATTGTTGCCATTCTATTAGTTACCACTTTGTTACTGCGGGTTTTTCCCGTATAGAACAGGATTAAGCGTTGGGTCGTTGTACATTTTCATCTGTTTGTACGTTTTCATATATTTTCGTCCGTTAGCAATATCTTCGAGCAAACGGTCAATTGCTGTCGACAGATCTTGCTGCTGTTCCATCAGTATTATCAATTTATTATTGCATTGTTCGACGTGTTCCGATGAAGCGTCTTTGCGGTTGATTTCCTGATGCATGTGGAAAATTTTGAGCGCTAATATCGACAAGCGGTCAATTGCCCATGCAGGACTTTCTGTATTGATAGTTGCGTTTTTTTGCGCTTCAACATCCTTGTATTTTTCAAGAAAATAACTGTCGATGAGTTCAACCAAATCTGTACGATCCTGATTCGACTTGTCGATACGTCGTTTTAGTTTCAACGCTTCAATCGGATCAATTTCAGGATTGCGAATGACGTCCTCTAAATGCCACTGCACCGTATCAATCCAATTCTTCAAAAAAAGATAATATTCAATGCTTTTGACAGCGTATGGATTGTCAATTTGCGTATCCACATCATCCAAAACGTGATATTTTATGATGCTTTCCTGAAAAATACTGTTACAAAGATTGCTGAACATGGGAGTAAAAAGATAGATTTATAATTCCGTATCTTTTGCTCCATACGCCAAGTCGCCTGCATCGCCCAGCCCGGGTACGATAAATGACTTTGCAGTAAGTTCGTCGTCTATTGCTCCCAACCAATATGATACTTGTCTGGCAGGCAATTTTTTACGAAGATTCGTAAAACCTTCCTTGCTGGCAATTAGCGCAACTATATGTACGTGTTTTGGAACTCCTTTCGTAAGCAATGACTTGTAGGCAAGCGCCATAGACGTACCCGACGCGATAACTGCATCGCAGAGAATAACTTCCTTATCGTTGATGGAAGGACATGAAATGTACTCAAGCTGTTTTTGGACGGTACCTTTTTTATCGTAATCAAAGCTCATTGATATGAAGCCTCCGGTTGTGCTGTCGAAAAAATTTAGGACGCCTTGATGCAAGGGCAACCCCGCACGCAAAACCGAAATGACGACAGGCTGCTGCGTTATGATTTGCTCCTTGGCTATACCAAAGGGAGTTGTTACTTCGCATAACTCAAACTGCATCTGTTTGCTTATTTCGTAAGCAATTATTGACCCCATACGCTCCATGTTCCGACGAAAACGGGAACTGTCTTTCTGGATATGTTCATCTCGCGCTTCAGCTAAATAGGTGTTAAACAGCGACTTATTTTTATTTAAGACGGTTATCATACTAAAAACATATAAATATTATCAGACCACAAAGATACAAAAAATTATACAAAATCAAATAATTTTTTCTTTTATGCTAAAAAATATAATCATCATCTACCATTCGCTTACGTTTTTGACACACGCTCACGCTTTGCATTTTTCCGCTAACGGGCGGATTTAATTTTGATACGCGTATTTTTGCGCTGTTCAACTGCGGAAAAGTTTCAAAAAGTCTGTCCAAAATACGTTTGTTCAGATGTTCCAGCAAACAAGCCCTTACGCGCATCTCTTGCTTCACTATTTCATATACCTCCGCATAATTCAACGCATCACACAGATTATCAGTGCTTGACGCTTTTTCCATATCCGTATCAAGCGTAATATCCACAAGAAAATCGTTGCCGAGCGTTTGTTCCTCGCAGTAACAGCCGTGATAGGCGAAAAATTCCATTCCTTTCAATTGAATTTGTCCCATTTTGAAAATAAAATAAAGTGCAAAGATAATATTTTTCGTTTTTTTTTGTTCTATATTTATAAAGAAATCAAATTTTGTTTCACTTAAAATTTTAACAAGATGACAAAAAAGTTTATTTGTACGGTTTGCGGTTACACGCATGAAGGCGAGGAGGCTCCTGAATTTTGTCCTCAATGCAAGCAGCCCAGATCGAAGTTTAAGGAAGTAGAGGTAGGCGCAGGCTGGGTATGGGCAGACGAGCATCGTTTGGGAGTTGCACAGGGCGTTGACGCCGAGATTCTCGAAGGTTTGAAGGCGCATTTTCAAGGCGAAAGCATCGAAGTAGGCATGTATTTAGCAATGAGCCGACAAGCCGATAGAGAAGGCTATCCCGAAGTTGCCGAAGCGTATAAGCGAATTGCATGGGAAGAAGCCGAACATGCTTCCAAATTTGCCGAACTGCTTGGCGAGTTGGTGTGGGACACCAAAACCAATCTAAAAGCAAGAGTAGAAGCCGAAAATGGCGCTTGTGCCGGTAAAAAGAAAATCGCAACAAGAGCTAAAGAGTTGAATTTAGACGCGATTCACGACACCGTTCACGAAATGTGCAAAGATGAAGCACGTCATGGACAAGTTTTTGAAGGTCTGTTGAAACGCTATTTTTCATAATCATAATTAACAAGTTCATTATGCAAAAGTACGAATGTAATGTATGCGGATATGTATACGACCCCGTAGAAGGTGCGCCGGATGACGGCATATCTGCCGGAACGTCTTTTGATGACGTCCCCACAGATTGGATTTGTCCGCTTTGCGGCGTTGGAAAGGAGGATTTCACTCCCGTAGATTGACGCACGACATAGCCCTAACAGCCGATGGCTCCAAAACAGTCTATTGCAGACGCTTTGGAGAGCATTATCATTCCATGTTTGGCGCTGTAAACGAGTCAAATCATGTGTTTGTTGAAGCGGGATTTCAGGCTATAATAGGCAATTCGACGTCAATACTTGAAATAGGTTTCGGTACCGGACTGAATGCTTGGTTGACATTGTTGCAGGCAATCAAAAAGCGCCGACAGGTTTACTATGAGGCTATCGAACTGTATCCAATTGACGCGGAAACAACGAGCGAACTGTCTGATAACAATATTTTCAGAAGTTTGCACAGCTCACTATGGGAACAACCGGTTGAAATAGTTCCGGAATTTGCATTGCACAAACGTAAAAGTGATCTGTTGCAAACTACGTTCACAAAAAAATTCGACCTTGTGTATTTTGACGCCTTTTCGCCGACCGTTCAACCAGAAATGTGGAGTAGCGAAATTTTTGCACGTCTATACGCAGCAATGAACCCAGATGCAATTCTTACTACATACTGCGCGAAAGGCGAAGTTCGACGAACTATGCAAAACGTGGGATTCACTGTGGAACGACTAAAAGGTTCGGCAGGAAAACGCGAAATGTTGCGGGCAAGGAAACGTTAGGATATATCGATATTATTTTTGATTTCAGCGAAAATTTGAAATGCCCCCGATTTTTTGAAAATATACTGCATATTCAACATTTTTCAAAAATCGCGCAATTCGCAATAAAGTTTTTGAACAGGCAATCCTACAACGTTGGAGTAAGAACCCTCAATTTTTTCAATTCCCACATAACCAATCCATTCCTGAATACCATACGCGCCCGCTTTGTCATAAGGCTGGTAATGGTCTGTATAATAAGTGATTTCTTCGAGTGATAACTTTCTGAAAAAGACCTTGGTTTCGTCAAAAAAACTATGTTGCTTATGATTTGATGTGATGCAAACGCCTG
>Ga0099364_10014620_pt1 | contig 10424 bp, 9 predicted proteins | sample TergutTh196P3_FD_73070 | JGI IMG/M metagenome (GOLD analysis project Ga0099364, IMG submission 73070) | Microcerotermes parvus P3 segment gut microbial communities from Pointe-Noire, Republic of the Congo - Th196 P3 | ecosystem: Host-associated > Arthropoda: Insects > Digestive system > Gut ...
GTATTGGTACATTCCATAATTACCTAAGTCTATAATGATGCAAAATGTCAATGCATAACACTACCAACCAGATATAATTAACTTCAAACAATGAACAAAGGAGATACTGGTGGAATGACTGGTGCAGGGAATATAGCAGCAACTCTTATGAAGTATATGGTAAAAACAGCATCATGCACAAACCAAGTGGAAATGAAAGGTAGATTCTTAAACTGCCTCTGCTCCTATTATTTCTTATAACAATCTGAAGTTACAAAATATGAAATGCAAATAATATCTGCTGTCCTATGATGGAAACATGATGGCATTTAATACTGCTAAAGGATAGATGTAGTTTGTATGGAGTGTTGCTTTCCAATGCAGTGTTAAGCTGCATAGTTGAAAATCAGTGGAAGAAATAGCAGTGCATAGAAAAAGTTTATACAAAACTCTACAGATCATTTGTACAATATCACATGCATTGAAAAAGTTCAATGATGTGTGTGGCCAAGAAGCTACACTGAATAAACCAATAACGCAAATTTTCAGTTCTGTAAACTTAAAAAAAATCACAATATAAGTCACAATTCATGACAGATGGCATTCCAGTTTGTTAATCCGACAGCTTCAATAAATTTCTTTTTCATACTCATAGGAGAGTTCCTAGATGATAAGAAAACTGTTACATACACTAACTGCAATATATATAAATGAAACACAAGTTAAGTGTCACAGTGTATCATCCTTCAAACTGCTTTGGTGTCACTTTGTCTCCCAACCACTGGTTGACTTCCAATCAATGCAGAACCTCAAAATCTAACCCTCTGTCAGCTAAAAAAGTGTTCTTTTCATCCAATTACATTTGATGGGGGAAAGGTTCCTCTCACCATCAGTACATACTGACATATCCTCCTGCAACAAGTGATCAAGTGAACAGTATCTGAAGCAGTCACATGAAAATCTACACCACTGTGTCTGTCTAGGAAGCCATCTCTGTAACCTAACACGTTCTATCCTCACAGCTCACATTCGTCACACAACTAGTTGCCTGTAATTTCAGGAGATACCTAAAACAAACACTTACACAAATACATAAGAAGGGATAAATATATTTGTTGTTAACTCAAGAAGCTGAAGCTGATATAAATTTCATAAGATGCAAGGGGTGAAGTATCAACTCATAATTGGGCTGTATATCAATAAAAATGGCCCTTTGAAAATAGCATCTTATAACAGACTTGATTTCCATTATAAAACTGCAAAACCAGCCATTTAAACACACACACACTCTTGAGGACCTGAACATGCAATGCTAACAGAAGTAATAAATATGCAGATTATCACGCAAACTGCACTCCTCCATCTCTTGAAAACCGAGTTCAATTAATGAAGTCTCTGCTTGACTAAGGCACAAAGTAAAAAATTTGATTATTAACAACAGCACTCATATGAGTAACTGCTATGCACTATGCCGGTTCCGACCCAAGTGAGCAGAGGCGGGAAAAAGACATTATAAATTTCAAAATTTTAACACCTTGCTGAACAAGTTTTGTAGAAGCAACAATGAAAGTAGTCAAATGCAGGCTGCAATAATTTAAATTCCATTCTCCAGCTGCAGAAAGGAAGACAAAGCACCAGTGTGTCAGAAGTACTTTCAGTTTTGTTTGGTGACAATTATTCGGTCCCTCTTTAGGGGAATAAAAAATGAAGACAAAATGGTAAATGAGGAATGATAAAAGTAACACCTCCATCCACTCTGCTGGCATGACTATGGGGGGCCCATAGCCCCCCACAGTCATGCTAGAGAAGCACAGTGCCCATACATACAGGGTCAAGCAGTCCAAAAATGTTTGTCCTAAAAATATGTATAATTAGGGTTAGAAGCCAGTAAGAATGGTAAAGTCATACAGTGGGTACAGCCCTGGTGGAAATGGCAGGAGGGTTAACCAACACAGACCATGCTCTGGTGTGAGGTATGAAGACATAGTTATGGATGGAATTTGTATAGGTGGTGGTAAGTTTTCAGAGGTGATGAGAGAGCATGGATACATGCAGTCCTGTTGAAATGCCATTTTCCAGTTTGTGGCCCTGAAAACAGCTGTTTGCAACCAGCAAGGGGAGGGTTCCTGTGCTCTCTCAGGGCATGACTGAGAGACTTCCATGTCCTGCACAAGTGCTGGCTACTCTCCCTGTTCATGCTGTTGGGATGGAGCTCAACCTGAATGGTCTCCCTTATGGTATCATCTAAGTAATGGGATTTGGTGAACAGAATTTTGGTACCTCAGAGTTTAATGTGCCACTGATGTGTTTTTTACTCTCGCTTTAGTAGACTGACCTGCCTGTCCAATGCAGACCTGACCATACTCACAGGGTATACCATACACAACTGGAATCTTCAGTCCCGGTTGTCCTTCTCAGGGCAAGAAAACTGGAGATCTTGGGTGGCTGAGGAACACAATGTTGTGTCTGTACAGCATCCCACTAATGTGACTGAGGCTATACAGATGTAAGGTAAGGCAGAAACAGAAGCTGGATCCTCCCAAGGCTCTTTGGTAGATGACGGGCATGACTAATCTGTTTCTAGTCGTAGGCATCTTCCCTGACAGTGACCTTGAAGAGCTACAACTTATCCTTGAAGGCTCCAGGGCACTGTGTACTAAGGAGAACAGGATGGTGTGCATGATAAAGGGTGGTAGCAAAAGCTGGAGTTAAGCTAGTGGTCTGTGTTAGTGGTTTTCCTGTAAACCCTGTGGTCCAGCAAGCCACTGGCTCTAATGCAAATACCGAATGTCAAGGTAGGGAAGATGGCCATCTCTCTCCATTTCCATGGTGAATGTAATGCTCCGGTGGACACCATTCATGCATTCCAAGAACCCTTCCAGCCTCTCTGATCCATGGGGACAGATCACAAAGGTGTCATCCATACAATGAAACCCACAGAGGGCCTTGATGGTTGTTTGATCCAGTACCTTCTCCCTGAAATCCCCACTCAAAAGCTGGTGATCAACAGAGGTGATAATTCCATCAGCACTCCATCAGTCCACTCACAAAATTGGCCACCAAAGCTTAAGAAGGAACAGAACAGGCCATGGCACAACAGTGTTAGTTCTCATGAAAGTGTTTACCCAGGAGATTGCCTTCGTAATTGGCACTATGGTTGTCAGATTATGTTGAAGCTGAACATGATATTCTTCGGTCAAATCCAGAGAGTACAACATGCAGACGAACTCGGTAACATTCCCCACAAAGGGGTCAGCATATTAACCACATGTCTGGACAGCTGGTAGGTAGGGTCTGCATGTTGCAAACATACCTCAGGGGCCTCCATCTTTGTGAATTTTAAGAAGTCTGTTAAGCTTTGGATACCTTAAATTCTTCAGAAATAACTGCTGGTAGACTTCCTCAGCAACTGAGGGCTTCTTGAGAACAGCAGTCTTGCAATCAACAGTCTTAATATAACTTGGTCAACCTCCTTCCAATTGGTTTGCCAGCAGGGATTCAATCTTCCTACAGTAATTGGTGTTGTCCATCACTACTAAAATGCTGCCTACCAGCTGGGACAGAGAGGTCACTATTGGTTTGCAGGGCTCTGAGTGGTCAGAATACTGTTCCTTCTTTCTCCTGTCACCTACCACAACTTCCCATCTCCACTCAATTACCCATCTGCACAGTCCATCACCATATCTTGTACCTCAAACTGTAGCACAGGTCAATCTTCCTCAAACCTCCTGCCACTGCTACCTAGGCTCTGCCCAGTACTTAACACTACCACTCCCATTGTCTTCCAATCCCAACCATCCTTACCTCTACTACATTTAAGGTTCCTACTATACTAAGCTACAAGCAAAATATCTGCAGAAATGAAAATCTCAGAGATACAGACTCTGTATTAACAGAAAAGGGGTCTAATAATGTTAATGTTTTATAATTGGGAGAAAAGAGTGAAAATATTACAGGTATAGCATGCTGTAATGCTACAGGTCAATTTCTGCTCCCTGTTCTAATATTCAAGTACAACAAGAAACAGTGCTGATATTCACTTCGTCCACTCACAATACCTCTCTAGACTCAGTGAAAAACATATGTGTGCAATCTGCAGAGGACTGCCAGAACCCACCAAACTAAGAATTTGCCATCTCTCCCACCACATCAACTCTCCTGGAATTACTATATGTAATGTTAGAAATTTGATAGTGTTGATGATTCTGCTTACCATACTGAAATTCTCCGTAATTAAAGACAGTACTTCTTCCTCCATCATGGTTACACTGTAGCTTCAATACAAAATCGTTTGCTTTCTACAAAACTAAATTCTCAAATGAAAGTAACACCTACATGAAATTTAAGGTTTTAATGGGACTGAAAATTCATATCGCAGTTTCTTGGTTATGACAACATGAAGTCTAGCAGAAGGTTACTGACATTTTGGTGGAACATACTGCTTAGACCTTCAAGGCAGAAGATAGGTAGGTTTGTTACTTCAAAGAATGGTAACCACATATCATACACAATGGTATTATAACCCAGAAAACAACATGAAAAATAACACATATTGAGATGTAGCAGAATGTTTAGATATCTGCATTACCAGTTAGCTGTACTACAATGCCCCAATATTCACTACAACAATGAACAGCAAGACAATGATAAAAAGTAATGTAACTGTAAATCAACAGCTGCAATAAACTGCAGTTTCAGCTGATCTTACTCATAATTATCAAAACTGACAAACAGATGTAGCTCTCAGGAGAGATATTAATAACTATTTAGGTTATGTAATGCTCCACTCAGTGTTTACACCGCTGTTATTCCCACCCTTTCATAAGCACACCTCCCTGCATTTCTCACAGTTCACTGAATTCACTGGTGGTGACGTTCATCCAGAAGTTTGAAGTCATTGTGCTCATCGTACTGTCGCTCACGAGGACCATGGTCCACGTTGCGGTCAAGGCGAGACTTACGTGGTGGGTATCCTCCTCGTCGACCACCAGAACGACCCATGAAAATCCGGGCCGGTGCTCCACCTCTGAAAGGCCATCCACGCATACTGCTACGACCACGCATCCCTGCACTTCGTTGACCCATCATCCCACGAACTCGTCCTCTCACAAATTCATCATCCCGGTTGTCATGCTGCTAACAATGTATCTTATTTATGTCGATCCTGTTCTTGGATGCTGACACCATGGAAGTGGGCTGTGTTGCCTATGTGTCAGCAACAGGCTGCCCCCATTTTCAGGGTTAAAGTGAGCATGGTTAAGAAGTGTTTGGGTTATAAGGGCAGACAGTTTGTCAGAATCAAAGGAGAGGGAAAGAAGCAAAGGTCTGGCCTACTCAATGGAAGATGGAGGTAGCATGTTTCTCTGAAATGTCAGCAACACAGCTCACTTTCCAATGGTGCCAACACACAAGAACAAAGTCAACATTAACACTGCACCACTGTGAAAGCCTACCACCTAGCACTGGCATTAGGAATGGGTAAAGCAATACCTCTGCTCCCCCTACATGCCTTCATGGTGTAAACAGGGACAACTTTATCTTTACTTTAACCTTTACCTTCATGAATTACTGGGATGGATAAATAGTGCTTTAAATAAAAGGAAACTGAAACTAGTACACTGTTAAAATGTGAAAACCCCCCAAAAATGAGTTAACTTTTAAGTTTCTTTAAAGGAAAATACTCCGACAAAGGAACCAAAAAAAAAAAAAAAATCATCATCTGGAGGGAATTTAACACTAAAACTGCTGACTCAGAATCAGCAAAATTGAATCTTAGATGATGTAAAGTTTCAAAGAGGGTGATTAACTATATGATTTCAAAGTAATAATTATCACGTGTCTTCCTTACTTCAAAGTAGGCTCGTCCTTTAGGTACGTGTTCGGGATTTGAATCCCAGGACTTGTAATGGAATCTATCAGACTGTTGATTGGAGAATTCTGTTGGTTCCTGACGGAATCTGTCTGGCACATCATCATGACGATTTACTGGTCCTTCAGGATGAGCTACTCGTCCACCTCCACCATCACCGCGCATTTTACCATCCCTGATTGAGCGACCAAATCCTTCTCCTGGTCCTAATAACAGAGGCAGATACACTATTAGTGTATGAACTTGTGTGTCTGTTGTGGCTAATGCAGCACAACTTGTTAGAATTAAATGACCCTGCCACACTAAAAGTACAAGAAAGTAGTTAGACACATTTAAATTAACTACCATATTTACTCAAATGCCAGGCAAGGTTTTTTCCTTAAATTTGGCACTTAAGTATGTGACGTCCTCTTAAATTTGCGTACAAAGCACTGAACCAGATCACTCTGAACTGGATCATGCACAGCCAAACAAAAGGCTTGCATTGCCAAATCATGTGAGACCTAAGTTCTTCTGAGATATTACGCAGTGTAGTGTGGTAATTCCTCACGGACTTTACAGGACAACCCATCAGTCCCAGCTTCAAGGGTCAAGAATTCCAAAACAGAGAAAAGAGCACAACTGAAGTTAACCTAAACAATCTTCTGGTTTCGGGATTTTGTCCACTGTCTAATATTTTTAAAAAGTATGATGTTTCAGAAGACGGCTCTGTTTCCATTTTCAGGCAAAAAACATCTAACCTGGTGTACCACTTAGACTGCATTATTCTCAGTCACTGGGTACCACAGAAATGATAACTTGTTAAGATATGTACCTGTAAACAGATCTCGTCCAAGGGTAGTAACAGTAAAATGGCTATTAAAAATTTAAAAATTAACTACAAGGCTCAAAGCAAAACCTAGAACAATCCACAAATTAAAAACCATAAAGTGAACCATGAACGCACATTGATCAGACTACAGACACAACACAAAAATCCAGAACACATGTATTTAAATTCTTAACACCATCAGTGGGGAAAACTGTGAATCTTCACGGGTTCAAGTACATGTATAAAGCAAGAAATACGAATGTATTACAGTAAGGTCTCATTTTGCGACGGTTCATTTTACGACAATTCACTTTTACGACCCTTGTCATGTTGGACCAAGCATTCCCAACTTGTGGTGCATAACTGTCGCAACTCAAGTGACCTTTCTCTACTTAGTGCGCTTGTAGCTCTTTTCCGGTGTGCATGTGTTTCTTCTTTTTCTATCTTAGTGCAGCTCTTTTAAGTTGATTGTGATTTTTCCAAATCATTACATCCATCAAAAAGGCAAATTGTCCTCTTTTGCAAAGAGAATAAAAATAACAAGGAAGACTAAAATGTTAGTGATCAGAAAAATGGAAGCTGGCGAGAAACGTGCTAATGTTTGTAGTTCCCTCGACTTGACACCAGCTACTGTGTCAACAATTATGGCGAACGCTGAAAAAATAAAAAAATCGGCACAGAAAACTACAAAACTGTGTGCATTAAATGTTAAGTTGCACTAGAAATTTTAAGATAGAAAAAATGGAACAATTACTAACACTACGGGTTGATGATTAAATAAAAAAAGAATTCCTCTCACTCAGTATGCTATTGCTGCAAAGGCTAGGAGTCTTTGTGATGAAATTCAACAAAAATATGGTTGAAAAGAGACATTCAATGCTAGCAAAGGATGGTTTGTAAGGTTCAAGCAAAGCTCCCAAATTCATCACATAAAAATTAGTGGAGTGGCTGCTAGTGCCAACATTGAAGCAACTTGCACATTCACCGCCAAATTCAAGAAAAGTATGGAGGACAATGACTTTCCACCAGATCTTGTTTTTAACATGGATGAGACAGGGTTGTATTGGAAAAATTTAATGCCAAGAACTTATGTCTCGAGGGAAGAAAAATCGGCGCCTGGCTTCAAGGCATCCAAGGACCAATTTACTCTGCTCCTTGGAGGGAATGCATCAGGAACTCTAAAATTAAAGCCATTATGATGTATCACTCCAAAACTCCCAGAATAATGAAAGGCATTCCAAAATCTTGTTTGCCAGACATCTAGACTTCAAACAGAAAAGCTTTGGTCATGCAACAAATTTTCTCAGAATGGTTTTCTAAGCACTTTTGCCATAGTGTGTTACAGTTCTGCAATCAAAACAATCTGCCTCGAAAGGCTCTTCCATTGCTTAACAACACCTCAGGGAATCCACCAAACTTGGAAGATGTTAAGTCAGAGCTTGAGGTTAAGATTCCATGAAAGAGTATTGGAAAGATTAAGACATTTTAAAAGCTACTGATAACATAAATATGAAGTGGGAAGCAGTAACTGTGTCATGTATGGAAGGTGTGTGGCATAAAATTAGGCCTAGCAACAAGAATTATGGTACAAATTGTGACAATCTGGACATGCTGATCAAAGAGATAAGTGAAATAGCAGAAGAAGTTATCTAGACAATGTCGATCCCATGGGCAACACTAAAGTTTTAGAAAGTCACTCCCAGCCACTGTCCAATGAAGAACTTTATGACTTAACCCAACAACTGACTAAACGGCAGAAGGAAGATGAAGATGAGGAGGATCGTGGAACCAAAGCAATGCAGACGAAGGACCTTACTGATATGCTTTCTGCTAAAGATATGGCAGTCATTCATTACACCACCCTTGGACTAGATCTGCTCTCAAGTACATATCTTTACACATTACTGTTTCTATGGTTCCTAGTGATTGAGAATAACTCAATCTAAGAGGTCCACCAGGTTAGGTGCTTCTTTGCCCGAAAATGGAAAAACAGCCAGCTTCCATAACATTGTGCTTCTTTAAAAAATTAAACAATGAGTAAAGTCCCCCCAAAAATTTTGTCACTCAACTAGTCATGTTCTGCTGCCTCTTTTGGAGTTCTTGACCCTTAAAGATGGGAACAATATTTAGTCCTGAAACAATGACAGGGAATTACCACTCTACAGTGCATAATATCTCAGAAGAGCACACATCTCACAAGACGATTTGGTGACGTAAGCCTTGGTTTGGCTCCCCACAGTCAGAGTTCAGAACAATCTGGTTGGCATTTCCTATGTAAATTTAAGAAGACTTCACATATTTAAGCACTAAATTTAAGGAAAAAGCTCATCTGGCATTTGAGTAAATACAGAATTATTTCCTTTTCTCAAATACATTCAGTTAATGATAGAAAGATCGCATGGGAAAGCAATAACATTGCAAATGGCACATTTCAATTCTATACCCATGCTTAAAGGCATTTCCAATACCCTGAATTACTACTTACCCCGTCTTCTATCACTGCCTGGTGGGGAAGGCTGCATAATGCCCCTGTGACTTCTTTCTCGCTCCCTCTCTCGTCCCATAGGCTCAGGAAGATGTTCCATCACACGGGAGTGTCCAGAATCCCTATCATCATGACGATCAGTCCTCTTTTCATTAATTCGCATCCGCAAATCACTGGATCCCCTGTTACATTTAAAATTTAAATCCATCAGTTGCACCTTAACTTTCTCTAATTAAACATTTTATTCCTCCAAGCACCAATGAATATACTGCTCTCTGTGTACAAAAGTAAATGTATATATTACAATGAATAGAGCAGTAACAGATGGGTGAAATACTGTGATGCTATTACATGGTCTCCATTAAGAAACAGTCTTTCAGTAAATATAATCACACAGTGGTGTAAAGGAAAGTAGTGAATACTGTTCTCAGCAATAACAGGCAGCACTCATTAAACTAAAAGGTTAACAAGTTTCTGTCCACCCTGGAAACTGTCCAGCCATAAACAGAAATACAGGCAGAAAAGTACAAAAGGAACATAAAAGTTGTAATATTGTAATGAATAAAAGAAAATCAATAGCCAAACATACAAGAAAAAATGCTATAGCACTTTTCAAATAAATGCACTAGACAAAGCAATGTCATGCATGATTTAAGGCTTTAGCTATGATGGGAGATGAGATCTGCAATCTTTTATGAATTTATACAGTGTAGAGTGGTAATTCTGTACTAACGTTTTGGGACAACTTATCAGTCCCATTTTCAGGGGTCAAAAAGTCCAAGAAGAGTGCCAGGAACACTTAGGTATGCAGTTTATACATGGAAAGCTGTGGTCAGCGAATGATTCTCAGTTAGTGTGATGCCAGCCAACAGGGTTTATGCAGTGTGAGGGAGATGGGAGGTAGGAGAGAAGCCTAGTATCTCAGTGTGACTCTGAGGTACAACAGCCTGGGAAAGTAAAGCCACTACCAAGTGCAAGATGGGAAGACAAATGAAAATCAAATATGACAAAGGACGAACATATACCGTATTTGCTCGCGTAATTTCCGCTCCCGCGTATTTTGCACACCCTAATTTTTAAAGGATGATTTTGGACTTATTTTTGCTCCACGTATTTCACGCACCATAATTTTACTGTTTTTAATAGGGTGTTGTGCAGTTCGCACCCCAACATGAAGTTGCATCAAGGACGCATCGATCAACTATCAATTGAATATTTACTATGTTCTCATTGATTATAGACTACTGAATGGACAGTGGTATATACAGTGCATTCATTAC
>Ga0099364_10014621_pt1 | contig 10422 bp, 8 predicted proteins | sample TergutTh196P3_FD_73070 | JGI IMG/M metagenome (GOLD analysis project Ga0099364, IMG submission 73070) | Microcerotermes parvus P3 segment gut microbial communities from Pointe-Noire, Republic of the Congo - Th196 P3 | ecosystem: Host-associated > Arthropoda: Insects > Digestive system > Gut ...
TGCTTGGTTTATGTTGCAGTTGACAGACCGCAATCTTAGTCTAGCACCGGGAGGTTTTAGAATGGCAACAGCCATAATGACGCTAAAGCCTTGCCCCCGGCATAGCCGGGGGTTTAGGGTGGCCAACAAGCCACCCCCTGTTATAACAGGGGTGAGGTTTTTTGAGTATAATTCTCTCTGTTCTACAGTATAGCACACTCGACGTCAAAAGTCAATCCCCTTATAGCGCCCTGTGAGCTCTAGCGAACGCCGTTAGGCATAAAGCAGACAAGATGACATTTTGATCTGCTTTATTGCGAGCTTAAGCGAGCTAGACCAACTTCGCCACTGTCTCGATGGATACTTTTGATGTTCCTAACGGAGTACGTCAATCTACGGTCGGTAACTGGTATGGTTCATCTTTGCTAACGACAACCACTACGGGCTCCACAGCCATCAATAATAGCTCCATTGTTTCAGGTGGGCACAATAACTATCGTAAGTATCGTGGCTTCTCCCTCCGCTGTGTCTACCCGTAGGGGGTGGGGAGGGAGCTACGCTTTAGCACCCGACAAATACGCCTCAACAAACCCATCAATCCCCCCATCCAACACCTTCTCCGCATCCCCCACCTCATATCCCGTCCTCGTATCCTTCACTAGCTTATACGGATGCAGCACATAATTCCGAATCTGCTGCCCCCAACTCGCACTCTCCCCCGCCCTAAGCTCATCCAAAGACGCCGCCTTCTGCTCCGCCCGGAGCTGCTCCAACTTCCCCAGCAACACCTTCATCGCTAGCTGCTTATTCTTCAACTGCGACCGCTCATTCTGAATCGCCACCACCGTCCCCGTCGGGATATGCGTCACCCGCACCGCCGAATCCGTCGTATTCACACTCTGCCCCCCATGCCCCCCGGCCCGATACACATCAATTTTCAAATCCGCCGGGTCAATGCTCACCGCCGCCTCATCCATCACCGGCAACACCTCCACCAGCGCAAACGACGTCTGCCGCTTCGCATCCGCATTAAACGGCGATAACCGCACCAACCGATGCACCCCATGCTCACCCCGCAGCTTCCCATACGCATACGCCCCCGCTACCTCAAACACCGAAGTCTTCACCCCCGCCTCACCCCCCTCCTGCCGCTCAACTTGCGCCACCGAAAACCCCTGTTTCTCCGCCCACCGCAAATACATCCGCTCCACCATTTCCGTCCAATCCTCCGCATCCGCACCCCCCACACCCGCCGTCAACCGCACTATCGCATCCCCCGCGTCATGCGGCTCCGAAAACCAAAGTAACGGCCTTAAAGCCTCCAAATCCCGCCCCACCTCCGCCAACTCCGCCTCCGCCAACTCCCTACTCTCCTCATCCCCTAGTTCAAAAAACTCCCGCGCCGAAAGCGCCTTCTTCCGCACCAGAACCCACGGCTCCACCACCTTCTGCAAACTCGCCATCTCCTTACTCATCGCTTGCGCCCTGTCGCTATCACTCCAAGCATCCGGCCGTGCCAGCTCCAGCGTCAACTCTTCCAGCCGCGCAATTTTCGCATCCAACCCCAACTTCCCCCAAGCCGCCTCAATCTCCGCCAACCTCTCTTCTACCTCTTTCATAAACTATTCACCGCCTCTGTAAACTCTCCGCCCCAACTATTCGGCGCCCCCGGACTGAGAATCACCGCATCCCCCGTCTCCGCATAAATCGTCATCGCCCGCACCACATCCCCCACCGTCGAAGTCGCCAGATTCTCCACATTCGGAAACCTTGCCACCAAAAACTCCTGCTGCAACCGTTTCGCCGTCTCACCCAGCAACATCACCCGCTTCACCCCTAGTTCCTGACACTTACTCGCGAGCAGCGTATAATCCAACCCCACTTCCTGCCCGCCCACCAAAAGAATCTTCGGCTTCATGATAGCCCTTAGCGCCGCCATCGTCGCCATCGGCACCACACTAGCCGCGTCATTATAAAAATCCTCATCATCCACCGTCCGCACCAGCTGCAAATGTTCCGGTAACCTCTTATATTCCCGCAAACTCTCCACCGCCTTCTCCATATCCATCCCTAAGGCCCGCGCCACCCCCAGCGCCATCAACGCATTATGCCACTCATGCGGATATAGTCGAAGATCCGTCACCTCCGCCAACTTCTCCATGTCATCCACCAGCCAAATCTTCTTCTCCTCCGTAATACTATCCCCCGTAAACTCCAAATGCAGCCCATCATTATTCGGCACCGCCACCTTCCTACCCTTACTCTCCGCCGCCATCCGAAAACACTCTTCATCCCGCGCATCATACACCGTCAAATCGTTCTCCCGCTGCCAATGCGTCACATTTTCCAGCACATTATAATAGTCCTTAAACTCACCATATTCCACCGGATTCTCAATATCAATCGTATTCAGCACCGCCACCTGCGGCGACATATCTAAGCCCCGAAGATCCCGCGCCTGCATCGGATAAATCACATAATCCCCGAGCTTCATCAGCTTCAACATCTCCGCAATCGTCCGCTTCCCCACCGTCCCCGCAATCCCAATAATCGGATGCGTAGCCGCCGCAAAAAACTGCCTTACCGCCGGATTCACCACCGGATTCGCCCCCGCCCCTACCGACGCCGCCGCATCCTCCCGCCTACCTACCACAGAGTCCCCCTACCACGAGTTCACGAGCTCCATAAATTTTTCTCCCCGCTCTACGTAGTTCTTAAACATATCAAAACTCGGCGCACTCGGGCTGAGCAGCACCACGTCCCCGCTCTCCGCCACCTCACGCGCTCTGGTCACCGCCGCCCCCATCGTCCCCACCACCTCATGCGCCTTCCCCAGCTTCTCCAGCTCCGCCGCAATCTTCGGCCCCGTCTGCCCAATCAACAGCACCATCTTCACCTTCGGATTATCCATCACCTTCGCCAGCTCCGCCTCCATGCCCATCCCCTGATCCACCCCACCCACTATCAGCACCAGCGGCTTATCAAACGACTCCAAAATCGCCGCCCTTAAACTCGTCAACGTCGTCGAAATACTATCATTCACATACTCCACCCCATCCACCTCACGCACCAACGCCAACCGATGCGGCAACCCCTTAAAATCCGCTATCCCCTTCTGTATCACCGCCCGATCCGTCACCCCCAGAACTTCCACCGCCCGCACCGCCGCCTCCGCATTCCGCAGGTTATGCGCTCCTAAAAGCCCCACTTCATAATCAAACCCCTCCGTCGGATAGCCAATCTTCTCCCCCGCACTCCGACTCGCCACCTCCGTCGCTAGTCTATTCGTCCGATCATAAATCACCACATCATTCGCCCCCTGATGCTTCACGATATTCGCCTTCGCACCCACATAATCCGCCATATCCCGATGCACATCCAAATGCGCCTCCTCAATCGGCACAATCACCGCCACATGCGGCGACTTCTCCACGTCCCACAACTGATAACTACTCATCTCATACACCACCACATCGTCCGCCCGCACCTCATCCAGCGCATCTAGCGCCGGCTCCCCGATATTCCCCAGCAAATGCGTCCGCCGCCCCGCCGCCTCTAAAATCGACGCCACAAACGACGCTGTCGTCCCCTTGCCCTTCGTCCCCGTCACCCCCACCACCACCGCCGGACACCGCTCCATAAACTCCCGCGTCACACTCGTCACCTGCCTCGCCCCCACTATCTTATACGGTGGTACACTCGGGCTCCGCACCGCCAAATCATACCCACTTAAGTCCTCACCATCATACTTCTCCATCACCGTAATCTCCGCTTCCGGCTCGTGCTTTTTATACCACCGCTCCGCACTTCTCCCCTCTAGCCCATACCCCAAAATCGCTATCTTCATCACTTCTCCCCCTTCGCTTCTCGCGCCAACGCCGGCAAAATCTCCCCCAACCGCTTTACCTGCTTCTCGTCCCCATTCGCCACCGCCACCATCGCGCTTAAATCACTCTTCATAATTTCCCGCACCACCCCAACCATCATCTCACCACTTAAGCCCGCAATCCGCTCCGGCACCTCAGACGCCAGCGCCACCTCACCATAATTCGCAAACCTCTCCGCATAAAAATCCCCCACCCTGCCCACCGTCTGCATATTCATCTGGTGCCGCCCCAAGAAATAATTCTGCACCAGCTCCACATCCGCCCCGTCCACCGCCCCATCTGCCACCGCCGCCAGTTCTCGCTCCATCACGCCAAACAGCTCATCCGCCGTCTCATAGTTCGCGTCCCCACCAAAATCCCAACTACAATTACTCTGTCCAATCTGCAAATCCGAAAACACCCCATACGTCAGCCCCTTCTTCCGCGCCTGTCCCAGAATCCGACTCGACAACGTCCCCGTGAGCAGATGATTCACCGCACTCATCGCGTCCGTCTCCGCCAAAGTCAGCCGCCGCGGCAAAAGCATCGCTATCCCAAACGACAAATTCGTCGCATCCGCCCTTCTGATCATCACCGGCTCGCTCCGCCGATATTCCACCTCCGAAAAAGCCAACTCCTCGCCCTCTAGGAGCGGCATCTCCTCCAACATCTTCCTAATCTCCGCCTCCCTGCCCCGCAAGTTCCCAGAAATCACAAACCGCATATTCCTCGCCGTATGTGTCCGCCCATAATGCTCCCGCACATCCTCCAGCCGTATCTTATCCAACGTCCCCACCCGCTCATCCAGCAGCAACACATCCTCTCCCACCGCCCGCTGCAAACTCGGCCAGATCAGCCGCCCATAATCATTCTGATACCCCACCAGCTCATTGCGAATATTCCCCCGCTCGCTATCAAACTCCTCCTCATTGAACTTCGGACTCGCCACGCTAAGCAGCTGCAACTCCAGAATCCGCTTCCACTCAAAATCCGCACATTCCGCCAAATAACAGATAAAATAATCCGACGTATAAGCATTATGATACGCCCCATTCTTCGTAAACTCGTCCTCAAACGCATGCGTATCAGCATATTTCGCGTTTGCCCCAAACGCCATATGCTCCATCAGATGCGCCACCTCATACACATCATGACTCTTCGTAAACGCATTCCCTGCCCGAAAATAAAACTTAAAATTCATCACCGTCGCCCCAGGCACGTCTATCAACAGCCCGCGCGCGCCACTCGTCAACTCAACCTCTCTTACTGTATGTTCCATTAGCCTATTGTACCACTCCGCGACCCCTGCGAGAAGACGTCATACTCGTCGTCTAAAAGCCAGCCACTCCGGCACATTACCGTCGCCAAACTTAATCTCCGGCCACTGATTCACCTCAGCCCGCGTCACGTCATAGTACTTCGCATACACCACATCCACGCTGCCATACAGCGCCTCGCTCATCGACAGCCCCAACTTCGCCGCTGCCTCCTCTACTTCAACCTCACTCGGCCCTTCCAGCTCAACAATCGGCGGCAACCACGGCCAAGTGTCCAGCGCCACTTCCACCGCCCCCAGATACCAAACCTCCCTTAGTGTCTCCTGTTCACTCTTCGCCTTCATGCCGAACGCCTTCAACATCTCCACACCCTTTTCATAGTCGCTGATGTCGATGTCAATCTCTTTCATACCGTTGATGTCATTTGATTCAAACTGCTTATAAGTCATCGTCACTAGCCCCGCGCCCTCCCGCACCCTAGCAAACGACCTCGGCCCAAGATCAAACACCGTCCTCTGATTCTTTCCTTCAGGTCGCACCATTTCCGCCCCGGCCACTCGGAGCACCGCCCTCAGCACATCGTGCTTCACGTCCACCCACTTCGCCTCAATCTCCGTCGTCATATTCCTCCATATATACTCCTAGTTTATCACAGGCCACGCTTCTTAACGCCCTCTGACAAAGATCACCGAAAGACGAAGATCGCCGAAAAGAAAATAGAGCGCGGAGAAAACATCCGCGCTCTATCCATGTTTGTTTAGGTTTTTGTTTTATTTATTTATCTTTGGGAAGCAGGCACTTTCATGTGCGAAAGTACTACTTAAAACACCCCTCAGACAACAAAAATATATCGCATTCTACGTCATAAGTCAATAGTTTTGGCATAGTTTTATAATATTTGCACAAGTTTAGCCTGTGGATAACTCTTCCTTTTGCCACCACAATATGAAAAAGCCACGGATTCATTCCGAGCTTTTTCATCAAGCTAAGGAAGCAAAAACTTGATTTCTTAGTCCTGGTGGGCAAGATGGGAATCGAACCCATATGGCTTTTGGCCAGCGGATTTTAAGTCCACAGCGTCTACCAGTTCCGCCACTCGCCCAGTAGTCAAATTATACCACAAAACGCCCTCTCTCATCTTGCCACCCCTCCTCCCACATGATAGAATAGTCTTATGATTATTCTCGAAGGCGTCAGCAAGCGCTATGTAGACATCAAAAACGAGGCTCCAGCCCTCGACAACGTCAGCCTTCACATCAAACCACGCGAATTCGTCGTCGTCGTCGGCGCCAGCGGTGCCGGCAAATCCACTCTCCTCAAAATGATCACTCGCGAAGAGCTCCCTAACTCCGGTCGCATCATCGTCGGCGGTATCGATTACTCCCACATCAAGCGCAAGCACGTCCCCCACCTCCGCCGCCGCATCGGCGTCGTCTTCCAAGATTTCAAGCTTCTCCCTGACCGCACCGTCTTTGAAAACGTCGCCTTCGCCCTCGAAATCGCCGATCACACCCACAAAGAAATCATGGCCATCGTCCCTAAAGTCCTGGAATTGGTCGGCCTCACCGGCAAGGAGACTAAGTTCCCCCACCAGCTATCCGGCGGCGAAAAGCAACGCGTCGCCATCGCTCGTTCCGTCGCCCGCCAGCCTCGCATCCTCATCGCTGATGAGCCCACCGGCAACCTCGACAACAAACACACCTGGGACATCGTCGAACTCATCCAAAAGATCAACGCCCTCGGCACCACTGTTATCTTCACCACCCACAACCTCGAAATCGTTCACCGACTCAACGAACGCACCCTCCGCATTGAGGATGGCCGTCTCGTAGCTGATATCGCACAAGGAAAGGTAAGGGTAGGACGATGAGCCCGCGCAAACCAGATCAAGCAACCAAGAAAAACCTCCAAACGCTCACCCAACAAAAACGCCGCCGTACCGTCGCCTTGCAACGCAAAATGCGTTACGGCGTCAAGAGTTTCATGCGCAACGCCTGGCTCTCTGTTGCCGCCACCGCTGTTATGGTCATCGCTCTATTGATTGTCGGCGTCGCCGCCATGGCCGAGCGCATCCTGTCTGACACTATGTCAGACCTCATGGAACGCATGAGCTATTCCCTCTACCTCAACACCGAAACCACCGATGAATCCGTTGGTATCATCACCGGTCGCCTCCTCGCTCTCGATAGCGTCGACCGCATCGAAATCATCTCTCCAACAGACGCTTTCAACCAATTCCGAGAGGACAACTCTCATCTCGACGACGTCTTCCACGAGCTCGGCACCCTAAATCGCTTCCCCTGGATTATTCGTCTCCATATGTATGATTATCTCGAAATTACCGACCTCCAGCGACTCGTCGCCTCCGACCGCCTCATCATCGATTCACTTGACCCCAGTAACCCGCCCAGCTTTTCTGACCAGCAAAGCAATGCCCGCGCCACCATCGAACAAATCGCCAACATGGCCAGAAACGTCGAACGAGCCGGCGTCATCGGTGGTATCGCCTTCATTGTCATCGCCATCCTCATCGTCTTCAACACCATCCGCATGGCCATTTTCCACCGCAAAGACGAAATCTACATGATGAAACTCATCGGCGCCGATCGCGGCTTTATCAGAGGTCCGTTCATCGTCGAAGCTATTCTCTACGGTGTTTTTGCCGGCCTCATCTCTTTCGGCATCCTAATCGGTATCCTCGTCGGTGTCCGCAACCTCGGCTACTACGGCCTCGCGGTCGACGCCACCTATAACGCTTTCAAGGACTACTGGTGGGCTGTCGTCGGCGCCCTTCTTCTTCTCGGCGTCGTCATCGGCATCATTTCCTCTCTTCTCGCAACCCGCCGCTACCTCAATCTCCACGTCAAGAACTAACCCTTTTAGCTAATTTATGCGAGCCCTAGCTCGCCCATCTAAATCATCTTGGTAGGCGAGGAGGGACTCGAACCCTCAAGGTCGTAAGACCAGCAAATTTTGAGTCTGCCGCGTATACCATTCCGCCACTCGCCCGTGTCCATAGAATACCACAAAACTCCTCTTTAGGATAGACCTCTCCGAACCCCTTAGACGTTTGCTTTATCTATTCCTGTGTGGTAAAATAAAAGCAATGCTTACAGGTCTGTTATTAGCCCTGCCAGGCATGTCCCTTAACAATATGTTTAGCGCATATGCAAGTTTACCAAGCGACCGGGAAATCGCCAAACTTGCTGGGGACAGATAGCATCCTGCAGGGCAATAACCTGCATCCACCGTAATTTCGTCGGCCGGGAAACCTTCGATCTTACCAAAATCTGACCATACTAACGGACAAAAGTTTAACAACAGCAGTTCTAAGATGCGATTCGTCAACAAGCGGCACGGGAAACCGCTTACTAACACCCACACGTTACCCTTACCAAGCGACCGAGAAATCGCTTAAGGCTTTGCGTTGGGATTTTTTTGACCCCAAAAAGACTCTGCACCATATTTTGCACTATCCGTAATTTCAACTTTTCTGAAAACCCGAAAGGAGTTGTATTGGCAATGAAGAACAAACTGAGCGCATTCATCCCGTTGTTGTTGGCACTTTTCGTGCTCTTCCCTGCAACGGCATACGCTGCCTCGGTGAATAATAACGCTGTCGACGACGAATACGTCAAGGAATTGACAGAGCTCGTCGAAGCCAGCACAATGGTTATGTTTTCAAACAACGCCATTGTCACTCAGGGGTATAACCCCAGCACCGAGGAATCTGAGCTAACGGCCGCCTACACTGGCTCCCGACAGCTCACCACCCGCGTCTCGATCGGGCATTTACTTGAGCCTTTTGGCTACGAAGTAACCATCGACACGCGCGTCCGGCCCAGGACTGTAACCGCTACTTTGGCAGGCGAAACGGAATTAACCTTCCGCATCAGCCAAAGAAACGTTACCTCCAAGAGGCTATGGAATGACCCTGCGTCGAATCTGGTTCAAAATATCAACCAGCTTCTGGCAATGGAAGATTTAGTCGCCCTACTCAGCCCGCAAGTTATCGCCGATTTAATCCAAAGCCGGGATCAGGCCAGTTTAATGGCTACTCCCGAGTTTACGAATACGAATCTGCGAAACAACATTACCCTTAGTGGGGGGATGGCTTTAATCAACACCAGCGAAACGTTCATAGCAAACCAATTTAACATTGGGTTCATCGTGCAAAACGGCGTCGTTATCGCCGGCCCGCTCGATGTTATCAACGCTATCAACGCTCTCGGGGACACCGACAGGACGGCCTTCGTTGCCAACCTCGTCGCCCCCATGCAAGAAAAAGCAACCGAAACAGTCCGCGAAGAACTCGCCAGGCAGGCCGAAGAAGCCGCCCGCATAGAAGCCGAACAACGTGAGCAGGATAGGGATTCCAGCTCCACCAACGGCGGAACTAGCGGCGGTAATGACTGGAGACCTCCCGCAGTAACGTATTACACCGTTAGGTTTGACCTCAGCGGCGGCGTCTACTCCGGGGACCAAAATCTCCTCGTCCAAACTGTTCGCGCCGGCCACAATGCGATAGGTCTCAGCAACAACCCGACCAAAAGCGGCTTTAACTTTGCCGGCTGGTCACCCGCGTTGAACCTCAACGACGTTCGCGCAAACCGGACCTTCGTGGCTCAATGGACACCTGTCGTGGTTCCTACAACCTACACAGTTACGTTCAACCCGAACGGTGGTTCTGTCGTATCCGGCAACCTTGTCCAAACAATTACTGCCGGGCAAAGTGCGACTCCCCCGACCGTTACGCGCCCCGACTTCAGCTTTGCTGGCTGGGCTCCCACGGATGGTTGGCAAAACGTTCACCAAAACGTGACTCTAACCGCGCAATGGACACCCATTACCGTTCCTGTCTATCACACGGTCACCTTCAACCTGAACGGCGGCACCTACGCCGGCAATCAGAACCTCCTTGTACAGTCTGTACTTGAAGGCACGAACGCGACCGCTCTGACAGGCAATCCCACCCGCGAAAACTATACGTTTACCGGTTGGTCGCCTGCCGTCAATGTGAATAACGTGACGGAAAGCAGGACGTTTACAGCACAATGGGCGCCGAACGCAGTCACCCACACGGTCATCTTTGACCTGAATGGTGGTACCCGCATCGGTGGCGGCATGCTTATTCAAGAAGTAGTCACCGGCCAAAACGCGGCTCTCCCAATTGTTGAGCTTACCGGTTACACCTTCGAAGGTTGGGATCCGGCAAGCGGCTGGGAAAATGTCACCGACAATATCACCTTCACTGCTCAGTGGGAGTTAATCACTCCTCCGGGACCGTGGACAGTCACTTT
>Ga0099364_10014622_pt1 | contig 10422 bp, 11 predicted proteins | sample TergutTh196P3_FD_73070 | JGI IMG/M metagenome (GOLD analysis project Ga0099364, IMG submission 73070) | Microcerotermes parvus P3 segment gut microbial communities from Pointe-Noire, Republic of the Congo - Th196 P3 | ecosystem: Host-associated > Arthropoda: Insects > Digestive system > Gut ...
CCCTTTCCGTTATCCGACAGGGATTGTTCGGGTCATAGAGTATGACAACTTCTTCTCCAACATATCTACCTCTTTCTCCAATCTCCAAGCGAGTATCATAGGCTACGCTATCTACTAAATACCGAACATAAATATCCGCAGGAGCGTCAGACTCCTTGCCGCGTATGCTTGAGACAATTGCCGTTGTTTCATGTCCATGATTAATAAGGGCTCTTAGTTCTGTTCTAAAATTGGCATATATGGCCACACTTACAACAATAATGGTAATGCCTAATATAAAACATAACACTCCAGACACTTTCATTGTGGATAACTTTTTTTAAAATTGTTTTGTCATGGCAGCGCCTCGCTCAGGCTAATGATTTCGTCAAACGAATCCACGATATCAAGCCATTGAACAGCAGCCTCTTTGTATCAGCTTGGGATCCGCTATGTTTATTTAACTGAAATCTTCCGGTATATTCAATAATAAGGGAAACAAAATGGAAAAAATAACTAAAAGTATGGCGTCAAATGAGGAATACATCGTAATCCTTTCAGGGTTATTTTTGTTGTAATATACTGTAACAACACCGCCGAGGCTAGCGGAAACGCTGCGGCCATGCTCTGTCTCATACACTTCGCCGTCCACATAATACCGATATACAGCAAGGTATGTACGTTCTACCGAATCTTGTGACACTGACCATCGACGAGTTATAACTGCATCAACTGCAACTCCGTTTTGAATTTTACTCAAATGATTCAAAGTAACATATGTATGACCAACTACAAACACTGCCGTCGCTGCAAAAACCACTACATATGCACCAAAGGAAACGCCCTGTGCAGTATCCATGGCTATACTTTTGAAACCCGTTGAGTATAAAACTAACCTAACCAAACTATTTATCAATCTAAATGAAAACAAGATTAGAACTATATATATGCAGATCCTGGATGTTATTTGTTTTTCATCGCTTGTGAACCATGAATCCCTCTTAACAGTAAACGCGATTATAACTGTAAGGGATATTATCATGTTAAGAATTGCTCCTCTGAAATTCCAGAGAATAAGCCATTTTATAAGCGGGTGAGCTTGGGTTCCCATTTTCCCTCCATTCTAAGCCGCGAGAGCGGCTAACATCTCTTCAAAGGAGTCCTCAAGGGGATACCATTCAACGGATTCTCTTGTACGGCTGTTCGTTGCGTTTTCAAGGTAATTGAGGTTAATTTGTTCGTAATCAGTTACATCAGGCATCTCAATGTTCTTTATTTCATCCACCACATAGCCTGTTATTGTTATCATGCTTCTTATAAGCCGTCCTATGTTTTTACCTTTATCCATTAGATCAACAGGTTTACCTCTCCCAGCTTCAAAAATAACAAACCGCTCAGGAGTAACTGTCGAGAACTGCCAGTCATTCTCTTGCAGCTTAAGAAGGGGAGATGCGGCAGCAAAATAGGCATAATCAGCAGCTCTACCAATTTCATATGGATTATCTGACAACTCACCATCTTTTATAATGATGGATTGTAAAAACTAAATACAGCAAATGGTAAAATGTTTATATAGTTTGTGTAAAATATTTCACAAGAATCCGGACGAGGCGTTCGCTTACCGTTAGCCGTTAGGAGCGGAAGCAATATAGCGTTTCGAAAACTTACGTAATTTTTACACAATCATGCTATCAGGTTTTACAAATAGAACATATACTGTGTTTGACTTCCGGCATTTTGTGAAGATTTGGAGGGCGCTTATGAGTCTGAAAGAACTCAACGCGATAGAGCTGACACCTGAGATGAACAAGATGATTATCGAAGCTCTAAAATCGAAACAGGATTATACGAGCCTGTACGCCACAAAGCTCATCATTGAGTTAAATGCTGAACTTGCGCAGTATAAAGCCGCCGCTATTTCCGCATGAGCATTCAGAGAATCTGACATATAAAAAACTTCTCTTTTCATTTTTGTCCTCATATTCTTAATGGACTGATGGGAGCCTTTGGCTCCCATCAGTCCATTAAGAATGTTGTCGAATTGCAGTGGAACGCGAGAACAGCGGCCCACTCCATGAATGGGCGGCAATGCCATATTTCTATTGTGTCATCTGCTCCCAATCAAGCTCCGATTCCCCAGCTGCCGAATCACCGGCGACCCTGAAGCCGTAATGCGCGTAGCCCTGCGACCACTGCGCCCTTACATCGTATACATACCCTTCGCCGCCGTTTGACAAGGTAATAATGTAGTTTGATACTTCTACCGGCTCATATGAATCGTAGTATTCAAAAGCCTTTCCCATATATTCTTCCGGCCAGCGACGTACCGTTAGCGAATCGGGAGCAAGCGCGAAGCCGATTTCGACCTCAGACGCATCGCTGTCGATTACATGCAAGTAAGGTCCGGCATCCAAAGAAGACAGTGCATCCCTGAGCATACCTCGCACGGGTCTATCATCATACATGACGAACCAATCGGCCAATCCGGATTGTACGGAAGCTTCATGCAGCTTGCCATTGGCCATATACCTCAGAATCATCGTGTAAGGCTCTTCTGTTTGATGCGGTACTATGCTGCCGCTTGGGGATATGGCTGCAGCATGAGTGCCGCCGATCATATTGGCATCGACATGGGAGCCGCTGCTCATGGCGGGCCCACATGCAGTTAATAAGGAAACCGCCGGAAAACTTGTGAGCACCAAAAGATACAAAAATCGTTTCATAAAAAGTTCCTAATTCAGCGTACTCAGCCACAGTGCGTAAACATTCGCATAGTCTTTGATAGTCATTACTCTGATGGTCATACTAAACTTTCCCTTCACATCTCCTACAAAAAGCACAGCCTATATCGGAAACGAGGATGATGCCATCATAGCACATGCACTCAGCTTTCGCAAGATTCAAGAGCATGGAACGCAGGGCAATCGCTTACTCCGTCCTGAGCGCCACAACTGGGTCTTTCTTTGCAGCCATTTTTGACGGGACGAACCCGGCTATCAGCGTCAGCCCCATGCTTCCGAGAACAAGCGCGACTGCGGACATGAGCGGAAGGGCAGCAATTCCGTCTACTCCGGCAATGAGCGAGACAATGCTGTTTATCGGCAGTTGGAGAAGGTATGCCACGCCTATCCCAATTAACCCCGCAACCATGCCGATTAGCACCGCTTCCGCGTTGAACACCCGTGAAATGTCTTTCTTTCTCGCCCCCACGCTCCGCAGGATGCCGATTTCCTTTGTCCGCTCAATGACTGACACGTAAATGATAATAGCAATCATAATCGTGGAAACCACAAGCGATATTGCAGCGAACGCGATCAGAACCAATGTGATCGTACCCAGCATTGTGACGAACATGCTCTCAACCATCTGCGCGATGTCGGTGTAGACAATCTGATCTGCAGCGCGCTTGCCCACGTTATATGCATCAAGATAATCCTTGATGGCATCTTTGCCCGCGTAATCCGCAGGATAAATGCTTATGCCGGTCGGTGTCGTATCAGCGCCCAATTGGAGCAGTCTGTGCCTTTTGTCATCGTCGCCGGTAAAAGGCGTATTCAGAATTACATCCATGTCCGAGCTGTGCTGCGTTATCGCAATTTCCGACTGCCGTGCGTTATCGACAATAAAATCGGTAAGTGCTGTGGTGTACACCAATCCCGGCGAAAGGTAGTCTATCAATGAAGCAGTGTTTTCTTTGATGCGCAGAATACCCGTTATAGTCAGCGGGATGCCCTCCCCGTTATCGTACAAGTTGTCGTATTCAGAAACAGACGCAGGGGCAAAAAGCCCATCCTCTGATTGAGTATAGTATGCGTCATTTGGTATGACTTTTAGTATTGTTTTGCCGATAAAATCGGTCAGCCTATGGCTGTCAGTTTCCGTAAAGATACCTAGTTTTTCATAGAACGACTTGTCGATCCTGTTGTATTCATCGACGACTATGGCAACTTCATTCATTTCTACCGGCAAGCGGCTACCTTCGCCAACAAGATCATACAGCGAAAGGATCAACTCTTCGTCATCGTCCATTTCTTGCCAAAATAACCCGCTGCCACCAAACATCGCCCCCATGCCGCTGCCTCCATCTGAGGTCGTCGCGAATTTCACCACCGATTCCTCGCCTTTGGCAAGCAGGTTGATCTCCACAGCCCTTGAATACGAAACCGCGCTCACCGCGCCGGGCAGTTCGGATTGAATGCTTGCAATATAATCGAAATAGTCTTCGGTCAGTACATTTTGATGCCGTACGGTGTTTGCGCTTCGGTCATATCTGTACAGCACATCGTCATCGGTAAACCTGCCTGTTTCGTCGGCGCGGCTCAAAAGCGGGTTGCCGCCGTCCATGTTTGGGCCTCTTTCTAATATCTGCGGCGACTCGTTTATGCTGATCGGAAGCCCCGCCAGCGATTCCCTCTGCATTTGCGCCATGTAACCGGACAGCCCGCTCGACAGCGCAAGAACCAACGCGACGCCGATAATACCGATGCTGCCCGCAATGGCTGTTGTTATCGTCCTGCCCTTTTTTGTGAGCAGGTTTTTGAAAGAAAGCGTCACGGCGGTCTTCGCGGACATGGATGTTTTTTTGAGCGTTTTCTTGTCGGTACGCAGAGCTTCACTCCGGTTTGCAGTGCCATTGCCGTCCTTGAACAGCGGGTTAGAATCCGACTGCAGCTCGCCGTCCAGTAAGCGTATGATACGGCTGCTGTACATTTCTGCCAGTTCACTGTTGTGCGTTACCATGATAACCAGCTTGGTCTTGGCGATTTCCTTCAGTATCTCCATGACCTGTACGCTCGTTTGGCTGTCAAGCGCCCCGGTCGGCTCGTCGGCGAGGATGATCTCCGGATTGTTGACAAGAGCCCTTGCGATAGCCACCCTCTGCGTCTGCCCGCCCGACAGTTGGTTTGGGCGTTTTTTTATCTGATCCGACAGTCCGACTGCTTTGAGCGCTTCCTTTGCCCTACGCCTTCTCTCGGAAGCAGATACGCCGGACAGCGTCATTGCGATTTCAACATTTTGCAATACCGTCTGATGACCTATCAGGTTATAGTTTTGGAAAACAAACCCAATAGAACGGTTCCTGTATGCGTCCCAATCCGCGTCTTTGAAACTCTTAGTTGACAGGCCTTTGAGGTCAATATCCCCCGAATCATAGCGGTCAAGCCCGCCTATGATGTTTAGCAACGTGGTCTTGCCGCAGCCGGATGGCCCTAAGATCGAAACGAACTCGTTTTCACGAAATTCGAGCGATACCCCCTGCAATGCGTGGACAATATCGCCGTTGCGGTATGTTTTATGGATGTCCGTGAGTTTCAGCTTTGACATGATAAGCCCCCCTTGTTTATGGTTTTGCCGTTGATCTTGTCCAAAGAATAACAGGCAAAAGTAAACTCGGAAGGCTTAGAAGTTAAAACGTGGGTTAACAATGGTAAACTGAGGGTAAACTAAATTGTGTAAATTAAACTAAACTATACTAAACGATATTAAACCATACTATACCATACCATACCAAACGATATTAAACTATACGCTAAAGCGATACCCCGCTCCCCATACTGTTTGTACATACTCAGGGTTCTGAGGGTCTTTTTCTATTTTTTCGCGGATTCGGTTTATATGCACTGCGACAGTTTTCAAATCTCCGAAAGCGTCCATGCCCCAAATGCGCTCATATAAATGCTCCTTACTGAAAACATGATTGGGGTTGGAAATCAGAAAAAGCAGCAGCTCGTATTCCTTGTTTTTAAGCTCAATTTCTTTATCCCCGACATATACTTTCCTTGTTTGAAGATTCAAGCGGAGCGAGCCTACGTCAATTTCCTGTGTTTTCTCATTGCCGCCGGAGGCTGACATCAGGCGCTCATATTGTGCAAGATTGGCTTTGACACGCGCCACAAGTTCGGTCGGGGAAAAAGGCTTTGATATATAATCGTCGGCGCCGAGTCCAAGACCGCGCACCTTGTCCACATCTTCAATGCGCGCCGTTACCATCAAGATAGGAACGTTTATTTTATCCCTTATCCGTTTGCATACCTCATATCCATCCATGCCGGGCAGCATAAGGTCGAGCAGAATGAGGTTGTACTGCCCGGTCAAGGCTTCCTCCATGCCCTTTATACCGTCGGTTCTCAGCGTAACCTCATAACCGCTGATTTCTAAAAAATCACGCTGTATTTCCGCTATTGCAACATCATCCTCAATAATCAGTATCTTGTCCATTTCATTGCTCCCCATGCTTCGAGATTGGAAGCGTTATCTTTATCGCAAGTCCTCCGCCGGCTGCGTTGGCGGCTTCGATATGCCCGCCTAAACGCTCTATGATCTTCTTTGAAATCGCGAGACCTAACCCGCTCCCTTTGCTTGGCCCGCTTCTTGACGTATCGCTCCTGAAAAACACGTCAAACATTTTTGTGAGCGCTTCATCCGAAACGCCGGGGCCGTTATCCGTGAATTCGATTTTAACTGCGCCGCTCTCAACGCTGCAAGCCGCCGCCACTTCTGCGCGTTCGCTTTGAGCATACTTGACGCAGTTATTCAAAACATTGTTTATCACGTTTCGGAACTGAACAATATCTATCGCGGCATACACGTTTTCCACGTTTTCTTCCAAGTAGACAGTAAGACCCTTTTCGGAGTATTCTTTTTCGTGATATTCCATGAAACGGCGGAGCTCCTGCCCTATATCAACATCTTCCAAGCGAAAAGGAAACTCCCCGATGTCAAGTTTTGAAAACAAGAACAACTGGTTGATGGTATGCTCTAAGTCATTCGTTTTACTTTTGATGGTATCAAAGTATTTCTTCTGCATCTGCTGTGATGAGGCAACGCCCTTTTCGAGCCCTTCAATGTACGCTTTGATCGATGTGATGGGTGTCCGCAAGTCGTGGGAAATTCCCGCAATAAGCTCTCTGCGGTTTGTTTCTTCTTTTTGCTGCCGCGCTACCATGTCAGACAACTGCTGCGCCATCTCATTAAAATCTGAACAGACGGCGGTAAACTCGTCCTTGTGCCCGTATTCAATGCGATATGAAAGATTTCCGTCGCGGATTTCATGGACGCCGCTGACTAATGTGTCTATCGGCGTTATGATGCTGCGGAATACATAACGGGTTAATGCACGGTTTGTGAAAAACACTATAGTCAGTAAAAATGCAATGAAAAGCAGCGGAATGTATAACCTCGCTATTGTGTCAAATCGAAGCGGTATCTCCGTGTCGTCCGGCAGCACAATGATGTATTGGCCGCTTTCCGATTTGTAAACTGCGGCATCCTCCGTTTCGAGCGTATATTCCCCTGTGCTTATAGCTTCCTGTGCCACGCTCCTTCTCTCATGTTTGACCTTGTCAGAATCCGTTTGACGAGGGTCTATACCGGTGACACCAATAATAATTAAAGACAGGATGCCGCCCAGCACAAAAGTTAATAGCATGGGCAGGACTATCATCAGGTTGTTGGAGATCTTTATGCGCCGCTTAATTGTCACATCACTCACCAGCCTTACGTTATTGGACCGCGGAGATGGTTTCATTATTTCAATAATCTTCGGTGACTGCTAAGTGGGTATCCGAAAAACCTACTCGCAGTATTTTTGATAGTGATTGCCCTAATGGTCATAATTCAGCAGCATAGATGGTCAGTAATAATTCTGAATCATCAATTAAGCGATACTCCGGTAGGCGGCCTGAGAGTTTATTGCTTTCTGTGAGAATTATGGGCACGCCCTCGCCGCGTCTTTCCATGAAATAGTGACGGTTTGCCTCTATGCTTTCAGTCTCCAATGGGCAGCGTGAAAGCATGGCGGCAATCAGCTCGTTTCGCGTTGCTTGGCGCAGGGGCAAGGAGTCGATTGTCATTGTATTCGGTATTGAGCCCGGCGACATTATTTCCAGGCGATCTGAAAAAAGGTGTAAACGTGTTTTAGATGCGGCTATAGAATAGTCCCGGTGCGCGGCAGCATTCACAACGGCTTCAAAAACCGCTTGCATGGAGTATTGGGGAATGTCGCGGCGGGCGGGTTCTTTGATTGCAAAAACGCGCATGTTTTTCTTCACAAACGCGCAGGCATCTTTTATTTGCTTGTCAAGCGGACCCGTGATGTCTTGCGCGTCCAACTGGTGTGCGGCATTGCGCTCACACCCTCGGTAAGCGACCGCTTGAATGAAAGCGCTGTGCATGTATTCCTGAGGGTTTTCACAAGCCATAAGAACACCGCAGACAGTCGGGTATACATTCCCATCTTCATCTTTCGTGATAAACTTCAGTTTCAGCAGAAATTCTTCCTCATCGGGTGAAGAGTAGAAGGTTGCAAATTTGCTCCATAATCGTTTTTCAAGGCATTGCACCGGGGCTTGAGGCACCGCTTGCTCATCGAAGTAAATCATCCTCGCTTGGCTCCGCTGCTGGAACAGGCGCGCCAACCTATCAGGCGGCATTTGGCGCTTTGCCGAACCAATGCGTTCATAATACCCGCCCGGACTCTGGTGGATAAACATACTCTTTGGCACATCAATACGGATAAGGTTTCGCTCAACCCCATCGTCTCCAACTACGGACATTTTCCTGATTCTGCAAAAGAGCTGTGGTGTAACCAGTCCGTTGCATATATCCCTAAGCCAGCTTTCAACAATTTCAAGTTTCTCAGCGGGAATACCGGTTATAAACTTAGTTTTATCATCAACACCAAGCACAATGACCCCATTTCCCGTGTTTGCCATGGAGGCGAGTTCGTCAGCCATACTGCTTCTATGCGGTTGTGCAACTTGGTTTTCCTTGAAACGCAGATCTTTCAGCTCTAGGGACGAATCTTCTCCTAAGCGGATTTGCCGTAACAACTCCGCAGTTGTGTCATACATATATACGCTCTCCCTATGCGTCTCCAAGTTCAATTTCGAACTTTTGAGAAAAATGATTTTTAGTGTGATAGCCGCGAAATATTAATTTGTATCAATCCTCGTTAATTCTTTTATCGCCTTGTTGCGGTAAACCAAATCGCTTCTCGTGGTGAAACCCTGCTTCTCCCAAAAACTATTGCCTTTTTCGTTTTTGCCGAATACCACCAAAGCGACTTTGCTGATGCCCTCGCGCTCAAGCGCAGACATCGCAGCGTTCACAAGAGCGGTACCAACACCGCTGCGCTGTTCGCGCTCTTCCACGGCAGCATGATGTATATATCCCCTGCGCCCGTCATTCCCGCTTAGAATAACGCCGATGGTTTTACCGTCTTTTTCAGCGACAAAGCAGGTTTTTGGGTTTCTCGCAAGGTATTTAGATATGCCGTCTTTGGAATCGTCGAGGTCATTGAGTCCCATGTTCGGCGTATTCAACCACAGTGCGTAAACACTCTCATAGTCTTTGATAGTCATTATTCTGATGGTCATATTAAACGTTCCCTTCACATTTCCTACAAAAAGTACAACCTATATCGGAAACGAGGATGATGCCATCATAGCACAGGCGCTCAGCTTTCGCAATATTCAAGAGTGCTCATTCATTATCTTGTTCCCGGAAGCTTCCATCCGGGATTGCGAGGGTTCACATCCGCCCATGCAAGGTGCGGCTGATCGGACCACCGTATCCAGTAGTTGTCTTCAAATAATGCGCCATTAGTTTTTCGCGCGATATTATATGGCGAATACTCTTTCAGGCCCAGCGCATTTAAATGGAAATCAACATCTGCGCGGGAACGTAAGAAGCAACGTGTTTCAAACCAGTCGCTTAGTTCTTCTATCGTCGAAACACCGTTCAATATGTTTTTGTCCATGAAATGCTCACCATAGTTCTCTATTATGAGTTCCTTGCTGGCATAGACGTAGCGAACGCATGATATAACCGTATCCCCGTTTAATATTTCAAATTTCATGCTGCCGTCTATGCCGTCATTATCTATTTCGCTTTTTTCCATAGCGTTCCCTCCGTTTCTTCCAGTGACTGATGAAGAATGAGCAATGCCCTGTCCACCGCTTCTTGCGTATACACGGGGACGTTAATCACATCATTATCAAATTGATCTACATCTATCAAAATAGGCGTGATCCCCAGCTCGCTTAGCCCGTTGCCCTTATTTCGCGCATACCCAAAAGGATGGTATAGAATTTCATCAATTGATTCAGCGCAGTCGGGGGAGGTAGTGTCCGACAGCAAGCTTAACCCGTGGTCGAATAGCGGTGCAAACTCATATCGAGCGCCGGTCTGCCGCAGCCCAAAATTCCGCAATATCCTATCTTCGTTGCCAACGATCATATCAAACTGCATCATAGCCTTAATATCTTCCATAATGTCAATGCCAAAAATCCGCTCAACGCCCATGCAAAAAGCAGACAGATCCGCTGCGGGCGACCCTGTCGGATTAAGCCATATATTGTACTTTTCGGGCAGTTGCAGCAAAATGATGTCCCCGGTAATTATTGTGCCGAAATCATTTGATTTGCATCCCGAATATTCCCG
>Ga0099364_10014623_pt1 | contig 10422 bp, 9 predicted proteins | sample TergutTh196P3_FD_73070 | JGI IMG/M metagenome (GOLD analysis project Ga0099364, IMG submission 73070) | Microcerotermes parvus P3 segment gut microbial communities from Pointe-Noire, Republic of the Congo - Th196 P3 | ecosystem: Host-associated > Arthropoda: Insects > Digestive system > Gut ...
AAGACTTACAATGTGCAATTACCTACTCCGAAAAAGCGTTGTACAACATTCAAAACGCCATCTTCGGAATGTCAGAGTATAGTGATTTGACCCAAGACGACTATCAATTGCTTGTGTCTTTGTTCAATGGATCTGCTTGCATGTTTGGTTATCTCTCGCGGGTAATGGACGAACTGGATATTCAATTATCAGATACCCTGCCTGATATAAAACAAACCAAGGACATGAAAGACAAGGAAAGATTCGACTACCTTGTCGAGGGTATGAGTGAACTATACGATAATGTAGGATATATGCACCATATACCCTATCCGATAGAAAGCGAGTGGTTGTACAGGATGTCTCTTGAAGTTGAGGAAATGTGCGTTCTCATCTATCATCTATCTATTAATTTTGAAAAAAAGGAGGTATCATCATGGTAGCAAAAGAATTAAATTTCAATGATCTCCCCGAAGCAATTGGGGAGATCTATTCTATGGTAGCACAAATCCAAACCATATTAGGCGTTCATTCTCAATCAAAAATTGATACTGATTTTTATTCAGAGCAAAAATCAAAAATCGAAAATGATTGGTTCAATCTCGACGAACTCATCGCCTATCATCCCGACAAACCCGCTAAAGCAACTGTTTATGGATGGATAACCGACAAAAAAATACCATACACTAAAAGCGGAAAAAAACTACGTTTCCTGAAATCTGAAATTGACGAGTGGCTCCTGCAAGGAAGACGGAAAACCCACAACGAAATAGAAATGGAAGCGAAGCAATACATTAAAAATAAAAAGAATTATAAATTTTAAAAAGGAGGTAAATATGAAAAATCAAGATTCTGACATATTGTCTATAGAACAGATAAACGCCGAAATTGAAAATTTCGCAAAACCAAGATACGTCAAGTTTCTTGTCGACCTAACAAAAGACATTCCCGATCCTCAACCATTGTTGAAGCGTGGCGAACATATTATTTTTTCACGCGGCAATATTTCCTGTATCACAGGGCAGGCAAAATCGCGTAAAACATTCTGTATTTCTCTACTTTGCGCTGATTTCTTAAATGAAAACAAATCGGGAAACATACTTATCGTCGACACCGAGCAAAGCGCCTCTTACGTATGGATGAACACCCGACGTATACTGCGTATCTTGAATTGGAATGTTCGGCAAAATAACCCGCGCTTATCTGTTTTGCCGCTACGTGCGTTCTCAATTCAAGAACGTATTACATTATTCAAAGAGGCAATTATGGACTTAAAACCCGACATTGTATTTTTAGATGGTGTTCGCGACCTCGTTCTGGATATTAACTCAAATGCCGAAACCTCCGAAATGATTGCGCTTTTGTTACAGTTGTCTGCTCAATGCGAAAATACAATTTGTTGCACATTGCACGAAAACCCCTCTAATGACAAAGTACGCGGCACTCTGGGAACCGAAATGCAAAACAAGTGCGAAACTGTTATTTCTGTCGCAAAGGTGGATGAACAATTATCAACTTGCGAACCGAAATTAACAAGAGGAAAAAGTTTTGACAAATTTTCATTTTACATAAATGACGAAGGATTGCCACAATACTGCGAAATGCCGACCCAAGAAAATAAAATGATAAATAAACTAACAAAATTTGACGAAAGGTATTCATTATGTCAGAAAATTCTAAATAACGACAAGGAGTTATCATACACCGAATTGACTAATCAAATAATGCGTATCGAAGAAAAATCTGAACGTACCGCACAGCAACGTATTAAGGAATCTGAAAACTTTGGTATCATTAAAAAAAACTCAAATGGAAATTACGTTTTGATTTACCATCCCCAGTCCTCATTGTCTCCATTGTCCCCATCGTCCCCATTACCTTTTTAGCAAAACCGAAAACTGAAAACTACCAGAGGTTACTGCAACTGCAAACTGCAAACCCCTATATATATAGGGGGTTTGCGGTTGCGGTAACTCTAAAAAAATAAAACATGAATCACAAATACAGTTTAGATAAATCCAGCAAAAAGCACATTTGTCCGCAATGCAAAAAAAAGCGATTCGTTCTCTATCTTGACAATGAAACCCGACAGCCTGTACATTCATCAGTCGGAAAATGCGACCGACAAGACAACTGTCGTTATCATTACACTCCAAAACAATACTTTGCCGACAATTCAATTCTAACAACGGCATCCTGCCCATATACGCGGCAACCCCAAAAATCATCTAACCCTGCTCATAATCCTGATTGTCCACAATCAATCGAAAATCGAAAATCAAAAATCGAAAATCAAAATTCTACCATCGACAAAAACATAATGACACAAACACTAAAAAATTACCACCAAAACACATTTATTCAATGGTTAACGCAAATTGTCGGAACCTATCACACCCAACAGGCAATTGAACGTTATTTTATAGGAACTTCCAAAGAAGGCGAAGGTTCTCCTGTATTTTGGCAAATTGATATAAACGCAAACATAAGAAGCGGAAAAATAATGCAATACCACAGAAAAACAGGAAAAAGACGCAAAGACATACACCCCAGCGAAGCAATAAAATGGGCGCACAAAATATTAAACATACCAAACTTTAACCTCCAACAATGTTTTTTCGGCGAACACCTCCTTGCAATTGACGACTCGCAACCAAAAACCGAAAATCTAAAATCTAAAACAATCGCAATAGTAGAAAGCGAAAAAACAGCAATAATAGCAAGCATCTACATACCGTCGCTTATCTGGTTATCCTGTGGAAGCGCCAACGGCATGGGAGGCGAAAACTCAATCAACGAAAAATGCAACGTTTTAAAAGACAGAAACGTAATACTGTACCCCGACTGTGGAACATACGCCTTATGGTGCAAAAAGGCGCAGCAACTATCAAAAATATGCAAATCCGCAAACGTGTCCAACCTCATAGAAAAACATGCAACCCCACAAGAAAAACAAAGCGGATACGACATTGCCGACTATCTAATAAAACATTCCCCAGCCTTAACATCAATGATTTCCAAAAATCCCGCGTTAAAAAAACTAATAAAAACATTCGATTGCATTGAAATTAGATCCGAGTAATATTATAAAATTATATTGGCAACTGAAAATCGAAACTCAATTTGTTTGTTTCAAATTTTTAGTGTATATTTGTAGTATAAAAATAATTTAATAAATTTTGTAATATGGAAAGCATAAACGAAACTCAAAGAAAAGATGCTTATAATGTAGATCCTTGTTTACTCACAGTAGAAGAAGGACACAATATTCGTGATTTTGACTCCGACAGGGTCAAGAAACATATTGAATCATTAGCAGCAAATATTGCTGAAAATGGAGTTTTAACGCCATTAATATGTCGCAGGGAAGAAATAGGAAAAGACGACCGCGGTAAAAAAGTTTATAAGTACGTCATCATTGATGGCGAGTGCCGTTTTCGAGCGGTTTTGCTACTAAATAAGGAAAAACATCGTGTCTTCCGAGTCCCTGTAATTTTGGAAAGGGAGCAAAGTAATGAGGCAAACAGAATTTCGGATCTGTTAAATACCAATGAATTTTTGCGTTTAGAACCTGTTGAACTTGGTAAAGTCTATCAAAAATTTCAGAGTTTAGGGTTGTCGGAAAAAAAAATCGCTCAAGGATTGGGAAAAACCATTGATCACGTAAAAGACTGCCTTTCCCTCGTCCCCCCTCAAGTCCCCATCGTCCCCCAAGTCCCCATTGTCCCCATTGACGCGGATTCCCCACCCCCTCAATTACAAACAAACCCCGTCTTCAAACAACTCATTCCACCCCTCACAGATGATGAATTAAACCAACTTGAAGAAAACATTCTATCCGATGGCATCCGCGACTCCCTTTGTATTTGGAACGGCGTTATAATTGACGGTCACAACCGCTACGCCATTGCTCAAAAGCACAACCTGTCCTTCAACGTCTGCCAAATGGATTTCCATGACGAAACCCAGGCAAAAATATGGATCGTACAGAACCAGTTTGGTCGAAGAAACATTTCCACTTACACAAAAATCGAACTCGTTCTGGAATTAAAACCATTGATTTCAGCAGAAGCAAAAAAAAATCAGGGTGCCCGCACAGACATCTTGCAGAAATCTGCAAAAAGTATAGACACTCGCGCACTACTCGCAAATATCGCCGATACATCACACGACACGCTATCAAAAGTAGAATACATCAAAAACAACGCAACCGACGAGATTAAAGAGCAGTTACGCCGCAACCAACTCTCAATAAACAAAGCACATAAAAACCTCATAAGGCAATCAGAAATCGAAAATCAAAAATCGAAAATCGCCCCTCCCATCATGCCCGACGGCGTATTCAACGTAATATACGCTGACCCGCCCTGGCAGTACGATTTCAGCGAAACAGACTCTCGCAAAATCGAAAACCATTACCCCACAATGGAACTCCACGAAATAAAAAATCTAAAAGTCCCAGCCGCCGATGACTCTGTTTTATTCTTATGGGCAACTGCCCCCAAACTTCCCCAAGCATTAGAAGTAATGCAAGCATGGGGTTTCCACTACAAAACATCTGCCGCATGGGACAAGCAAAAAATCGGCATGGGACATTGGTTTCGCGGACAGCACGAACTTCTACTGATTGGAGTAAAAGGGAAAATATCGCCACCCCAAACAGAAAACCGTCCACCATCCCTTCACAGCGAACCCCGCCGCCTACACAGTCAAAAACCCGACTACTACTATCAAATGATAGAACAAATGTTCCCCTGCGCCAACTACCTCGAACTCTTCGCCCGACACCGCCACAGCGAAAAATGGGCAACATACGGAAACCAGATTGATTCATGATTCATAAATATTTTTGTTTTGTTTCAAAAAAACATATATCTTTGCCGCGGTTTAATTTTGTAATTTTTTTGCATTATGTCAGAAATAGCAGTTATTGATGGAATTGATTGTGTTGATGGCGTTCAGGTAGAGCGCACATCGTCGGGAAGGATACGTTACCTCAGGATAGACCTTGACACCCATCCTTCAGTTGTATCTATTTTGCAAGAGCGCGGATTAGTTAATGGAGCTTCCTGTATAGACAACGAAGAAGATGAAAGTTGGTTGATACCTACCCAGGCAGTAGAGGTAGATTGCCGTAACGTTAAGTGGAGTAAGAAAATGTTAAAATCCTTTGAAGAAGTCAAGCGTGGTCAAATAAGACCCGTTGATTTAAATAACTTTTGGAACGTAGAAAATGATTGACAACACTGAGAACACGTACAAAAGTTTTGAGGCAGATAGAGCTTTTGATGATAAAGCGTTAATTTTGAAGTCTTACCCTAAAAGCATTCGCAAAAAAATGCTTCGTCTTATCAATGACATCGTTATAAATCCCCGCAACAAGATAGCAATTGGCAAACCCGAAGAATTGAAATATACCGACATAGAGAAGTGGTCTCGTGAACTCACTGAAAAAGACAGAATTGTTTACACCATAGAATCCGGTGCGAAGCACAACATGCCCGATGACGACGAAATCGTTATTTTCCACCAATATCTGGGACATTACGATGACAAATAACCAAGCAAAACACACGCCAATCCAAACTCTGAACTTGATTCATGGACTGCCTGTCTGCACTACAAAAATCAAATTATCACCAATCACAGCCAGTATCTACGTCAATACTTAACAAATACCACCTGCCATTTAATAAACTTAGATGAAACCAAAAAAGCAACCCCCCTTCTTCATCTATTACATGTACATCATAACCACTTTTCCCATCAATTTCAGTTTCAAATTTTTTTATCAGTTCTTCAGAATATGAAATACCATCGTCACCGTACATATTATTAATCCATCGCATAGCTCCTGAAGGGCTAATAGTTTTTGTATAAGAATAAATTCCCGCAGATTTATTCAATTCGATGTAATCACATTGAGGAGTTTCAGGCATTGGCAGTGTTTCTATATGGACTTTATAGTCGGCAACAACAATGCTGCTAAAATATCCAACTTCATAATACCCTTCCAGATTGTCCGCCGATGTAAGAATAGTTTTTAACCCGCGATCACCAAACATTAAAACCCCAAAATCATTATGAATAAGTTCATTAATCGTCTTTTCGTCTTTATTTTGGAATGCTTTTATTGTTTTAACAATCACAGTTTCCAAATCCGTATTATCGTCGCCCGAAGAACTGCCATCACCCACCGAAGAACTGCCATCGCCCAAATGCACCAAATATCTATCAGACACATAACCAACCATATGACCATATTCCACTTTCGTCCACTGCCCAATCTGCTCGCCCTCCAATACTCTCACTATCGTACCATTAGCAAACTTAAACAAAATTTCAGAATTAGCAGAAGGCTCCGCCCGAAGATTCAGCACATCATCCTCTGCAACAACAACACGTGCCGTTAATTCTACCGTTTCCGTCTCATTTTTATCTTCTAAATCTCCTTTATCTCCTTTATCAATAAAAAAATACAAACCCGCAACCACAGCACAAACCGCCGCAACTCCTGTCAAAACGTATTTCAACACGTTACTTTTCTTATCGGGTATAACTTGTGGTGTTTCAACTGCTGTCGAGGGCGGCGTATCTGTCGGAAACTCTTCCAGGGATTGAGTTACCTGCGATGGTTCTGTCAGCGGTGGCGTTATTGGCGCCGGCGCTTCAAAAGGTGGCGATGGTGGTGGCGAAACAATCGGTGGTGGCGGAGGTGGTACAATCGGTGGCAATGGCGGTGGCATTGCCACAGGCATTATAGATTTTCTATCACCGTCCCCCTGGTCTGCATTGTCCCCCGCAACTAAACTAAACCCGCACCCCTTACAAAATCTCGCATCCTCATTTATCTGTTCACCACAATTTTTACAAAACATACTTATTTTTGATTTTATTATTTTTTACTCTATATTGTCGTTATTAGAAACTCAAATCTACCGATATGGATTAACTGCTTTTACCGAAAACTTCATTATCTAAACGCATTATCGCCTTGTTAATTTGAACGCTCTTTCAGTATCTTTTGCTTCCATAGCATCATGAGCATTACGACTTGTATAGATATAATCCTCTCTTATATATGACCAATTACCATTTGATAAGATAAGACGAAGGTAAGGCGCTCTGTTTGAACTAAGTCTGAGAGCATTCCAACTCCCTTTTTGAGTTGAATTGCGCACAATGGAGCCATCTGACGGCCATCTGAAAAGTTCGGTAAATGTCGCAGTATTATCTTCATTCAGCACCAAAGTATACTCCGCACCTGCCAGATCTCGATAAGTATAGGTTATAGGAAAATTTACACTATTCAACCATGGCGCATGAGGATCCGTTGTTGCGTTTGTTTCCGTTCTTGTTTCTGAACTTCTTCCGCCACTGCCGCTACCCGAAGAAGAACCGCCACTGCTGCCGAAACCGCCTAACATGAAAAATACAACTATCCCGACAAGAACACCGAACCCGACAATTGCTATCCAATCCTGATACCGTGTTTTGTTATCTTCTAGCCATTGCTGGCAACCCACATTACCAAGGTTTGCTGCTATTTTGTAGTTTGCTTTCTGTTTGCTTGTATTGCCAAGTTGCTCATACGCATTGCCAAGATAGCAATATGCGTCAGCATTATTTGGGTCGATGCTAATTGCTTTTTCAAAACTTTCTACTGCCTGTTTGTAATTCTTTTGGTCATAATATCTTTTGCCAAGGATAAAATGTTTTTTAGGGTTTTCCCATTTTCCCTTGTTTTCCTCGCATCTTCCACTATCTATTAGCCATTGCTGGCAGTCCGCATCGCCAAGGCTTGCTGCTATCTTGATGTTTTCTACCTGTTTGCTTGTATCGCCCAAGTTTGAATACGTTTCGGCAAGGTTGCTATATGCGAATGCTTTCTTCGGGTCTATGCTAATTGCTTTTTCAAAACATTTTATTGCCTGGTCATAATTTTTCAGGTCTCCATACATGCATCCAAGTCCGTTATATGCGTCCCAAGAATTAGGCTCGATGTTAATTGCCTGTTCAAGACTTTCTTTTGCCTTTTCGTAGTTCCCTTGGTTAATATATCCTTTGCCAAGTATAATAAGTTTTTCAAGGTTTTCCCCACAATTTCTGCATAGGTCGATGCCCTCATTGGTCGAAACTCCGCAACTTTTGCAAACCTTCTTGTTCTTTGTATCGCTACCTTTGTTTACATTAGGCGTACCGCAGTATTGACAGAATTTTGCGTCATCTTCTATTTCCTTTCCGCAACTACTGCAAATCACAATCGGTGGCGCGTCAATCGGTGGCGTAACAGGTGGCGCTGCAAATAATACTGAAAGTTCTGCAACACTCCCCGCAACTTGCCACTCGCTCATACCTTGTTTCCAAACGTATGACTCGGCGGTTACGCCCTTACTCGGCAACTCGTGTGCCTCTACCGGACCTTGTTGTTGTCCCTTACTGTCTACATAATAATACATATTCTCAAAATTATATAAAAATACTACTAACTCTCTTAAACAGAACCGCGGATCTACGTTATCCGTCACTGGAGGTTCTAGCAAAGACCTTTCGACCCGAATAAGTAAAATCCGCATATCTGCGGCATTTATACTCATTCTTGGGTCTTTGAATTTGCTAGATTCCCTGTGACAAGAACAACAAAATGCGCTCTCCGAAAAGAGACTACAAAAGTACTACTTTTTTTTCAATCCACAACATTTTTTCAAAAAAAATATATTTTATCGTCCGTCATTTTTCGGTTGCCATGTCGCCATTGTCGCCTCCGTCCCCGTCCACAGTCAAAACAACCCAATTAGCATCAAAACCCAACCCCCATCGATATTTTTTCGGCAAAATATACGGTTTATATTGACTTCAAAGGACTAATTTTGCCAAAAAAATGAATAAAACCACAGCGAGTCCGCTGCAACAAGGTATTTGGGGCAACAAGGTAAATTGATAAAAAATCGCCCCAAATAATTCAACCACGCCTAAAAAGGATTCGGCGATCAAATCAACGGAAAGGGGGTCGACATAATTAATATTATGTTAAATAGCGAAGCCAAGCCCACAAGGGGTATTTAACATAATATATCGAAATTATGCAACTCCCCTTTCCGACAGCGGTATTTTTTGCGACATAAGGTAAATTGATAAAATTGACGCAAAAAATTCATAAAACAACGGCGGCGGTTAAGCGAACAAGTTCGCTTGCCACTGCGGGCTTGCATATGGTATTCATTGTATTACGAAATAAAATTTCGATTATATTGAAAAAGTGAATATGGATTTGATACAAGGTTGTTTTTGATTCATTTTTCTTTTTTCTGTTCCCCTTCTTCTTTTCTTTTTTGAAAAAAAGAAACAAAAAACTTTTAGATATCTCAAGTACTACCTTCGCTTATAGGTATCAGCGTACCCGCAACACAAAACATCCTCAAAAAAAGGGAAAAAAGAAAAAATGTTTTGCAATATGCACACTGCCAATAACATACAGATTGGCGCAATGGCAGTCATAAGCCCGCATGAAGGGTTTCTACAAATTTGAAACTCCGTTTCCCGCCGAAAGTGTAGTGTAAACTGCCACTGCGTCAATCTGCTTCCCATGTTATTGGCAATGCAGGGAACAGCGTACCGAAACCGATCCATCGAAAAAGTCCCAGCATCTCCCGATACTAACGACAACCACCCAATACGATCGAAAACTCGAAGTGACAGAAACCTCCTGTTACGTAATTTTTTTTTCAAAAAACCGGTATAAAGGTATGGAATAACATATTGATAACACACAACGGAATCTACAAATTGAAAACGTCGAGCAAGTGTTATCAACATGTTATTTCCATTTCATTCAAAAAAAAAAAATAATTTCCAACCCGATTAGTTCAAAAAAAATTTTGACTTTTTGAATGGGGTTAGAATTATTTTTTTTGCGCTATCAACGTCTCGCTGCGTACCCTCAAATTTTGTCCGCCATTGATTTTTTCCTTACGACTTCATCCCCGCAACCTCCTGCGCAACCCTTCACTTTTCCCAGCTGCAAATCCGCCAACCATCCAACCCTCTCAAGCTCTAAGCTCTTTAAAATTCTTAATAAATGGTAAAGTTTTTAGGAGTAAAAATCGTAGAGTTACGGCAAATTATAAAATGCTTATATATAGCGCATTATATAGTATGAAATATATAATCCTATTCCCGAAATGGTCTCGGCTTCCATTACCTCGCTGAAATGACTTAACTGTAACATTTTAAATTCCCTAATTCGTGTCGGGCGCAACTTCTAATTTTTTCCCGCTCTAACGGCTTCGCGAGTGTCTTGCCTTACTTTCATTCCGTTACTCCGTCATTCTCTCGACGCTGTCTCGCGGGTGACGGCTAACGTCCGAGCGGCTTGGCGCAGCGGCGGCTTCCACTACCATTTATGCGGGCTACTACCTTTCAATTTTGCACAGCCCTTTCTGC
>Ga0099364_10014624_pt1 | contig 10422 bp, 3 predicted proteins | sample TergutTh196P3_FD_73070 | JGI IMG/M metagenome (GOLD analysis project Ga0099364, IMG submission 73070) | Microcerotermes parvus P3 segment gut microbial communities from Pointe-Noire, Republic of the Congo - Th196 P3 | ecosystem: Host-associated > Arthropoda: Insects > Digestive system > Gut ...
GTGTGAATAGATTGAAAAGATATAAATCTAAGGATTAAGAGTGGTAGATAAATGTAGAAAACCTATACTTGATAATCAACATGTGTACACTTGTAGTTGTGTCACATGGAGTTGTCTGTTCAGAGAAGGGATAATGAGTGAGGATCCAGCCATGAGTAGGATATATTATGTGAAGTAGGTCAAGGCCGTAGAGTCTGTTGTTCTTACAACCCAGGAGTGTTGGTCGCCTGAAAAACCATATGCCTTATTCCATATATAGTTCAAGGTTGAAGGGCGATGACTCGTTTAGTGCCCACATGTTTTTCGGCAAGCACGGGTGCGCTTGTCGAGGGGAAAAGAAACGCCAAGGGGTACGATGTGTTTATCGTACGATGAATGTGACAATGTGTTTGTCATGGAAAAAAGGACGGCTAGTTCGTCATAGATATTAGGCAAATTGTTTGCCGTAACGCGAGGCTGTGTGACATGTGTTTGCATACGTTAGGTCAAGGTTAAGAGAGCATTAAATGCCGCTTGATCAGGTGAATAGTCCCAGTGCTAACGAATGAAATGGTAACATGAAAGTGAATGAAATGATAACACGAGAGTCAATGAAGTGAAGAAGTTGTCTTAGTGACAGCAGATAAGAAAAAATTGATTCAGAATTCATACGGTAATTCACGGGCGAAGGCATTAGTTGCGAAGCCGCTAAGTAATATGCAGTAATTCTGTTTCAGGGAGCGTGGCAGAATGGAGCTCAGGGGTGGATATTGTTTGTTGATGACTTTAGCCATCGTTACATGGTGCTGTGCGTTTACACGTGCAGAAGAAATAAAGCCAACCATTGCTTCGATTGATTCTCATGCAGGTTTATATTTCGATCAAATTGGACATGTATATTTCTATCCAACTCAATGGAAGGTTATGAGCTATGTAAATCTCAAACCTATTCAAACGTTATGGAAACAGGTTAAGGCACAACAGTCACAGATTGTGAATTATTGTAATAAAATTCGCAATACGACTTGGTACCCGTTGTCTGATTGTGGTGCTTTTACCCCATACATAGTGTCAAAGGTATGGTATGTTGAACATTTGAAGGACGTAATTGCTGATTATTTGTCGGACCAACCAGAAAGAGTGAAACGTGGATTTCTGGACAGTGGGGGAGACATTTTGAAATTTTTATTCGGGACACTGTCACAGTCCGATGCTCAGATATATACCCAGCACATTCAGAAATTGGAAGATGAACAGCACTCTTTCCTTCGTATTTCCAAGGAGCAAATGATAGTCCTAAATTCAGCTATTACCTCGTTCAATATCACAATGCAAGATGTGAACAGGAATGAAAAACTTTTGGCAGAAAACCTGCAACGTCTAAACCAGATAGTAGTTGGCGAGATCAATCGAATGCAGAACCAGTTAGACTCAGTTTTGATACTAAGTGAGATTATACAGCAAGTTCAAAGGGGATTAGATGAATGCCAGCATTCATTTGAGATTCTAGTAGACGCAGTCATACACGCACAAGGCGGCGTCATTCAACCACAGCTAATCTCAATAGCAAAAGTCAAAGACATGATGAGAGGCGAGTCATTGTCAAGTGGGTTAGAATTTCCTTCTTTCCCTTCTCTTGAACTTTCCCGTCTTGTCACTCCCATAATCTTTTCTCACAAATCCTATTTAGTGTATATATTGCATTTACCATTATTACAATCTACTATGTATCAATTATATAAGGTCCAACCCTTCCCCATGAAACAACATGAAAATGTGTACGTATATGTAGAATCAAAGAAGGAATTCATTTTCATGGATGCTATGAGAAATAAGTACGGTAAAATGAACTACCAAGAACTCCAGAATTGTTTCACACCCAATGAATTTAGCTATGTATGTCAGGCAACCATACCTATCCTCACATACATCCCAAATGAGGACTGTGAAGCTACCCTAATACATCCTTCTACAACCTCACTTCCTAGCCATGTATGTGTACAATTATTGTTAAATTTGGAACATACATATTGGATACCTTTGCATTTAAGTAATGAATGGATATACATATCTCCTAAGGATGAAGTATTTACTGTTTTATGTGAATCTAGAAAATTTCAATTCACATTACAAAATCGTGGAAAGTTGTACTTACCACCAAGATGTAGAGGTTATTCTACACAGAGTACTTTATATGCTTTGTCCACTTTAGAAAGGAACAATTCACAAGAAGATATACTACCTTTGGCTCCAGTGGACTTAGATTGTTGTTTAACTGAGTATGAGAGAGAACAGTTACATGGATTACCTTTGAAAAAGCCACTTACTAATATTTTGTCATCCATTGAGGACTTGAATCTTGCCAGTGTGAAAATCAGTGAAATCCAAGAAATGATTGACAAAGAACAAACAAAGAAATCTGAACATTTCAAAATAGTAACAACCACGTGGGGGAGAGTTATGTTAACCATTATAGTGTTCATTGTAAGCATTTGTTGTTCTTGTTGTTTCTGCAGATGTTGTAGAAAATGTGCATTTTGGATTTGGGAAACTTGGACTCCGAAGGAATGCATACGCCAAACTAAAGAGCGATGCTGTGTCATAACCAATATTAATGCAGACCGAGTGTCCTATCTTGAGGTCCCTAGGACACCACCTTTGACGCCCATACTGTCTCATTCATTGCCTTTATCAATAGAAGGACCCCATCAATCAAGGCAGAGAGAACTAACACCCAGACGACGTTCCCCTATGACAGCCAGTGAGAGCTGGGAATTAACAGAATTCCAAAGAAAGTCTAAAGTAAAGGAGAGAAGCGAGGAAAGATAAAAGATTTGCATTATGGAATTCAAATCTTTTATTTGGAAGGGGTGAGGTGTGATGAGGCAGTGAGAGTGATCGAGTTGGGAAGAGGCAGTATATGCGTTGAGGGTTAGAGGTGACGAAAACAGAGTCCAGGTCCCAACATATCCAAGAACTTTTAGAAATACCATGTAAGGCTAGTTCACTAAACTTTTGTTTTTTTGCTACGTTAGGGGCAGGAGACCTCCATCAGTTTAGAGTTACTTAAAGTCTAAATTCACATTTTGCCTTATCCTGCGAATTGATGGAAACCTGCCCTGGCGTTCTAAATGCTATACTGTTTTGTGTCACCTACACTGTGGCTGGTTTATCCTATAGTGTTAAAGAGGAAAGCCAGACCATCTTAGAATTGATGTGAGATAATAGCGTTGGAAAGGGAGAGACTGCATTAGTAACCGTGTTAAAAGATTCATTACATATAAGGGAAAGGGTCGAACTTGCGACCAATAAGGTAACGTTTTGGGGGGCTCAAAAGGACACAGTAAGATCCAATCAGAACGCGATTTTGGACATTACTCACTATAGCTCCTCCCAGCCAACGCCCCTAATTATCTCACATATAATTTGATGTTACAGAATTTTCAGGGGGAGTCTTACAGCGTCAGTCGCTTTGTAAATAACTTAGTCTCCAGATTCTATCATCTACTACGGCTTACCTGGGCTGTCTTTATATATTACTCCACATTGTATTCTACTTTGTAACTGCATTATATTCAACCATATTCTTCATGTAACCGACACTGTTGAAATAAATCGTTGTGTATCTCAATCAAACTCAACAAAGCTTAAAGCTCTGGCCTACGCTGAGAGAACAGCTGGAAACCGCTCGTCCAGTCGCTATCACTACACCACACATTTTATGGTGTCAGCTTATGGGATTTAAACGTTGATTGAGACCAGTGAACTGATCATCACAACATCACGCAACGCTGGATCGTCATACGACGCAGATCAACATAACAACAGTCAGCAGTGTGTTTCATCTTCTTCTACTACTGTCGTCTGAAGCCTCACTTCGAAGTTCATGTCACAATCCCGAGGGAGAGTAGACGTTTCGACCAGGCGTAGATGAACTTTAATCGAAGGGTCCGGAAGCGGCTCCAGGACACACCGTGTGGACATCTTAGGGCTTCCGAGGAAGCATTGGCCAACCTAAGACCTGCCGGAGGAACCACTACTTCTACTGCCTTCATCTTCTAGCAGCCACATCACGGGTCTGGAACCGGTGTCCTCAAGAGAGGGTGGTGCTGTCAGCTCCGAGGAGTGGTCGCTTTCCCTTCTTTCCTTCACCAGGTAAGCCCTAATCCATAAGACAATTGACTCCATCATGTCTGTGAGTAGTAATGATGAACCCCATTCGGCTAGGTACATATCAGTTCCGAAAGCTGTGCAGTTGATACCCAGATCATTTAATGGGAATCCTCTTGAGTTGAGAGAGTTCGTTCAGAACGTAGAAGCTACTTATGAGGTCGTAGATCCTTCAGACTATAGCCTGTTACTTAAATTCGTGTGCGCAAAGATCGGAGGAGAAGCAAAAACCAAATTATTGCCTCGCACTCATTTAGATACATGGGAGCAAGTAAAAGCAGGTTTAGAGGAAATTATAGAGTGAGAAGGACGCTTGACTATTACGCACACCGAGCATTTACTAGTAAGCAGGGTCAAGCTGAAACTATAAGTCAGTGGGGCGCGAGAATGGATACAGTCTGTGGTGATTTACAGCGTGCCGCACGTAAGCATATGGAAGATCTCGCGTGGACGAATGAAAAACGCGAAGGTGGCGGTGACATTATAGATTTGTTCATTCGCGCATGTTTTATTCAGGGTCTACACGACGACCGCATTAAGACAATGGTAAAAGCGAAAGGAAATGTGAACACACCTATGGCACAGCTTGTAGAAGTTGCGTTAGAGGAAGAAAGTTCCATAAGATCAGAGAGATTTAAAAGAAACATTCCTGAGAAAGGGCAGTTCGGAAATCAGGCAGCTAGGTATGTACCAAGGAAGCCACATGAGCACAAGGAGGTCAGCGTAGCCACGGTTATGTGTTATCGGTGTAATAAGCAGGGACATATCGCGCGTAATTGCCGCGAGCGATCCTCGAATGTCGGTGAAACCCATGTTGCGAAGGCCCGGGAAATTCGTAACAAATCGGGAAACGGACAGAGAGGCTGCCTTGGCAACCGAAGGCAGAATTAGCTCCGCGAGGTTGCGGTGATGACCAGAAGAGGTCTGCAGATCCACGGCTTGCCGTAGTCATCGATGTTAAAGATAGTGTTACCACAAGGGTTGGTAATGAGGGCGTTTCTCCAGAAGTTAAAGACAAGTGTTACCACAAGGGTTGGTAGCGAGAATGTTTTCTCAGAAGTTAATTATGGTAATTCCATAGATGTTGATAATGATAGTATTTCCACAGAGGTTAGCGATGATATTTCCCCAGAGATTAATGATGATAATTTTTCCGCAGAAAAATTACCTAAGGTGCAGAAAGTGAACCAGGTGGGAGGCAAGTGTTGCCATCCAGTGTCACGAATGAATAAAATAGTTGATCAGGAAGGTTGTTCCAGCGACCACATACACTCTGAATGCAATTCAAGTTATGACTCACATGGCCGGGGAGTTCATTTTCCCTTCATTATATACGTTTTATGCGACCAGTTGAAAGATGGTATGGGAAATGCATTGATAGACACAGGGTCTCAAGTGTCGTTAGTTAAAGAAACAGGTCTAGCTAGAGGATTGAAAATTAAGAGGCAATTAGTGAAAATTCACGGCATAACAGGTAATGTTATGGAAGCGAAAGGAAAGGTAGACTTAGGTATAGGTGAGACGTCACTTCATGAATTTATGTTGGTGAGTGATTTACCGATGAAATGCGACATCTTGTTAGGACAAGACTGGCTGGAGAGATTCGGTTATCAATTTCAGATACCTGAATTAGGTATTAATCTTCCGGCTTATTCAGAAACCTTGGTTCGAATTCCTACTACAGAGAAAGGAAGCCGTTTATTAGAAGCAGAGGAGCTAGAAGAAAATGTTTTCTGTTCGTCAGGTGTAGTGGAATGTGTTGATAATTCATTCATTTGTTTGGTTATAAATTGCAATCCAACTGACAAAACTTTAAGGAAATTTCCTCGAACACAGGAGTTACCTAAGCTTAGTGGTAAATTTATTGATGCAAAAGGGAAAGAGTTTCATGTCCGGAATCAAGTACTGCAAGCAAAATTGCGATTAGCGCATGTAAAAGAAGGCGAACAAGAACTTAGACAAATCTGTGCAGAGTATGTAGACGTATTTAAGTTACCAGGTGACAGATTAACGGCAACATCAGCTGTTAAGCATTACATACCAACACCGACTATCCCGATAAATAGGTCAATAACCTTACGGAATTACAGAATACCTGAACACCACCAGAAGGAGGTAGATACCCAAATTGAACAGATGTTAGATGACAAGATAATCCAACCTAGCAATAGTCCTTGGAATTTTCCAATCTTGTTAGTACCAAAAAAATTGGACGCGTCAGGTAGACGGAAATACAGAATTTGTGTAGATTTTCGCAAGTTGAATGACGTGACAGTGGGCGATTTTTACCCCTTGCCCAACATCCAAGAGATCCTAGATAAATTAGGTAGGGCAAGATATTTCTCCGCTCTAGACTGTGCAAGCGGATATTGGCAAGTGCCGCTAGCAGAAGAAGACCGAGCAAAAACGGCCTTTAGCACTGCAACAGGCCACTATGAATACTTAAGAATGCCGTTCGGTTTAAAATCAGCCCCTAGCACATTTCAAAGGTTAATGAACCAGGTATTTGTAGGTTTGTTAGGGACAAGATGCTTTGTATACTTAGATGATTTGATTCTTTACGGAGAGACTCTCCAAGAACATAATGAAAGACTGAGGGAAATATTGGAAAGATTAAGACGATTTAATTTGAAAATAGAACCGGATAAATGTGAATTTTTGAAGACTGAGTTGAGTTACTTAGGTCATGTTGTGACAACTGAAGGCGTGAAACCTGACCCACTAAAGGTCAAGGCAATTAAAGAATTCCCTACTCCACGAAATACAAAGGATGTGAAATCGTTCCTCGGGTTAACAGGATATTATCGCAGATTCATATCTCAATTTAGTAAGATTGCGAAGCCATTAAACGAGTTATTGAAAAAGGGTCAGAAGTGGCGATGGGAACAGGAACAGATAGAGAGTTTTCATCTTTTGCAGGACGCTCTTACTCGAGAGCCCGTTCTGAGTTATCCCGACTTTAATAAACAATTCGTGCTTACTTGCGATGCTTCAAGCTTTGCTGTCGGAGCCATTTTAAGTCAAGGTAAAACAGGCCACGACAAACCAATTTCCTTTGCCAGCAGGACATTAAATCGAGCAGAAATGGGCTATTCAACGATCGAGAAAGAATTAGCAGCCATTGTGTGGGCTTGTAAACATTACAGACCTTACTTGATAGGTAGAACTTTCACTATCGTGACCGATCACAAGCCATTAACCTGGATGTTTAGTGTTAAGGATCCAAGTTCTAGGCTTCTAAGATGGCGATTGTTGCTTGAAGAATTTGATTATACTATTCAATATAAAGCAGGGAAAAAGAATGTCAATGCAGACGCATTGAGCCGAAATCCTGTGGTTATGACTACAATGATCACCTCAAAGGAAAAACAACAAAAGATTTTACAAGAAATGCATGACTGTCATTTTGGCGGCCACCAGGGCGTTCAACGCACCTATGATAGGCTAAAACTATACGTTACTTGGCCTGGTATGTTTCACGATGTAGAAGAGTACATAACTAACTGTAAGGTATGTCAGAAGAACAAATATACGGGTCCCTATATTAAAGCTCCATTTCAGGAAACAGACACACAATTCCATCCGTGGGACAAGCTTTATCTAGATATTGTAGGTCCACTTCCGATTACTGAAGAAGGTCACAAGTACATTCTGAGTTGTCAAGATAATTTAAGCAAATATTTATTGGCTGTACCCATAATGACTCAAACTGCAGAGGAGGTAGCATTAAATTTTATGCGTCATATTGTGTTACAATATGGTATTCCAGGTTCACTAGTGACAGATCAAGGTACGCAGTTTATGGGAGATGTGTTCAAACGTTTATGCAAATTATTGCGTGTGCATAAATTAAACACCAGTGCGTTCCGTCCTTCTAGCAATGGCGCTTTAGAACGCAGTCACAAGTCAATGGTAGAGTATTTGCGTTGTTTTTGCGATCCCAGAGGTAGTGATTGGGATAAATGGCTACAGTTCGCATGCTTCGTATACAATACAACACCGCATACAATGACGAAGTATACACCCTATGAAATATTGTTTGGTAGGAAGGCCAATGTCCCAGGACAGCTACAGCAACAAGCAACCCCAATGTATAATTATGATGATGTAGTTCATGATATTAAGAGAAGATTGCAAGAATGCCACAAATTGGCAAGAGCAAACTTAGTGCAAAGTAAGCAACATAGAGTTGCTGAACAAGCTTCTAAAGTTAACATATCAAAATTTTATGTCGGAGATAAAGTGCTACTGCGTAACGAGAAGGCAGGTAAATTAGATGCAATTTGGAAAGGTCCGTTTGTTATTGTTGAGACAGATTCCAATGGACCCAATGTTGTAATTGAAGTTAACAGGAACAAAAGAACAAAGGTGCATGTGAATAGATTGAAGAGATATAAATCTAAGGATTAAGAGTGGTAGATAAATGTGGGAAACCCATACTTGATAATCGACATGTGTACACTTTGTAGTTGTGTCACATGGAGTTGTCTATTCAGAGAAGGGATAATGAATGAGGATCCAGCCATGGGGAGGGTACGTTAAGTGAAGTGGGTCAAGGCCAGAGAGTCTGTTGTTCTTACAACCCAAGAGAGTTGGTCGCCTGAAAAACCATATGCCTTAGTCCATATATAGTTCAAGGTTGAGGGGCGATGACTCATTGAGTGCCCACATGTTTTCGGCAAGCAAGGGTGCTTGTCAAGGGGGAAAGAAACGCCAAGTGGTACGATGCGTTTATCGTACGATGAATGTGACAATGTGTTTGTCATGGAAGAGAGGACGGCTAGTTCGTCATAGATATTAGGCACAGTGTTTGCCGTAGCGCGAGGTTGTGTGTAACAGGTGTTTGCATACATTAGATCAAGGTTAAGAGAGCATTAAATGCCGCTTGATCAGGTGAAGAGTCCCAGTGCTAAAGAAAGAAATGGTAACGTGAAAGTGAATGAAATGATAACACGAGAGTTAATGAAATGAAGAAGTTGTCTTAGTGACAGCGGATAAGAAAAAAAATTGATTCATAAAGCATATGTAATTCGCGGGCGAAGGCATTAGTTGCGAAGCCGCTAGGTAATATGCAGTAATTCTGTTTCAGGGGGCGTGGCAGAATGGAGCTCAGGGGTGGATATTGTTTGTTGATGACTTTGGCTATCGTTACATGGTGCTGTGCGTTTATACGTGCAGAAGAAATAAAGCCAACCATTGCTTCGATTGATTCTCATGCAGGTTTATATTTTGATGAAATTCGACAGGTATATTTCTATCCAACTCAATAGAATCTCAAACCTATTCAAAAGTTATGGAAACAGGTTAAGGCACAACAGTCACAGGTTGTGAATTATTGTAATAAAATTCACAATACGACTTGGTATCCGTTGACTGATTGTCGTGCCTTTACCCCATACATAGTGTCAAAGGTACGGTATATAGAACATTTGAAGGACGTAATTGCTGATTATTTATCGGACCAACCAGAAAGAGTGAAACGTGGATTTTTGGACATTGGGGGAGACATTTTGAAATTTTTATTCGGGACACTGACACAATCCGATGCTCAGATGTATACCCAACACATTCAGAAATTAGAAGATGAACAACACTCTTTCCTTCGTATTTCCAAGGAGCAAATGATAGTCCTGAAATCAGCCATTACATCATTCAATATCACAATGCAAGATGTGAACAGGAATGAAAAGCTTTTGGCAGAAAACCTGCAACGTCTAAACCAGATAGTAGTTGGTGAGAGCAATCGAATGCAGAACCGGTTAGACTCAGTTTTGATACTAGGTGAGGTTATACAGCAAGTTCAAAGAGGATTAGATGAATGCCAGCATTCATTTGAGAATCTAGTAGACGCAGTCATACATGCACAAGGCGGCGTCATTCAGCCACAGCTAATCTCAATAGCAAAGGTCAAAGACATGATGAGAAGCGAGTCATTGTCAAGTGGGTTAGAATTTCCTTCTTTCCCTTCTCTTGAACTTTCCCGTCTTATCACTCCCATAATCTTTTCTCAGAAATCATATTTAGTGTATATATTGCATGTACCATTATTACAATCTACTATGTATCAATTATATAAGGTCCAACCCTTCCCCATGAAACAACATGAAAATGTATACGTATATATAGAATCAAAGAAGGAATTCATTTTCGTGGATGCTATGAGAAATAAGTACGGTAAAATGAACTACCAAGAACTCCAGAATTGTTTCACACCCAACGAATTTAACTATGTGTGTCAAGAAACCACCCCTATCCTCACATACATCCCAAATG
>Ga0099364_10014625_pt1 | contig 10421 bp, 8 predicted proteins | sample TergutTh196P3_FD_73070 | JGI IMG/M metagenome (GOLD analysis project Ga0099364, IMG submission 73070) | Microcerotermes parvus P3 segment gut microbial communities from Pointe-Noire, Republic of the Congo - Th196 P3 | ecosystem: Host-associated > Arthropoda: Insects > Digestive system > Gut ...
ACGCGGCAAGAGCTCCGGTAAGCAAATAATATACAAGAAATTCCTTGCTGCCCATTTGTCTTTCTACATGCATTCCAAAAATAAAAAGCCCAAGCATATTAAAAAGTATATGCCTGAAATCGGCATGTAAAAACATATAGGTAATAAAGGTCCAAACCCAGCCATTTCTGACTGCCAGAGGTATCATTGCCATATGCAATACCAGATTAGAGCTGAACTCTCTTCCAAAATACCTCATTGCAAAAAATATGAGAAAATTTATCCCTATAAGCCAGTAAACCATACCGACATTACTGTATCTGAAAGGCCGCCTTATCAAACTTGCCATATAATAAGAATAAAGATTGGATAGAGGGAGGTCAAGGTGTATGCGTACTACGTACTATGTACGCGTACTATTGTACGAGTACGGCTGAGGCACTGCTATCCTAGAATAAAACGTCTTGAATGACGTATGGGAATCTTTTCAAAAACCCCGGCATCACGGAAAAAATCCTTTAAGCCCTCAGGAATAGCTTCATCTGGCACTCCTTCTGTCAGGGTTAACCGCCCTGTTTCCGCCTTTTTTGTTCCCAGATGAAAAATATAATTAATTGTTTCGGAAATTACAGCCCCGGTTTTTCCCGGAGACTGATAAATTGTCTCTCCGTAATGGAGGGCAAATGTAAAGTCAACCTTAATAGAAATTCCCAGATCTTCTATGCTGATAAGCTGGCTGTTTAAAAGCATTCTAATTACTGCTTCTATAACAATTTTAACATTAGCCGCTCTTGGCGGAATAAGAAAAAGGCTATTGCCTTCTGTTTCCATCCAAAGCAAGACTTCTGCATCCCAAAATTCACGCTGAAATACATCACGCAGCCGGTTTTTAATTATGTTAAAACCATTTTCTCCCAGCATGGAACGCAAATTAGATTTCCCCGAAAGAGAAACAAAAAGAAAAAAGAAAGACCCTGTTGTACCTGCGCGGATAGATTTCCAGCCTGCAAATTTACCTGTATGCAGTAAGCTTTTCTTTTTTTCTTCCGGCTCAACGGCAGCGGTTTCTTTTTCTTTTTCTTTTGAATCTACACTTGAACCAGCCCATGCAAATGCCGCTTCAAAGCGTTTTTTTGTTAATCCTTTTTTTGCCAATATACTGCCGATATAATCGCCAGCGCCTTCAAAAAAGAAAAATGCCGGATCTTCGGCAACTCCTCCCGGATCGACAATGCCCCAAAACCCGGCGTTCTTTTTTAATACAGAAACGGATTTTTTTATCTCTGCCGTATCCAGATTTGAAATATCCAGATATGCCTGATCTCCTGTTTTAAATTCATGCTTCGCAGGAAGATGCTGTATAATTTCCAGCCAGCTTGTACTAACGTCAATTCCAAGAAGTTTTCTTAAAACTAATTCTTTTTGAATAGAAAATATAAAGATCATTTTTCAAGTCCAACTGTATATAATCTGTATTTTCGCCCGGAGCTTGTTTTTTGATCGCCAAAAATATCCAGAATATGCTGATCTATCGAAAGATAGAGATTGTATGATACGCAAAATGTATTATACGGCGCAATAGATTCAAGAAAAACAACCTCTTTAACGGCTTCATTTTTTAACCTTTCCATTTCGCTGTCCGAATACCATATCTGGCCGATACAGGCGCCAAGCCTTACATTGATCTGGCTGTTCAATGGATTATTCAATTTGTTATAAAAGAAAAGTTCATGGATTATTTCTATACCCGCCAAAGTAACCATTTTTTCCATAGAGCCAAAAAGGAAAGCTGCAAGTATACCGTCTCCCTCCTGCGACCATATCCTCCCATAACGGTTTATCACCGCTTTTTCTACAATGTTCTGTATGTCATTATAAGCCTGATCTATTTTGGATTTTGGATTGTTTTTTACAAGAGTTGAATTATCCACAATATCGAGCCTAAGAAGCCCCATTCTCCGTTCATCGCCGTCTTTCAGCCTGCCCCAGTTGCAACTAACGCGTTCTTCCTGGTTTTCTATAAACTGCCCCGATATTTCATCAAAAAAATAACCTTCATTAATGAGTCCTTGAATTACTTCATCAAGTCCCCTCATGGGGTATACTTTGCCCATAAAGCCAATTGAATCAATCTTTACCAGAGTTTCCACAAAATTAATATACAATCCGTCCTGGATCATATCTGTTACAATACGGTGGGCTGCAGTTTGTTTCATAATAGGTATGCCTTCTCTGATACCAGTACGTTTATAAATATCATAACCCGGATTTGTAAGCATTGCGCAGCGGCTCATCATATCCACCGGCAGGGAATCTTCAAGGCTTTTTCGGCATAAACCAAAGTTAGCTCTTTTATTAATCATACCGCTTGATTATATCAATAAAGCGTCAAAATAGACAAGGATATAAATTAATTAAACCGTTTCGCACTCGTTAAAAATTGGTTAGATAGCACAGGCCAAGAAGCAAGACTGCCCATAGGAATTTTTCGTCTTTGGCGTTGTTTTTTTCGATCAAGTCTTTTAATAAAGAAAGTCTGCTTCCGTACCACCAGAAAAGCCCCATTTGCGCATCTATACGGAAAGTGTATTCGGTAAAATCGTCTTTTTCTGTCTGAGATCCAAAAAACATGTATGATAATTCTTCCAGTATAGCTCCAAATTCTTCAAGGGCTTCACCAAGATCTTCTTTCTCCATTTTAGACATAAACACAGGGATATCGTTCTGAAGTTTTTCCTTGCGTCTTTCATCAGATTTTTCTACCCATGTTTTCTTAATCAATAAATCAAGATTATTCTGAAAATAATCCAAAAATGTCCTAAGTTCTGTACTTTTTTTATCCAGCGAAAGCAGGCGTTGATACTCAATGCCAATACCCAGCGATTTTGCGAATTCTGCCGCGGCTTTCATATCGGGTTTTTGCCCGCGGGAAAACCCGTCTTTGGGAAACAGGCGTTCCGACGACTTACGGTATTCGCCGGGAAGAACAAACGCAATTGAATTACTTCGATTCATAAACATAAGATTAATCAAATTATCAAATTAGTCAAGAATGTCCAAATAGGCTTTTACGACTTTCTGATAGATTCAAGTCAACCCGGCTAAAGCCGATATTACATAAATCCGGTACTTTCCAAAGATACCCGCAAAAGTTATAATAGAATCATGACAACAGAATGTACTTTACGCGTCAGAACCTATGAATGTGACAGATACGGCCATGTAAATAATGCCAACTACCTTAATTACCTAGAATATGCCCGCGGCGAATTCCTGCGTGATATTGGCTTTGATTATCTTAAATCAGTCGAGGCCGGTTATGGAATTTTCATAGCCCGAATCGAGATCGATTACAAAAAACCCGCCTTCACAGACGATACGCTGTTGATAAAATCCCGCCCGATAAAAAAAGGCGCGGTAAGCGGAACGCTCGCTCAGGAAATTTGGCGCGATGAAGATTTATTGGCAGAAGCAAAGGTAACATGGGCTTTTGTGGATTCAAAGGGCGTGCCTGTAAAGCTGCCTGCAGAATGGGACTTACCCGGTCTTCGTCCTTAAACCTTGTCAGTGTTTCAGCATTTTTTGTATTATTTTCATCAACTGTTCTTTTTCTACAGGTTTGGGAATATACTCATTTACTCCGATGTCAAACGCACGCTTTATATCATCAATATCAAACGAAGATGAAAAGAACGCAATGGGAACTTCATGAAGAGCGCCTATTGCCCTTATCCTTTCATAAGTATCCCACCCGTCCATATTAGGCATTATCAAATCCAGTAAAATTATTGTAGGTACAAGTCCATGATAAAACAGGTTTAAAGCTTCTTCACCCGATTTAGCCGTAATAATTTCAAAATCATCTCTAAGCATTGATTCTGTTATTGTAAGGTGAATTTCATCATCATCAACAAGAAGGATTTGTTTACTGCCTTTGACAACAGCAAGTTTTTCCATTTCTATTTTAAGTTCATCAAAGTTTCTGTTGTTTTCCTTGCTCATGTTGTTTACGCTGTTTACTGCATTACTGACCTGACTAACCTTCTCTACTATTTCATTAAGACAAACTACTGTTTCTCTGCTGGTTACAATAAAATCCTCTGTATGTTTAAGCAGTATTTCAAGGGCAGAAAGAGACACTTTTTTATTTTCTATATTGGTTTTTATATTGTCTACAGCAATATCCGCTTCAGTCGCTTCAGTTTCCTGCTTTGTAATTAACAGTTTAATATTTGTCAGATTCATGGAAAGTCTTTTTACCGCAATAGAAGTTTTGGATAAATCGGTAGTTATTTCAAAACTGGTATTGGTAAGCGCATCAAGCTTGTTTTTTATTGTTCTTACAAGGTCTCCGGCATTTTCTATGGATTTATTAAATTTATCAACAACATTGCCAATTTCGTTTTTGCTTTTGACATTTAAACGCTTGCCAAGATCGATCTTTTCGTCTCCTTCAACTCTATTCAGAGTCTCACAAATCTCAGAAAGCGGCTTTATGACAAAAAAACGGTTATAAATTATATTGAATATTGAAATAAGAATAATCGCCCCTGCAGATGCAAAATAAACCAAGAAGGTATTCTGATTCAGATATAAAAACGAAAATGCTGCCAGGACAACAAAAATGATGGTAATAATACTTACCAATAATGATGTTTTTTGTATGGTCATGGTTATCTCCTTCCTTATTTTACCACTAAAACAGGGTTTAATCTATATGGTCAAACTCACAGATTAACTGCCGGTACTCATCGATTGTTTTGGCATGAACCAAGTTATCCCTCAGGGCAGCGCCGCCTTTTAACCCCTTTGTGTAGGCACAGAACTGTTTGCGCATTTCAAGGCAGGCAGTATGCTCGCCAATGTCTGCACTAAGCATCTCCAGGTGGCGCATGGCGGCAGTTATCCGCGCGGCAAATGACACAGTCTCCCATGAGCCGGTTTCCATAAAAGAACGCGCTGCCGAAAAAATAAAGGGGTTTCCCATAGAACCGCGGGCAAACATAACCGCAGCGCAGCCTGTCTCCTGAAGCATATTCACTGCGTCCTGCGGCGCGAATAAATCGCCTGAGCCCGTAACGGGTACGGCTATGCTGGCGGCTAATTCCGCAATGTGAGCCCAATTACTCTTGCCGCCATAGAACTGCGCTCTTGTACGGGGATGCAAAGTTACCATTTGTGCGCCGGCTTCTACGGCAATGCGCGCACATTCCATAAAATTCAGGGAACTGCTATCCCAGCCTGAGCGGATTTTAACTGTTACAGGAACGCCGCCTAAACTTTCGTGCGAAGCGCGGACTGCCGCTTCCACTACTTTGCCCAAATTGGCAGGGTTTTTCATCAAAGCGGAGCCGGCGCCGTTTTTTACCACTTTTGGAACGGGGCAGCCGGCATTGATGTCGACAGCGTCAGGGCGCAGGGGGGCAAGAAGGGCTGCCGCTTTATAAATAGATTCCGGCTGTGAGCCAAAAAGCTGTATAGCGTATTTTTTTTCGTTTTCCGCCCTGCGCAATAGATAGGCTGTCTTTCTGTCTGTTGTACCGGCGCTCTGACGGGACAATGCTTCGGCGGAGATAAGCTCTGTAAAGGAAAAGTCAGCCCCCTGCTCTATGCACAGCGAGCGGAACGCACGATCGGTATATCCGGCTACAGGCGCAAGAAAGAGATTACCCGGAAGTTCAAGAGAACCGATTTTAACAGGTCGATAAAGCATAATACTAACATTACCCACGGATTTTCACTGATTTTACGAATTAACACGGATTAAGAATCAGAATTAAAAATCCGTGATAATCTGTGTTAATCCGCGTTAATCCGTGGACAATATGATCCTTATTTTATTCGTCCGGTAAGCCGAAAAACTTATTCGCGTTTTCCCAGAGTTTTGCGGCAAGGGCTTCTTCTTCCATTTCAAGCATTTCCGCCATGAAACGGGCTGTAATGGGCAGGTACTTGGGCATATTTCTTTTGCCGCGATGATCCGCCGGAACCATGAAAGGGGCTTCCGATTCGATAAGTATCCGGTCTACAGGCAATACCCCAAGCGTCTCATGCAGATTTCTTGCATTTTTATAAGTAAGATTGCCGGCAAATGAAAAGTATAAGTTTAAATCGAGCGCTTTTTCTGCATAAGCTGCATCTTCGGAATAACAATGAAGCACCCCGCCTCTGGGCGGCAAGCGATCACGGAGAATGTCCAATACATCATGACCTGCATCACGGTTATGGATAATAACCGGCATATTGAGCTTAGCGGCCAAATCAAGCTGGGTTATAAAAAGCTCTATTTGGGATTTTTTGTCGCCAAATTTCCGGTAATAATCAAGGCCTATTTCCCCTATGGCGACAACTCTTTGATGTTGAACGCTCTGTTCGATAAGCGAAAACCAGTCCTTCCCCGGATTCTGTACCTCAGAAGGGCTTACGCCTACAGCATGATACACATTTGGGGCGGATCTCAGGTTTTCATAAACCTGACTAAAATCATGAAGACTGTTACATACCGATACAATCCGGTTAACAGAAGACTGCCGGGCTTCCTGTATCACAATTAGCTGCTCAATGGGGTCTTCAACTATAAGCCCCAAATGGGCGTGAGTATCAAAATACTGCATAGCTTTATCCAAAAGAAATGATATAAGACTTTTACCAAACTGGTAATCTTCATTTTACCATAAAATTTGTAAATCGTCAAGAAAAAATTAACTTATTGCAGCCCGCCAAATGGAGCTAATTCTTCCCAGTGGGAGGGTTCAAGCACATCTTTATCTATCCTGACAAATATTTCTGGGGTGTACATTCTGCCGGGACGCAGGGCATTATTGGCGTTAAGATAGCCAAGGTTGATTCCGGGAGCACCCGGAGTATCGGTAAGGCGCATTCTTATCATTGTTTCGGGGTTACGGGTAATAGAATCCCAGGCACGCGAAGATTCAGAGTAAAGTACCAATGCCTTGGAACGATATTCACGGTTGCCTGTCTGGTCGGCAAGGGCCTCATACACTACCCCCGCATTGTTTCGCGCCATCATCAGGCGTTCTCCCAGCTCAAGGAACTGCGGATTGTCATTGGGCAGCAGAACAGGCAGCCTGATACGCTGGTTTTCAAGTATATCAAGCAGGCGGTTGTAATAGCCCTCGGCGGCAAAAAAGTCGCCGCGTTGATAAGTTACATTCCCAAGGGCATAAAGCAGCCGCCTGTTCATGGGTAATTCGGCAGAAGCCCTGAACAAATATTCAAGGGAAGAACCCCAGTTTCCAAGCTGATAATAAGCCGCTCCCATACGGTATTGGATTTCCGGCGGAGACCAGCCGTACCTTTCGGCGCGGTGATAATCATTCAAGGCAGCTGTCATATCGCCGGATTTGACAAAGTACTCCAAATCGCCCTTAGCGGCATAAAGCTGGCCGATCTGAGGGGTAGCGCGTATCAAATTCCTTGAAAGGAAGTCTTCATAAAGCTGGATACCCCTTATAAGCTGTTCTTCTGCGGGGAAAAATTCACGGTTATTTACAAGCAAATTCGCATAACGATAATGAGCATCAACCCGAATAAGGCGGCGGCGTACGGTTTCGGTTTCTGCCAAATCAAACGCACGAATGGCGTTTTCAAGAGTCAATCTTTCTTCGTAGGTATTGCCAAGAGCATGATGATAACGGGCAAGGTGGTAATGCGGTTCTGGCAGCATTGGATCTTCTCTTACAGCCTGCAGGAGCATGGCTCTGACGCTTTCTATGCTTTCCACGTATGGGTCAGGCACGCCGCTGACTTCTTCAAGCTGTTTATCCAAAAGGTAGCCGCCAAGCTCGGAAAGATATGCGGCGGAAAGATTTCGTTTTCTGTCATTTTCAAACCATGCCCTTAGATGAAGCACTTCTTTCAGATTATCCGTACGGATAAAGTAAATTAACATACGTTCAACAATGGGGACGCGCCAGCCGTATCTTTCCAGAAGCCTTGCATAAGAAAAACGCGCATCTTCATATCTGTCATAAAACCTTGAAGGATCGGAATCCGCCCATAGAAGGAAATTGTCTCCTGCCGCAAGCAGTCCTTCATAATCATTAGGAGAATAATCCAAAAGCTGCTGTTGAAGCAGTCTGTTAGCCTTGTCGTAATTTAAAAGGTAATAAGTATTCAGGCGCGCATAATCCAGAACGCCTTTTTTGTCTCTTGGATAATGCAGCAGAAGCTCATCATATTTTTCTTCTGCAAGCATATAACGCCTTTGATCCCTGAACGCTTCGGCATACAGATAAAACCATTTTTTCTTGCGGTGCGTGGAGAATGCTTCATTGAATAATTGATTTGCCCTTTGATATTCTCCTGCCGGAATACGTTCATAACCGCGTTTGTAAATGGATTCAGCTTTTATAGGGATATAGACAAACCTGTACCCAAGGAAAGCTACAGATGCCGCCATTGCCGCAATAACGGCAAACAGCCTGAGTACCGGAAGGAAATTATGCACAAAAATATACGCAAAACTGGCCTGCTCAGCTTCAAAAGCCGCGCCTGTCATTTTTTCAAAACTTTTGGGTATTACAATCTGCTTACCTGTAATTTCTTCAGCAAGCGCGGCAGCTTCCTTAATATGAGCGCCATTTACAAGAAGACGGATTAATTTTGATAATTGCTTGGGTAACAACACCTGCTCGGCTATCATTTCTTCGCAGACAATTCTTAAGTTTAAAGGATAGGCGGCAAGGGTTCTTAATAAACTGTCCAGATTGTCCTGGGTCAGTTGAATTTCTTCTATGTCGGCTTCGGCTTCGGGTAATTCCGCGGCTTTTGCTTTTCTTCTTCTGAAAAATCCTTTTTTTTGCGCAGGCTTTGCCAGTATGTCAGATTTGCCTTTATCAAATATATCTTCAAGGCCGGGAAGGGCAAATTCATCATTACCAAAATCGATGTTTGCTTCATCTGTTTTACTGTCTAAATCCGGTTCACTGTCCAACTCAATTGAATCAGTTTCAAAGACAGAACCAAGCTCCCCTCCAAAATCCATGTTTTCAAAGGGATCTGCGCCTCCGGCTTCATTAAAACCGCTTTCAGATGTCAGCTCACTGTCTGTGCCAAAATCCATGCCTGAAAAATCAGTATCTGGCAAAGAACTGTCAAAACCGGAACCAAAATCAGAGTCTTCAAAAGAAGACGAGGTATCAGGCAGCGAACTGTCAAAGCCGGAAGTGTCAGGCAAAGAACTGTCAAAATCAGCGGCTTCGAATGAAGACGAGTCTCCTAAAGAAGTTGTATCTTCAAATGAAGGTTCATCTCCTAATGAAGATGTATCGTCTAAAGATGAAGGCGAGCCGGAAAAGTCTGTATCCTGCAAACTGTCAAAAGAGCCGCCAAAGTCATCAGAAGAAAAATCATCTGACGGGAAATCCTCCGCCGGGGTTTCCGCAAGAAGGGATTCTCCGCCAAGATCGATGCCCTGGCTCAGATCTAAAACGCCTTCCGGGTCTTTACTAACATCGTCAGCGTCAAATGAAGCCACGCCCTCTGATATCATATCATCAGGTAAAGTAAAATCTCCAAAGTCCCCACTGTCAGACGGTTCTGCAGATAAATCATTGTCAGCAGTATCACTGTCAAAACCAGTGAAAGGGCTTTCACCGCCAAGGTCTATTACGCCGGGATCATCAAGGTCAGCTTCACCGGAATCCGGGGAATCAAAGTCTTCGGCTGTGAAACCGGTGCTGGAATCTACAGGAGTTTCCTCAACTACCGGCTGATTAATATCCAATAGGCCGGTTAACTCTTCTTCCATTACCGAAAGGTCATCATCTGTTGCTATGGGTGAATCGGCTGCAAAAGTGTCATCAGAAGAAACAGTTTCATCAAAAGACGACTGGTCTGTATTTTCAAAAAAATCATCAACAGGCGGCTGAGAGGAATCCCCAAGCAAATCGTCAATGGACGGTGGTTCGTCTAAAGAAGGTGCGCCTATTTCTGAAGAAAGATCTCCAAAAAAGGCGTTAAAATCAAAGCCCCCCCCGGCATCTGAGCCGGCTTCCAGAGGGTCATCTTCACCTTCACCGGAGTCAAAAGAATCACGGGGCAGAAGTTCCATTGGAGGCGCTTCTGTACCAGGAAGTTGAAGATCGTCAAAGGGCAGTTTTTTAGCCAAAACATCGTTTTTTTCGTTTGCGATGTTGTTAAAAGAGAATCTAAACTCGCCAAGCGCGCTTAATGAAGGCATGACTTCCTATTAATTATATACGCCGCTGACAGCGGCTTGTGTATATCAAGATAATTATATATCGACCGATAATTGTAAAGAATGTATGAAAACGATTGCTTTACCTGTTCTTTTCATCATAATTACCGCTTTTTCCTGGGGATCTGACTGGGAATCATATGAGATGGTAAACCGTTTATTGACCATACGGGAACCAGGCGCACCGGTAGTTCATGAAGATTTTGTGATATTTTCCGCT
>Ga0099364_10014626_pt1 | contig 10421 bp, 9 predicted proteins | sample TergutTh196P3_FD_73070 | JGI IMG/M metagenome (GOLD analysis project Ga0099364, IMG submission 73070) | Microcerotermes parvus P3 segment gut microbial communities from Pointe-Noire, Republic of the Congo - Th196 P3 | ecosystem: Host-associated > Arthropoda: Insects > Digestive system > Gut ...
TGTCATACCTACCATTTTATCGCGCCTGCGCCCGTATCGTTTTTTAAAAAGAAGCCCGGAAGGAGAAAAAGAAGTACTTCGCAGGGTATTTCAGGTATCACAAGAAGCATTGCAGGAAGCAGTCCAAGAAGCAGTGCAAGAAAAATCAACTGAAACCGGCGGCTCGCTTATCAGCGCCTACCTTGATTCCTTTCTTACGCAAAATACAGAAAAATTGCAGCCGCTTGCGGAAATGTTTGTAGATTCTGTCATGAGTGGAAATGTAAACAGTAAAGAGATGATAAAGACGCTGCTTACACAAAGCAATAATTTTGAAGACGATTCTTTTTTGCGTTTTATAAAACTATGTCTTGATTTACTGGGAGAAAAAACAAAAAAAATAAATACTCCGCAGGCTTCTGTGTACAATGATATATTTAAAAAATATACAGGCGAAGCTGTAACAGCGGTAGATGTTCTGAACCAAAGTACAGCTCTTGCGCTGGAATCTCTTTTGTACAGGCTGAAAACTGCAATGGCAAGAGGAGCTTTATGAGAGATTTTTACAGGCGGGCTCTTAAAAAGCTGGATAAACTTGATGCTGGCCAGCGCAGGGAGTTGCTGATTTCCGCCGTAGAACAAATAAATCTTTTGGGAAATGTAGCAGATTCAATAGATGTGGGTATTCTTGTCTGCAATGAAAAAAATAATCTTGTAATGGTTAACAGATACGCATATATGCTGCTGCCCCTGAATTACAGCGAAGGCGTACATATCTGCTCTGCAATTGGCAATGAACAAATAAAAGAATTTATCTGCCAAACTCTTCAAAACAGAGACAGGGTAATGGACAAAGAAATTGACATTGCTTTTAAAGGCAGAAATATGCTGCTTTCGATTAACGTACTTCCCCTTGTGCAGGAAAGGCGTATAACAGGTTCGCTGATTTACATAGAAGACATTACAGAAAAACGAAAAGGAGAAGTAAGGCTTCGCAGGGCGGAAAATCTTGCAAGCCTTACCACATTAGCCGCAGGCGTTGCGCATGAGATAAAAAACCCTTTAGGTTCTATTTCCATTCATCTTCAGCTGCTGGAAAAAGCGCTGGCTAAAATAAATCAGCCTGATAAAAAAATAAATAAATATTTTGATGTTATAAAAGAAGAAATGGACAGGCTTAACAGAATTGTTGTTGATTTTCTTTTTGCAGTCCGTCCAATGACTCTTGAACTGCGCGAAGGAGATATTAATGCTCTTATATCGCAGGTTATTGAGTTTGTTAAATTCGAGTTAGAACAGGCAAAAATAAAATGTATTTTGGAACTTGATGAAAACCTGCCTAAAATATTAATTGATGAACGCCATATAAAACAGGCTTTGCTTAACCTTGTAAAAAACGCAAAGGCAGCTCTGCCAAAAGGCGGAGTTTTAACCATTACCACGCACTATGCCGATTATGAAATACGGATATCTGTTCATGATACCGGCATTGGCATAAAAAAAGAAAACCTTGCAAAAATATTTGAACCTTATTTTACAACTTCAGAAACGGGAACAGGATTGGGGCTTACTCAGGTTTACAAGATAATCAAAGAACATCACGGTGAAATAACTGTAGAGTCTGAACCCAAAAAAGGCACTGAATTTAAAATAACGCTTCCAATACCTCAGAAAGAAAGAAAATTAATTGCATTTACTTCAAATATATTAACAGGGGATACAAAATGAAGTTTCGCCTTCTTGTAATTGATGATGAAAAAAATATCCGGCAGGGCCTGGCCGAATCTTTAGAGGAAGACGGTTATGATGTGGTATGCGCACAAGACGGTGATGAAGGTTGGAATCTTTTTTCTAACGGAGATATCGATCTTGTAATTACAGACCTAAAAATGCCCGGTCTTAGCGGCGATGAATTGATGCGCAGGATTCTTGCTCAGTCGCCTGGATTCCCTGTAATCATTCTTACAGGTCATGGTTCTGTTGAATCTGCTGTTACTGCGATGAGAACCGGCGCATGGGATTTTCTTACCAAGCCTGTGGATCTGGATCATCTTTCGTTAAAGGTAAAACGTGCACTTGATAACCGTGAATTGTTTTTTCAGCACCGCAGGGCAAAAGAAGAGCTTGATAAACAAAAACAGTTTAAATCGATAATTGGCAATTCGCGTAACATGCGTGAAGTTTTTGATACGATAAACAAAGCTGCTCCTACAAAGGCTTCGATCCTGATTACGGGCGAGTCTGGGGTTGGAAAAGAGCTTGTCGCAAATGCGATACACGAGCTTTCTCCGCGCAAGAATATGCCGCTTATTAAAGTGCACTGCGCCGCCCTTTCTTCTGCGCTTTTAGAAAGTGAACTTTTTGGCCATGAAAAAGGAGCGTTTACAGGAGCGGTTTCCCGCAGAAAAGGACGTTTTGAACTTGCATCCGGCGGTACTTTGTTTTTAGATGAGATCGGCGAAATTGATCAAAATATTCAAATAAAACTTCTGCGTGTTTTACAGGAAAGGAAATTTGAGCGTGTCGGAGGAGAGCAGTCTGTAGAGGTTGATGTCAGGATTGTTGTTGCAACAAATAAGGATTTAAAAGCGGAAATAGAAAAGGGAAATTTCCGTGAAGACCTCTACTTCCGCCTGAATGTGGTAAATATCCATGTGCCGCCATTACGCGAAAGAAAAGACGACATTCCTGTTTTGGCATCGGTTTTTATAAAAGAATTTTCTATGGAAAACGGCAAAAAAATAGAAGGAATAAATGAAAAGGCGCGATCTCAATTATATGCCTACGAATGGCCGGGCAATATCCGTGAATTACGCAACTGTATAGAAAGCGCTGTTGTTATGTGCCAGTCGAATATCATAACGGTTGATGATTTCCCTCCGCCATTACGCAGCATTACAGATGAAGGCTGGATAAATATCCGGCTTGGAGCAAGCATGGAAGAGTGTGAAAAAATTATCATTCAGGATACGCTTTCTCATTTTAAAGGAAATAAAACAAAAACCGCCGATGCTCTTGGAATTGGACGCAAAACACTTCTGCGCAAACTCGCAGACTATAACCTTGCCGGTTCTGATGACGAATAGTTTTTATTTTTTTCTCTGTGTGAAAATTTTATTAAAGTTTACTTCTATTTGCGCTTCCAGTTCTTGTGGTTTTGTGTTTCGCAGGGCAGCGGCGGCTTCGATGATAAGCGGCAGATCCGTCCATTGAGAGAAACTCTGCCCGCGCCTCGGCTGGTAAGGGGCGTCTGTCTCTGTAAGCAGCCTTTCTGCCGGGAACAGAGAACAACAGCGCATGGCTTTTTTATGCCCGTTTATAATCGTATTGCCAAATGAAAAGTACACATTCACTCCCCGGCGAAGAAGGGCGTTTCCTTCTTCAAGAGTGCCCGGCCATGAATGGAAAATAACAGCTTTACATTTAGCCAGAGTGCCGGCAGCGGCAAAAATCTTATGCATCGCACGGCGCACATGCAGAATAACCGGCAAATCATAGCGCAGGGCGGTTTCTAAATGCGCCGCAAAAATCATATCCTGCACTGACTCGGTTTCTCTGAAAGCCGCATTAAAAAGGTCAAAACCAAATTCGCCTATAGCGGCAATCCGCCCTTGTTCTGCCAGCTTGTACACTGTTTCCAGTTGTTCTCTGAACCATGTTTCCTGCTTTTTGTTCCCCGCTGGCATCTGCGGGTGAATTGCAAAACAGGGCAAAAGCGGCGGAGACCCTTCTTCGGCGGCTTTAAGCGCCAATTTTTCGTTATGCGCAAATTCTTCCATGTCGCAGGCGCTTGCTGCCGCAAAAACTCCCAGCCGCCGGCGTTCTTCTTCTGCCTGCGGGAATTTCAGGAAAAGGTCAAAGGGGTGGCAATGGGTATCGGTAAGCATATTTTATTGTAATTTTATCATGTTTTTTTCTCTTGGGGGAATTATTCAGGTTTTTTACTCCCTATTCCCCATTCATGGCTCTCCATATATAATAAAGCCATGCTGCCAAAACTGATAAAGTATGTTCTTGCAGAAACTCCGCAGTCTCAAGAGGTGGAAATCTCCGGCTGGGTCAGAACAAAAAGGGACATGAAAAACCTTGTTTTTGTGGAAGTAAACGACGGCTCCTGTTTTTCCGGGATACAGTGCGCATTTTCCCGTACAGAAGGGCTTGATGCCGGAACTGAAACGGCTCTTTCAATCCTTACAACAGGGGTCTCTGTAAAAATAAAGGGACAGCTTGTTCCTTCGCCGGCTTCGGGACAATCTGTGGAAATTGCCGCAGACTCGCTGCGTATATTTGGCGAAGCGCCTGCGGAGAATAAAAGCGGTAAAATGCCGGAGCTTGATATTCAGGCTTATCCTCTTCAGAAAAAACATCATTCACTTGAATTTTTAAGAGAGATTGCCCACCTGCGTCCGCGTACTAATACATTCGGTGCGGTGGCAAGAGTACGCAGCCGTATGGCATTTGCCATTCACCGCTACTTTCAGGAGAGAGATTTCCACTGCCTTCATACGCCTGTTATTACCACAGGAGACTGCGAAGGCGCAGGGGCAATGTTTCAGGTAACAACTCTTGATCATGCGGCTATAAAAGAATTTGCAGGCGGCAAAGTTGATTATTCAAGGGACTTTTTTGGGAAGAAAACATATTTAACAGTTTCCGGCCAGCTTGAAGCGGAAACTTATGCAATGGCCCTTTCCCGCGTCTATACCTTTGGCCCTACTTTTAGGGCGGAAAATTCCAATACTGCCCGTCATCTTGCAGAATTCTGGATGATAGAACCGGAAGTTGCATTTGCAGAACTGGAAGACAATATGGCATTAGCTGAAGATTTTCTTAAATACATTTTTAAGGCTGCTCTGGAAGAATGTGCCGGAGAACTTGCTTTTTTTGACTCACATGTGGAAAAAGGAATTATCGCAAATCTTAAACATGTTGTAGATACAAAATTCGTGCATATTACCTATACCGATGCAGTCAGGGAATTGGAAAAAGCCGCTGCCGCAAACAAAGGTATATTTGAGTTTGAGCCGGCATGGGGAAGCGATCTTCAAAGCGAGCATGAAAAATATTTAACAGAAAAAGTTGCAGGCGGCCCTGTAATTGTTACCGATTACCCAAAAAAGATAAAAGCTTTTTATATGAAGCAAAATGATGATGACAGAACCGTACGCGCAATGGACGTACTTGTTCCGCGTTTGGGAGAAATTATCGGCGGTTCACAGCGCGAAGACAATCTTGATAAACTCATCTGGCGCATGAAAGATTTGGGCTTAAAAACAGAAGATTACTACTGGTATCTGGACCTTCGCCGTTACGGCTCTGTTCCCCATTCGGGGTTTGGTCTTGGCTTTGAAAGGCTTATTCAGTATATTACAGGCATGGCAAACATACGCGATGTTATTCCCTATCCGCGTGCAGTGGGGCAGGCGGAATTTTGAGGAAACTTTTTTTTCTTTTTTCACTTTTCATTTTTAGTTTTTCACTTGTTCATGCGCAGTATTTTTATACGCCGCAGCTGCTTGTTCCTTATGTTGAGACTGCGCCTGTTGTTAATTCACATGCTGCCGTCTTAATTGACGCCGCAACAGGTGCGTTACTTTATTCAAAAAATCCCTATGAAGAAATATCTCCTGCTTCGCTTACTAAACTTATGACAATGCACCTTGTTATGAAAGAGATAGAAGAGGGCAGAGCGTCCTATGATGAAATAATCCCTGTTACAGAACAAAGCTGGGCGCTAAGACAGCCGCCGCGTTCAAGTTTGATGTTTCTTGCTCCGGGCCAGATTGTAACATTACGCGAAATCATGCTGGGGCTGGCTGTTTCTTCGGGTAACGACGCGGCTGTAGCTGCGGCGCTGAGGCTTGCCCCCACTATGGAAGATTTTGCCCATTTGATGACAATGGAAGCCCGCCGCATGGGGCTTTTTGTTACGCGATTTGTAGAATCATCGGGGATTTCTGAGTACAATATGACTACAGCCGAAGAGTTTGCCTTATTTTCAGACAGTACATAACTTTGCATCCGGCAAGCTTAAAAGATTTTCATTCTGTAGAAGTTTTTGCATATCCAGTTGCAGATAACGTAGCGGAAGCCTTTCGCAATAATCCGCGTACCATTGTTCAGAATAACCGTAACAACCTTTTAAGAACTTTTCCCGGAGTTGACGGATTAAAAACCGGTTATATTGACGAATCGGGTTACAACATCGCCCTTACAGCAGAAAGAGACAATACCCGTTTTATCTCCGTTACTCTTGGTGCGGAAAGTACACGTATGCGGGATCTGGATGGATACCGGCTTTTATCATGGGCCTTCGAAAACTTTAAGACAGTACGCCCTGTTACAGGAAAAATAGAAAGTCAGCGTTTATGGAAGGGCAGGGCGAATACTGCCGAGCTGATACTTATCGATTCTGTCGATTTTACTTCTCCGCTTAACCGTGCGAATACGCTGAGTTTTGAAACATTTATTCCGCAGCCTTTAATCGCCCCGCTTTCCGCAGGTACATTGGCAGGTTATTATATTATTTCCGATGAATACGGAGAACTGCATCGTGTGCCGCTTATAACTGTACAAACTTATGAAAAAGGAAATATTTTTAAGCGGATATGGCATTCAATTTTGCTTTTATTCAAAAGATAACAGATTTATGAAAAATCGCATTGTTTTTTTTTGGTTTTGAATAGATAATAACGATATGATTAAGACCATTATTTTGTTTATGTATTTGGGTTTTTCCATGACTATCCTTATTCCTTACGGACTTGTATCTACATTGTTTTATCTGTTGGGCTTGCGAAAACTTATGACACAGGCCGTTTACAGACTTGCTCAGGGCTGGGCAAGAGTTGTAATTTGGATAGTCGGATGCAAGGTAACCGTTTCCGGCAGAGAAAATATTTTTAAAGACGGCAGTGTTTGTTTTGTCAGCAATCATTGCGGTTATTTTGATATACCTCTTTTATTGGCTTATGCCGGCCGTCCCTTTGGTTTTGTAGCAAAAATAGAGCTGCTCTTTATTCCGTTTTTAAATTGTTGGATTTATATGCTTGGCGGATTATTTATAAACAGAAGTTCTTCAAAAAGCGCTGTCCGCACAATCAACAAGGGAGTTAAAAAAATTAAAAGAGGCGGCGGCATGCTGATTTTCCCGGAAGGCCACCGTTCAAAGGGCAGAGGTCTTTTGCCGTTTCATCCGGGCTCGTTAAAACTTGCCACTATGGCGGAAGTCCCTATCATACCCGTAGCAATAGAAGGAACTTATGATGTCTTTGAAAAAACCGGACGTGTCGTTTCAACATCAGCAAGAATTATTTTCTGCGAACCGATAGATACTGCAAGTCTGCCTCCTGAAGACAGAAAACATATCCTTCGCGACAGAATTTTCTCTGTAATAAAAGAGAAACTGGAAGCTTCCCCGGTTGTGCAATAGCCATTAATCGCTTTAACGGGTTTTGGATAACGAAGCTGATACTTTGAGATACAACAAAGCCGCAAGGTCTGCAAGGATTGTAATTGCAATACCCGTTGGTAAAATTGCATAGGAAACAGCAGGAAGATCGATCAATTCCAAAATGCCTGTCCAGCCGATTATCATCCATTGGGCGCAATATATAATTGTTATATTACGACTCCAGCGTGCCAGTACTTTGCCAAAGAGCTCAAGAAATTTAACTTTGGATAAAAAATGTAGAATGCTTATCCACGAAAAAACCATGCTGGTTACAAGAATGTATTGAAAGAAATCCTGGAAATAATAATTGCCCGGTTCTTCAAGATACATAAGAAAAATATTAAAGCCGTATTTAAACGAAACCAAAATCATGCTTGTAAAGACCAATGACGAAATAATAATTACCCGGTTATAAAAACAATTTTTATTTGTACAGATTTTTAAAAGATTTCCCGTAATATATCCTATAACGGGATAACCAATCCAAGAAAAAAGCGGAAAGTATGAATTTTCGTTAATACGGACAAATAACCCCAGAAACGCTCCCAAATAAATATTAGCGACGGGTATTGTTAAAATTATATTTAAACATGACAAAACCAGCGTAAAAATCACAAGATGAACGGTTGTTAGCCGCAATTTTTCTTTAAGCGCGAATAATAAAAAAGTAAGACCTGCAAATGCGAGAATATCAATGCCGAACACATAATAGAAAAACTCATACAGATCCATTATATCCGCGGTTTGAGCGTAAATTATCAGTTGGGGTATCCCGACTACGGCTAAATTCACAGCGTAATGAAGGCCAATCAAAGACAAACCGCGTTTAGCCAGTTTTTCCGGGGTTGAGTTTTTGGAATAAACTATTCCGATACCCAGAAGTATCATAAAAGCAGGCGCCGCCAGAGGCCCTCCGGTTATCGTAAGGTAATGCGAAAACAATCCCGGAGGAAAGCCCGATATTTCTTCCGCCACATGAATCGTAACCATAAAAAATATGGCAAACCCTCTTGCCCAGTCAAGCTCCGGCTGCCTGCCCGCATTAATATAAGAACTGTCAAAAAGTTTCATGGTTAATTGTACCATGCTATTGGCAGTTTTGTTAATAATAAATATAATTAGGTTAGGAGATCGGCTATGAAAAAAATTATATTAGCGGCAGCTGTTACCGTGATATTGTTATCCGGGTGCAGTAGTGATAAAAAAAAGGATTTATTAAATATGACACCATTTGATTTTTTTGAAGCGGTATCGCAAATCCCGCGTACTTCCGGCAACGAACAGGCAATCAGCGATTACCTTGCGGACTTTGGCAAAAGCCTTGATCTTGAGGTAGTTCAAGATGACGCTTTGAATGTGTTTATCAGAAAAAACGGCACGGCGGGGCGCGAGAATGAGCCGCCGGTTATTCTGCAGGCGCACATGGACATGGTCGGCGAGAAAAACGCAAGCTCTCCCCATGATTTTCTCACCGATCCGTTACGGCTGATAGTACAGGGCGACCGTGTTACTGCCGACGGCACAACTCTTGGCGCGGATAATGCGTCGGGGGTTGCATACATTATGGCAGTATTGGCTTCGCGCGATATTTCGCATCCGCCGATTGAAGCGCTTATAACTACCGACGAAGAAGGGGGTATGACGGGAGCAGTTTCTTTCGATGTTTCGCTTTTTAGAGGAAGGCGTTTTATCAATCTGGATTCTGAAGATGAAGGAATCTTCACGGTAAGCTCTGCCGCAAGCGCCGATGTTGATATGATAGTACCGGTGGAATACACAACCCTGCCGGAAGGATTTGCTTCATATATATTGATGATAAAAGGACTTACCGGAGGTCATTCGGGAGCGGATATTCACAAAGGGCTTGCAAATGCAAATATTTTAATGGGGCGGATGTTGCAACAGCTTGCCGTGGCTGGAGTTTCTGTAAGCAGCATTAACGGCGGTTCTTTGCGTAACGCGATCCCTCGTGAGTGCGTCGCGGTTATATCCTTTGCAGAAGGTAATGCTCAAAGAGTTAGGTCAATTATCGCAAGTACTCAAGCCGCATTCAAATCCGCTTACCCCGATGATCCTAACTTGGAAATAACCCTTGAATTAACACAAACACCCGCAGGTGCGTTAAGTGCAAGCTCGTTGCAAAGGGTATTGAACGGCATTGAACAGACACCTAACGGCGTATTGTCCATGAGCCCCGACATTGAAGGGCTGGTACAGACTTCCAATAATCTTGGAGTTATAACTACATCTTTAAACACGGTAACAATGTTTAACTTCCCCCGCAGTTCTTCCGTTCCGGAACAGGCACAAACATTGGACAGGTTAAGAACGCTTGCCGTTTCAATCGGTGCGCAAGCGGCTGTTTATAACGAAAATCCCGCATGGCCTTTTAAGCCCGATTCGCCTTTGCGCGATAAAATGGCAGAAGTATTTACGGCACTCTACGGCAAAGAACCGGTAATCGAAGCTGTCCATGCGGGGCTTGAATGTTCCGTATTTGCCGAAAATATGCCGGCCTGCGAATTTATTTCGATCGGTCCCGATATACGCGCCGCTCACAGCCCCGACGAATGGATGAGTCTGTCATCGTTCAACAGGGTATACGAATACTTGTTAAAAGTTTTGGAAGTATTGTGATAATGCCTTAACGGATACCGCCGCAAAGGCGGTATCCGCAGATAGGGCTTATTGATTAACCACTCTGAGAAAATCAGGATGTATATCCTCGGTCGCTTTATATTTTATAGAAGAAGTGTCGCGCACGTAATAATCTCTAAAATCTACTAGGTTAACGACTACATTATTCATCGGTGTCAACAATATAGCGTATTCATGTTTGTAGCCTTTGTAGTTCGTGTCTTTATAAATTTTATCCGTGCTCCACCAATCGTATTTCATCGTAGTGGTAGAAACATCATAACCGCATATATTCACATACCTGGTAACTGCGGTACCATGATGATGGTCAGGACCGATAGAATGATACAAA
>Ga0099364_10014627_pt1 | contig 10420 bp, 6 predicted proteins | sample TergutTh196P3_FD_73070 | JGI IMG/M metagenome (GOLD analysis project Ga0099364, IMG submission 73070) | Microcerotermes parvus P3 segment gut microbial communities from Pointe-Noire, Republic of the Congo - Th196 P3 | ecosystem: Host-associated > Arthropoda: Insects > Digestive system > Gut ...
TTTTTGCCGCCGTTTCGCAAAAACATATTGATACCGCTGTGGGCACCTTTCAAGTCTGCCATCATAGAGCCCATCATTCCACCCGGAAGTCCGCAACCTACTAATAATGCGGTAGATTGTTTGTTTTTGGGGTCAATGAAATAGCCCAAAAAATCATCCACAAACTCTTGGGTTAATGAGCGTGCTTGCATATAGGCGTTCATATTTACTTTGGGCACGTCGAAACCGGCATCTTCCAGCATGGCTTGTATGGTAATCACGTCGGGGTGCGACATTCCCCATGCCAGCGGTTCAATGGCAACATCCACAATATCAACGCCTGCGTAGGCTACTTCGAGCATTGAGGCAACAGAAAATCCGGGTCCGGTATGTCCGTGATAATGCACTATGATATGGGGATATTTTTCTTTAATCTGTTTTACCAATTTTCCCAGCAATGCGGGGCGACCCACGCCTGCCATATCTTTCAGCCCAATTTCATCTGCGCCGTATTCTACCAAATGATCAACCAAATCCATATAGTATTCAACGGTATGGATAGGGGAGTAGGTTATGCTCAACGCGGCTTGGGCAATCATGCCGGCTTCTTTGGCATATTTTACCGACAGTTCCAAATTTCTATGGTCGTTCAATCCGCAGAATGAGCGCATTACATCTACGCCTTGCGATTTTTTTACTTTACACATCAGTTTGCGCACATCGGCAGGAACGGGATACATACGCAATCCGTTGAGGGCGCGTTCCAACATCATAGTTTTGATACCGGCGTCGTTAAACGGTTTTACCCACGCCCGAACGGAAGTGTTGGGGTTTTCTCCATACAATAAATTTACCTGTTCGGAGGCACCCCCGTTGCTTTCAATTCGGCTAAAACAGCCCATATCAATAATTACCGGAGCAACCCTAACAAGTTGGTCAACGCGGGGCACATATTTTCCTGAGGATTGCCACATATCGCGATAAACCAAGCAAAATTCAATTTTTCGTTTCATATTCAATAAGTTATAATTTTTAAAAATAGTTTACAAAAATAGATTAAATTTTCATAAAAAAAATTTTTTAAAAAATAAAATTAAAAAGAAAAAAAGCAGAAGTAGAGGAGTTAAAGGAGTTAAGGAGCTAAGGAGTAGAGGGCGTAAAATTTTACGCCCCTATCACTAATCACTAATCTTATAATTATGAATAAAATCATCACATCATCTCATCATCTCATCATCTCTTCTACCTTCTGCTTTCTGCTTTCTGCTTTATATCTTTTTCCTTAACCGCGCCACCGGAATATTCATTTGTTCTCTGTATTTGGCAATGGTGCGGCGTGCAATGAGATAACCCTTTTCTTTCAGTTTAGAACATAATATTTCATCGGGCAATGGTTTGGCTTTGTTTTCATTATCAATCAATTCCGTAATGATTGATTTTACTTCTTTGGAAGAAACATCGTCATTACCAATAGATTCTGAAAACAGATGTTTTACCGGAATGGTTCCGAAAGGGGTTAGAACATATTTACTGTTTGAAACTCTGGAAACCGTTGAAATATCTAACTTAACTTTGGTAGCGATATCTTTCAATATCATAGGTTTCAAATCTTTATCATCACCGGAAAGAAAGAAAGCGTGCTGCATCTCCATAATGGCATACATCGTATTATAAAGCACTAATTCTCTTAAACTTAATGTGCCGATAAAACTTTTTGCCTGTGCCACATTATCTTTAATAAACTGCTCTGCTTCCAACCTCTTCTCTTCGCTTAAACCGGGCTGGTGCATCGAAAACTGATTTTTAAACTCTTGATTTACTTTTAATTTAGGAATATAATTGTGATTCAAATTCAAAACAAGTTTTCCCTCCTCATTCGTAATAATAAAATCGGGAGTAATTTGCATCACCTTGCTTTCCATTGCAGTGGAAGAAAAAACAGGATACGGAGTGAGTTTTAAAATTTCATTGATGGCATTTTTTAATGTATCGTTTTTTACATGAAGTGCTAATTGAAGTTTATCATACTGTTTTTTTGAAAAAAACTCAAACTGTTCTTTCAGAATCTTTTTTGCTAAAACAACGGGTGGGGTCTCTTTTTTCTGATTTAGTTGCAGCAATAAACATTCTTGAATATTTTTGGCTCCAATTCCCGCCGGTTCAAATTGTTGTACAACGGTTTTCAAAATTATATCCACTTCATCTTCTGTAATCTTCATATTGTAGGTAAGCAAAAAATCCATTACAATATTTCTCAAATCTACTAATAAATAACCTGTATCATCCAAACATCCGATAATATACTCTGCAATTAAGGTATCTTTTTCAGAGAGTTCAAATTCTTGGAGTTGTTGCAACAAATTTTCCTGAACCGAAGAAGTATAAGTGGCGGTTGGAAAGTAATATCTATCATCTTGAGAGCGGTTACTGTTTTCAAGTTGTGGTTCGTCATAGTTATCATACTCATCATCGTTGTAATAATCTTCCAAATTATGATTGGGGGTTTGTTCAAATTCAAAATTTTCATCTTCCAAACTTTCAACTTCGTGATCAATTTCCAAGGCAGGATTTTCTTCCACTTCTTTAAGAATTTCCTGTTCCAGATTTATATTTGAAAGTTCAACCAAGTGCATTAACTGCACAGTTTGCGCAGCGGTTTGTTTCAGTTGTTGTTGTTGGGTAAGGTTTGTTTTTTGCATTTTTTGCACAGATAACTCAGAAATAACGAATTTTCACAGTTTTTAATATAGATTCAAAAAATAAGTTAAAAAAAATGGAGGTGCTATTGTGTTTGAGATTCCTCACTCCGTTCGGAATGACGGAGTTGTACGCTACTGCGTATGCGGCGGCGCAAGGACAGAGCGAAAGCACAGCACTAACCGCCGCCGCCACTTATGACCTGAAGGAAAGGTCATTCTGAGCGAAGCGAAGAATCTCAATCTTTTGGTAATTAGTATATTATATATAAAAACTACCTCGATTTTGCTTCGCAAAATCACCCCTTCAAAATTTGAAAGGGATTTTTCTCGTCCCATCCCAAATTATTGTGATGGCAACAATAGTTTGTGCAAATTCTATCATTTATCTTTTTTTAAAATATTTTTATAACAATTACAAATAATTTTATATTTGCAAAAATTTTAAAACTTAAAAATTGATACATCGAATTATCTTTCATTACCTTTTATACATTTAATTATTAACCACTTAAATTAATTTTATGATGAAAAAAATTATCCTATTCCTCTTTATACCACTATTGTTTCTTTTTTCAAGTTGTCCTAAAGAGCCTAAAGAGCACATTGCTCCTGTAAATCAATTAGTAAAAGATTTGTTTTGTTTTCAAACAGGTTCAGAATGGACCTATTATGATAGTATAAGCCAAACAACACAAAAAATGATGATTACTAATAATATCACAACAAGATTTGCATCAATGCCAGGAAAAGGGCAAAAGGTATATGAGTTTGCAGAAGTTATAAAAATTAGTGGGTATTTTTTAACTGATTTTGAAATAAAGGCTAGTGCACAAGAGGAAGGGAAAGAATATGATAATACTGCTATTTTTAGGGGAACATATACCTCGCCTCACAATACTCGTTTAACCATACCTTTGCGTTTTAGATGTGATGCTAACAATGTTTTTGACTGTTCTGTTGAATATTTTGCAGAGTATAATGTGAGTGGAATTAATTACAGTAATGTGTATGTTTTTGATATGGATGACTCTCCGTACAATACTGAAAATATAGTTTTTTATGTGGCAAAAAATATTGGAATTATTCGTTTGATAAGATTGAATGATTTTGATTGGGTATTAATTGATAAAAATGTAAAGCAATGAAACACCTATACTTACGATAATAAGGGCTTTCCTACCGAAATTAGTCTTTTCTGTTTTGATGTCGATGATATGAATTTTTGGGTAAAAAAGAATTATTACGAGTATAAATAGAATTTAAAGAAGTGGCGTGAAATTTTACAGAAGATTATTTTTTATTTTTGCAAAATCATAAATAAAAAGCATTATTGCTTAATAATCTTTTAATATTGAAATATTTATGTCAGAAAAATTACAATGTTTAATCATCGGTGGGGGACCCGCAGGCTACACTGCCGGCATTTACGCCTCACGAGCGGGTTTAAATCCCGTAATTTACGAAGGGATGCAACCGGGCGGACAATTAACCATCACTTCGGAAGTGGAAAATTTTCCCGGCTACCCTAAAGGTGAATCAGGACCGGTAATTGTTGAAGATATGAGAAAACAAGCACTGCGATTGGGCACCGACATCCGCAACGGAGAGATTACCGAAACAGATTTATCCAAACGTCCGTTTCGGATAGTTGTGGATTACGAAAAGGAGATTTATGCCGAAACCGTTATTATTGCAACCGGTGCTACTGCCCGATGGTTGGGGTTGGAAAGCGAAACCTTATATCGCGGGTTTGGCGTTTCTACCTGTGCCACCTGCGACGGTGCTTTCTTTAAAGGCAAAACAGTTGCCGTAATAGGAGGCGGAGATACCGCATTGGAAGAAGCACACTATCTTTCCAAAATTGCAGCAAAAGTTTATTTGGTGCACCGCCGCGACCAGTTTCGCGCTACAAAAACTATGCAGGATAGAATTTTTTCAACAAAAAATGTTGAATTGGCGTTAGATTCGATTCCTGTTGAAATTTTGGGAGAGAAACAAGGTTTTACAAGAAAAGTTACCGGTTTAAGAGTGCAAAACAAAAAAACAGAAACGATTACGGATATTGCTTTAGATGGTGTTTTTGTTGCTATTGGTGTAACCCCCGTAACCGAACTTTTTGTTGGGCAACTTGATTTGGATGAACAAGGCTACATTAAAACGAAAGGCGCAAGACCGTTAACTAACATTCCGGGTGTTTTTGCCGCCGGCGATGTGCAAGACCCCTACTATCGCCAAGCCTGCACCGCAGCCGCATCAGGTTGCAAAGCAGCAATGGAAGCAGAACGGTTTCTTGCAGAAATTATTTAAAAGTTAATAAAATGCAGAAAAGCAGTATTATTAAAAAATTAAAAAAATTAAATATTTAAAAATTTAAAAATAAACGATTAAATCTAAAAACCTTAAATCTTTAAATCTTTAAATTAATTAATCATCACATCATCTCATCATCACATCACCTAATCATTTAATTATTATGTTAGAAAATTTAGAAGAAGGTTTCGAACGGCGCGACATTTATGATAAAGAAACCATAAAACTTTTATCGGAAAGTTATCGCAACATTATTATTGCGGCGAAAGAAGATTTAGAAAGTGAAGGCTTGCGTGATACGCCCATTCGCGCTGCCAAAGCATTTCAATATTTGATTCACGGCTACGGATTAAAACCGGTCGAAATTTTAAAAAGTGCCCTTTATAATGAAGATTCCAAACAAATTGTAGTCGTAAAAGATATTGAAATATACTCGCTTTGCGAACACCATTTGTTGCCGTTTTTTGGAAAAGCACACATCGGATATATTCCTAATGGAAAAATTTGCGGGTTGAGTAAAATTCCTCGCGTTGTGGATGCCTTTGCCCGCCGACTGCAACTGCAAGAACGGCTTACCGCTCAAATTAAAGACTGTATTCAAGAAGTGCTTGATCCTATGGGAGTGGCAGTGGTGATTGAAGCCCAACACTTATGTATGTCAATGAGAGGCATCCAAAAACAAAATTCTGTTACTACTACTTCCGAATTTAGCGGAGCATTTCTCAAAAATTTTAACACCCGACAAGAATTTATGCACCTAATAGGAACCAAACTGCACTAATAGAGACTTTTAGACTTCCGTAGGCTGAAGCCTACGGTTAATAAATAACTCCTTTAACTCCTTTAACTCCTTTTTTATTTTTTTATGATAACCATTTAGGTAAAGTTTTTTTCTATATTTGCGCTCGCTATAAAATGGGATAAATGGACAAACGTTGGATTGTAAAAAAACAAGAAACACAAACGGTTATAGATGACTTTGCCGCAAAGTTGAATATCGAAAAACCGCTTGCCGCCCTTTTGTTAAGCAGAGGAATTAATACCGAAGAGGAAGCCAACGATTTTTTTACCCCTGACATCAATAAACTCCATGACCCTTTTTTGATGAAAAATATGGATATCGCCGTTGAGCGATTATCCAAAGCCATAATGAAAAATGAAAAGATTTTGATTTTTGGAGACTACGACGTGGACGGCACCACCGCTGTTGCACTCCTCTATTCATTCTTAAGCGAAATAATCGGCGAAGAACATAAAACCTACATCGAATATTATATTCCCGACAGATATACGGAAGGTTACGGAATTTCCGACCAAGGTATTGAATATTGCCACGAAAACAATTTCAAACTCTTAATCTCTTTAGATTGTGGCATCAAGGCAAACGATAAAGTAGATTTAGCAAATAGTTATGGTATTGATGTAATTATTTGCGACCACCACTTGGAAGGAGAACTATTGCCCAAAGCAGTCGCTATTCTTGACCCAAAATGTTCCCAGTGCCATTATCCTTATAAAGAACTTTCCGGCTGCGGTGTAGGGTTGAAGTTAATTCAAGCGTACTGTCAAAAATTTGACCTGCCCGACCAACTTTGGCTCTCCAAATTAGATTTGGTTGCCATCAGTATCGCCTCAGATATAGTGGCAATTACAGGTGAGAACAGAATATTAGCATACTACGGACTGATTATCATCAACCGTTTTCCCAGAATGGGAGTTAAATCTATCATTGAACAGTCGGGAATTAAAATTCAGTATCCACCCAAAGAAAACACCATCTTTAACCGTCAAATTCAAATTTCCGATTTGGTGTTTTTTGTAGGTCCTCGTATTAATGCCGCCGGTCGTATCAATACCGGACGCGAATCGGTAAAACTACTCATCTGTGAAGATGAAGATAAATCGTTCAATATTGGAAAAAATATCAACGACCACAACGATACGCGCAGAGTTTTGGACAAAAAAGCCACCGAAGAAGCCATCAATCTTATTTTAACCAACGAAGATTATAAACATCGAAAAAGTATTGTGCTTTACAATCCTAAATGGAATAAAGGAATTATTGGAATTGTTGCCTCACGATTGGTAGAAGAATTTTATAAACCGGTAATTGTAATTACCGACTCCCCCGATGGCTTGGTAACCGGCTCGGCACGCTCCATCAAAGAGTTTAACATTTATAACGGAATTGACGATTGCTCGGACTTGTTGGAACACTTCGGCGGACACAAATTCGCAGCCGGACTATCCCTAAAAAAAGAAAATTTAGAAGCATTTACTGAAAAATTTGAACAATACGTTTGTCAAAACATTAAAGATAACGATTTTATTCGCGAAATTGAAGTAGATATGGAGTTGGATTTGAACGACATTACAAACAACTTTATCACCAACTTAAAACGTTTTGCACCGTTTGGTCCTGAAAATATGGCACCCATATTTATGTCATGCAATGTAGTTGAAGAAGGAAATGGAAAAGTGGTTGGCGACAAACATATTAAAATGAGACTGTTGTATAGAAACCGCTCCAGCCAACCTATTGAAGCGATTGCCTTTAATCAAAAAGAACATTTCGAACATATATCACAACAAAAAGATTTTGATATTCTTTATCACGTTGAAGAAAATACTTGGAATAATGTAACCAATATTCAACTGAATATTAAAGATATTCGGATAAATATTTGATTTTTTTTCTTATTGATTTTCAGATGTAACTAAGAGATAATTTCTTCATTTGGCGTTTCCATAACTTCTTCTTCATCTTCTTCTCGCGGCACTTGTGTTACGGCGGCAATCGCATCTTCATCTTTTAGGTTAATAAGGCGAACACCTTGTGTAGCGCGTCCCATTACACGCAGTTTATCCACGTGCATACGAATGGCAATCCCCGATTTATTGATAATCATCAAGTCATCATTATCCGTAACATTTTTGATGGCAATTAACCCGCCGGTTTTTTCGGTAATATTGATGGTACGCACGCCCTTTCCGCCACGATTGGTAATTCTGTATTCATCAATGGAAGAACGTTTTCCATATCCGTTTTCCGAAACTACCAAAATATCATATTGAGGACTGTCCACACTAATCATTCCTACTACAATATCTTTTTCATTTGCCAACGTAATACCTTTCACTCCTGAGGCATTTCTTCCCATGGGACGCACAGTTTTTTCGTTAAAACGTACCGCTTTCCCCGAATGCAATGCCATCATAATTTCACTCGTACCGTTGGTTAATCTTGCAATTAATAGATGGTCATCTTCACGAATAGTAATGGCGTTAATTCCGTTTACTCTGGGGCGCGAGTAGGCTTCCAACGAGGTTTTTTTAATCACCCCTTTTTCTGTACAAAGAATGATAAAGTTGTTGTTAATATATTCTTCATCAGAAAGATTATCAACATTGATGATTGCCTTCACTTTGTCGTCCGATTCAATGTTCAACAGGTTTTGAATGGCGCGTCCTTTTGAGGTTTTATTGCCTTCGGGCACTTCAAACACGCGTAGCCAAAAACATTTTCCTTTTTCTGTAAAAAACAACAAATAGTTGTGATTGGTAGCAATATACAAATCTTCCACAAAATCTTCATCTCTTGTAGCACTTCCGCGCGAGCCTTTGCCCCCACGATTTTGCGCCTTATATTCAGATAAAAGTGTTCTTTTAATATAACCTAAATGAGAAATGGTAATCACAACTTCATCATCGGCAATGGTATCTTCAATTCTAAAATCGGAGGCAGCAAATTCTATTTTTGAGCGTCTTTCATCTCCATATTTCTCTTTCATTTCTGCCAATTCATCTTTTATGATTTGCATACGTAAATCTTTGCTTTCAAGTATTTGGCGTAAATAATCAATCTTTTTTAACAGTTCATCGTATTCGTTTTGCAATTTTTCGCGCTCTAACCCTACCAACTGACGCAAACGCATATTTACAATCTCTTGTGCTTGAATTTCAGAAAATTGCCATGTTTCCATCAATCCGTTTCGGGCATCTTCAACGGTTTTAGAACTTCTAATCAAAGCAATAATTTCATCAATAATATCCAATGCTTTGAGCAAACCTTCCAAGATGTGGGCACGTTCCAACGCTTTTTGCAAATCAAATTGCGTTCTTCTCACCACAACTTCGTGACGGTGTTTTACATATTCTACAATAATATCTTTGAGATTCAGCGACATCGGTCTTCCATTTACCAATGCCACGTTATTTACGCTGAAAGAAGATTGCAGGGCGGTGTATTGATACAACTTGTTGAGCACCACATTAGGCACCGCTTCGCGTTTCAGTTCGTAGATAATTTTAGTGCCGTTCTTTTTATTGGATAGATTTTCAATATTGGTAATACCCTCAATTTTATCTTCTTTAATCAGTTCTACGGTACGTTTAATCATTTCGGAGGGGTTTGTCATATATGGCAATGAGGTTACCATAATGATACTCTTTCCGTTATCTTCTTCAATAGTTGCTTCTCCTCTCATCACTACCCTACCGCGACCGGTTTCAAATGCTTCGCGCACGCCTTCATAACCGTAAATAACACAGCCTGTTGGGAAGTCGGGTGCTTTAATATATTCCATCAGTTCCGGAATAGTGATTTCGTTGTTGTCGATATAGGCTGAAATTCCGTCACACACTTCGCTGAGGTTGTGGGGTGCCATATTGGTAGCCATACCAACGGCAATACCGGACGAGCCGTTGAGGAGCAGTGCGGGAATTTTTGCGGGCAGCACGCGTGGTTCTTGCAAAGAGTCGTCGAAGTTGTTATCAAACAGCACGGTATCTTTTTGAATATCTTCGAGCATCTCTTCGGCAATTTTTTTCATTCTGGCTTCGGTGTAACGCATGGCGGCTGGGGAGTCTCCATCCACAGAGCCAAAGTTGCCTTGTCCGTCCACTAAGGGATATCTCATTGACCATTCCTGTGCCATGCGCACCATAGCGTCATAAACGGCGGTGTCGCCGTGGGGGTGGTATTTACCGAGCACGTCTCCCACAATTCTTGCCGATTTTTTGTAAGGTTTTGAGGATTCGAGTCCCATATCCCACATGGCGTACAAAATTCTTCTGTGCACGGGTTTCATCCCGTCTCGCACGTCTGGAAGTGCGCGGGAAACGATTACCGACATCGAATAGTCGATGTAGGCTTCTTTCATTTGATTTTCAATATTTACTTGAACAATTTTTTCTCCATCAATGATAAAATCTTCCATTGTATTTATCTAATTTCTATTGAATTGTAATAATTTTACCTTTTTCAAAAAGGAGTGCGAATATACACTTTTTTTTGTAGGGTAAAAATGCTATTTTTCAAAAAGATGCGGACAAGAATTATTTTAATTGCAGCATGACCAAAGAAGAGTTATTTGTAACGTATTTCCCAAAAGTCTGCATATAATGAAAAACCTGAAACCTATAGTAATAAG
>Ga0099364_10014628_pt1 | contig 10419 bp, 6 predicted proteins | sample TergutTh196P3_FD_73070 | JGI IMG/M metagenome (GOLD analysis project Ga0099364, IMG submission 73070) | Microcerotermes parvus P3 segment gut microbial communities from Pointe-Noire, Republic of the Congo - Th196 P3 | ecosystem: Host-associated > Arthropoda: Insects > Digestive system > Gut ...
GTGCGGGCGCGATTTCAGACGATTCCGTGACATGCGCCGTCGTTTCTTCCGCTTGCGTCACTGTTCCGGCAGTTTCAACAGCCTCGGCAGTTTCGGCAGCCTCGACAGCTTCAGCAACCTCGACAACTTCAGCAACCTCGACAGTTTCAACAGCCTCGACAGTTTCAACAGCCTCGACAGTTTCAACAGCCTCGACAGCTTCAGCAACCTCGACAGTTTCAACAGCTTCGACAGCTTCGGCAGACTCGGCAGTTTCAACAGCCTCGACAGCTTCAGCAACCTCGACAACGTCAACAGCTTCGACAGCCTCGGCAGCTTCAGCAGCCTCGACAACTTCAGCAGCCTCGACAACTTCAGCAGTTTCGGCAGCGTCAGCAGTCTCGACAGTTTCAACAGCCTCGACAACGTCAACAGCTTCGACAACGTCAACAGCTTCGGCAGTTTCGTCAGATGCTTTTATCGCCGCCGGAGCGTTAACCACGGATGAAGCAGCATTTACTGAAACCGAAGTTTTTTCCGTCAGCCGGATTCTTGTTCCCTCAACGAACCGGCCAGTTTCGTCAATAACAGCCACGTTGCAATCGCGCCCTTTTCCCACGTCCACGCCCATGACTATAATAGGACCGGCGGGCGGGGCAAGAAGCAGACTGGCCAGATTTTCCTGAAATACCTTGATGGCTTCACGATCCGCGCGTTCTTTCAACTGCGTCCGGACTTCGGTTTCAATCATGGGCCGCAGAATACGGACGTACGATTCCTTTACCGCGGTTTCGAGAACGGCAAAGAATTCCGATTCCCTGTCGTCTTTATTTTTAAGAACCGACGAAAGCAGATACTCTATCGCTTTGGCGTTATCGCCTTCGATGGAGGAAACAAGGACGCCTTCCTTGCAACCACGGCGAATTGCCAGCACACGATGCGATGGAATGGAAGTAACCGATTCCCGCCTATCATAGTACATATTGTACTTGGTCTTCTGTCCGACTTTAGCCGGCACGACCGAGGAAACGAGTTGTCCTTCGCTCCAGAGCATTTCACGCAGAGTCTGGCGGTATTCGGCTTTTTCCCATATCCATTCAGCGAGAATATCCACCGCGCCCTGCAACGCCTGATCGCGGTTCAGAACGCCTCTGGCGGGATCCACGAAAACATCAAGATGCTCATTGATGTCGCGTCCATCGGGTTCCTGTTTCCAGAAATATTCCGCCAGCGGCTGGAGTCCTTTTTCGACGGCTTCAAGCGACCGCGTTTTCTTCCGGGAACGAAACCGGTGGTGCATATCGTCAAGTTCCGACTTCGACAGGCTTCCCTCGATTTTCGCCTGAAGCTCTCCGTCGAGCGTCCCCTGCTCCGCGAGCATCTTAAGCAACGTCGCCCGCAGGTCCAGCACTTCCCGATAATGAGCCATGCGGTCCTGGATGATACGAATTTTAACTTCGTTCAGTCCTCCGGTGGCTTCCTTGCGGTATTGCGCGATAAATGGGCCGGCGACCCCGTTTTGTAAAAGTGCGACCGCCGCCGAAACGGAACTTTCGGGGATCGCGGTTTCAAGAGCGATTCTACTAATAATTGCTGCGTCCATGGGTACTATTCTTACCGAGGTGGATTCCGGAATCAACTGATAAATTCGCTTTTGTTAAAACCAGCCGCCAGGCATACCCCTGATTGAATTTCTACAATACGCCTTTTTCCATTATCCCGTGAACATGACTGCGTATGACGTAACGTTCTCCGTCCGTTTCATAAGTCACCGCGCCGTAGTCCATCGTGATAAAAGTCCGCACGGAATGTTTTTCAAGCCGCTCAAGCAAAACAGGCGACGGATGTCCATATGGATTGTTGCGTCCCGCCGAAATGACCGCCCAGCGAGATTTCGTCCTTTCCAGCAGCGTGTCGGATGTTGACGCGCGGGCGCCATGATGCGCCACTTTCAGAAGCTGCGCTCCAATGTCGCCGGCCTGACGCAGCACTTCGGTTTCTCCGGATTTTTCCAGATCGCCCGTGAGCAGCGCTGAAAAACGGTTATACGTCAGGCGAAAGACGAGTGAACTATCGTTGGGCGGCGCCGGTCCGAAATCAACGGCGGGATGAATCGCCCTTATTACGACTCCGCCGATCTGTTCTTCCATCCCGGCCGCAACGATATTTTCGGGGATTTTCCGGCTTCGGGCAAGATCGCGCAGTTTTTCCAGAGGCGCCTGTTCCGCGCCTGCGGGCGCATAATCGAATCTTTTCACCCTGAAATTTCTCATGAGAGCCGGCACTCCTCCCGCGTGGTCGGAATGAGTATGCGAAATTCCGGTAGAATCCAGCACGTTAATCCACTCATGCCACAGGTACCGGCTTACCACGGCTTCGCCGATGTCAAAACCTAAGACGCGTTCGTTTTCCGCCTGAAAATTGAAGAAGCCTCCGGCGTCAAGCGTTCTGGCGATGCCGTTTGGAAACCTTATGACAATTGCGTCGCCCTGCCCGACATCCAGAAACGTAAGACGCAGTACGGGAGCGCCTTTCCGCCATGGCTCGTTTCCGCCGCGGAAAATCTCCGGCAGCGGCATAATCCCGAACGCGGCGCACGCAAGCATAATCCCGGTATAAAGACAAGGAATCCAGAGCCGTCGCCGGCGAAACAGCCCCCATATAAGAAACAACAGGATTCCCGCGAGGACGCAAGCGCCGGGCAGCGTGGGGCAGCGCTGCCACGCGCCTGGAATCCGTTCGAACATTTCGGCCGCGCCTGAAAGCAGACCGGCGGAAATTCCAGCCAGCCTGACAACCGTTTCGACGCCCGCCAGCGACGCCGCCGCGCCCGCGATGCCCGCGACCAGAGTAAGCGACGACAGCGGAACGACGACGACATTCGCCATGGGTCCTATCCAGCTCAACCGGTTGAAATAATGCGCGAGCAGCGGTTCTATCCAGAATTGCACAGCCGAGGACACAACGATCATGCCTGCTATCGCAAACGCCGCGCCGCCGGTCTTTTTAAAAAACCAGAAAAATCCGGGAAGCGCCCAGGGAAAAAAACGGTCGGTTACGGCTTCGGCGAAAAGTTCACACCGCGCGCGGATGAGACGACCGACGCGGTGCAAAGAACCGGGCTGCGTAAAAACCCGTTCGTTGTCGCCGCAGTTCCGCAAAGGCTCGAAAAGCGGCCTGAGTACGTTCTCTATAACAGGCGACGCCGTGAGAACAATAGCCGATACGGACAGAAACGACAGTTGAAAGCCTGTTTCCATGAGCCAGTCCGGATTCCAGGCAAGTATGACCAGCGCCGCCGTGAAAAGAATATTCATGGCGTCGCCCCGGCGAAACAACAGGCGGCCGGCTGAAAACAAAATAAAAACCCACAGACAGCGCGTAATGCTGGCCTGCGTGCCGACAACGCATGCGTAGGCATAAACGGCAAAAGCCGAAAGCACCCAGCAAACACGTTCCGGAATAAGAAGACGCCTGAGAATATAAAGCAAAACTCCGGCGATCCACGCGACATGCATGCCCGAAACAATCAGCACGTGAAAGGTTCCGGTATTCTGAAACGTTTCCCTTATTTCATTCGAAAGGCCGGAATAATCGCCGATGATCAGGCTTGCGAGAATTGCGCGCCGCCTGAGGCCCGCGCCGCCGTCGGATTCCGATTCGACTGCTTCAAGACTTTCCCGCACGCGGCCGCGAACGGCGTTTGCGAATCTGTCCGAAAGTCCGGCGCAGTCTCCCGGCAGGGTTTCAATCAGTTGAAAAGATTTTGCCCGGCCCGTCACGAAAACGCCGCGACGGGCGAGGCGCGATACGCGGTCTTCCGACCCCGGATTTTCGTAGTTGCGCGGCTGTCGCCACACGGCCCAGCCGCGCACCCTGTCGCCGCGCAAAAGCACGGTCGGTTGATCAATGGAGATGGATTCATTGGGAAGATTGACGCTGAGAATCCCTTTGCCTCGCGCGGCGATCCACCGCCCCTGCCGCTGGACGCCGCGAAATTCAACGGTAGCGACACTGTCCGTTTCACGCAATTCGCTTTCCTCGACCACGCAGCCGTCAAAAGCAAGCGACTCGTCAAGGAGAAAAACGCCGTCGCGTAAAAGCGCGCGGATATCATTGTCGGGAAATGAATCACGGCGCGCGAATCCAAGCAGCAATCCGCAGCAGACAACGGCCGCTATTGCGGCAATCCATGCCGACGCAAGCCGGTTACGGTAAAGCGCGAGGCCGGCCGCGGCGAGTAAAAGCAATGTTCCCGCCGCAAGCCCCGTGAAACTGTAAACCGGCCATACGCGGGTCAGCGCAATCCCCGATGCCAGAGCCAGAGTCACGGCAGCCATGGGCATCGACGACTGTCCACTTACATCCGGGGAAATTTTGAATTTTGAATTTTGAATTTTGAATTGGCGGAGTGGGTTTTTGAATTTTGAATTGGCAAAGGGCATTTTTTTAAGGGCGCGATTTATCGCTCCCTTTTTAGATGTACGACGGTTTCAAAATGGTACGTCTGCGGAAACATGTCGAATCCCGCGATGGAAACGATGCGCCATCGCTTCATGTCAAGCCGTTCGAGGTCTCTTGCAAGGGTCTGGGGATCGCATGAAACATAGACTATGTTTTTTGAGGCAATCCGGCCAACCTGTTCCATGACTTCGGATCCGACGCCCGCGCGTGGAGGATTAAGCACAATGCAGTCAAAGCCTGACGCGGTTTGCAGCCATTCGGCAGCGTCGGCGCGGATTGGCTGGAGATTTTCAATTCCCGCTTCAGTTGCGTTCATTACGCAAAGCCTGTGCGATTCGCGCGAATATTCCACGGTTGTCACTTTATTGAATCGGAGCGCAAGAGGCAGCGAAAATAGTCCGACGCCTGAAAAAAGGTCAAGCGCCGCGCCCGACGCGAAATTTTCCGGGTTCGCGGAACAGGTGTTTTGCGAAACACGGCACGTGACGTGCGAAACAAGCGCGTCGATCATAAAATCGTTGGCCTGAAAAAACGTCCCGGCGGCAACATTGTAAACAAAATCGCCGACTTTTCGACGCAACGGCGTTTCCTTGCCGCCGTTTTCCGCTATCGCCCATGTTCCATCTTCTTCGGAACAGGCGATGTCGATTTCTTCGTCATTATCGTTCCGGTTCTTATTAAATTCACCGGACGGAACCTGCCGCAATGCCGACAAAGCATCATTTAAACACGGTCGGAAAAGCGGACAATTTTCCATATCTTCTATAAAGCGGGAACCTGCGCGAAAAAAACCGACGACGGTTTCGCTGCCGACGCGCCGACGCACGCGCGCGCGAGAGCGATAACTTAAAGGCCGTGGACATGGCTGCATGGTAATTGTCAGTTGCCCGGTTTCCGGAAAACGGTGATGAAAAAGTTCTTCAAGAATACGCCGTTTGGCTTCCACCTGCCGCGAATATTCGATCTGCTGCCAGTGGCAGCCGCCGCATTGTCCGAAATGCGGGCACGCCGGAGTAACGCGCCCCTCGCCCGGCGTCAAAATTTCGAGAATTTCGGCACGAACGTAGTTCTTTTTTTCCACGGTCGTCCGCACAAGGAGTCCGTCGCCGGGAACCGCGTAAGGTATGAAAACCGCTTTACCGTCGTCGCGCCTTGCCAGCGCGTCGCCTCCATAAAGCAGTTTTTCAGTTGTAACAACGAAGGTAGATTTTGAATTTTGAATTTTGAATTTTGAATTGTCGACGGGTAAAGCGTCTAAAACTGGAAGCATCGCCGGTTCATAGTTCATAGTTCGTAATTCCCGATTTCCTAAATACGGAACAGACTCAGTTCGCCGATATGGAATTTTTTCCTGGTTTTATCCCGGAAAAAATTCACGCGCATTTTTTCGTAACTCTCTTTTGGAAGCTGTTTTTTGTAAACCTTGAGTATCTTGTCGTTTTTCGCTTCCCGCTCCCAGGCTTCCTTATCTTCCTCGCTGAGCCATGCCCATAGTTCCTCAAAAAGCAGTGTATCCAGAATGCCGAGGTCGCGCTCAAGCGCTTCCGTATCCAGCATTGAGCCGCTTTGCACATCCAACGCTATTTCACGCAGCCGCGCAGCCGCGCGCTCAATATTCTCAGGCGAGCGGCATTCAGTTTGTTTCGCGAGCAGTGATTCTATTTCAGAAATTCTTTCGGAAAGAAAAGTAAGGATGGCGTCTTTCCCGAATTCTTCTTCAGAATCCGGAGGATTCCCGGCGCCGGCTTCGTCGTCTGATTCCGACGCCGCTTCGCCGACGCGCGATTCCAGATACCCGGCATAGGCTTCCATAACAGCGTCGTGACAATAGCAGAGGCTGTTGACTTTCGACATGCCTCGCGGCCGGCGGGCGTAATAGCCGTCCATGGCGATGTCGATGCCGCGCAACGCAACATTCAGAGGAACGCCTGCATTGCGCCACGAAGCAATCAGATGCCAATCCATCGGCGATACAAGCAGATGTTTACCGCGACGCCTGACAAAATGCTCTTCGATTTCGGTAAAATAATTATAGTAATTCATCGCTTCCGTTATATCTTGAATTCAAAAGAGGTAATTGCAAAACTCCTGGGTACGCGGGCGTCCCGCCCGCAAATCTTTGAAAATGCGGGCAGGATGCTCGCATACCCAGGCAAAACCGGCGGTTTTGCAATTGCCTTAAAATTCAAAATTTCACGAAAACGGAGAGGGTTAATCCATTCCCGGGAAAATCTGGATGTAGGCATCTTCCTTGAGCTGCGTTATGAACCGCTCATACTCCGGGTTTCGCTTCTGCTGGTAGAGAATGCCTCGAATCTGATCCCTTACTTCGTCCAGCGGTTGGACTATCGCCGGTTTGCGAACGTCTACCCGATAGATGATCAGTCCCTCGGCAGATTTCCGGGGCGCCGACATTTCACCTTCCTCGACGCCTTCGAGCGCGTTACGGGTTTCAGCATTCAGCTTGTCAATTACATAAGTTCCAATTTCACCGCCCCTGCCCGCGGTGGTTCCCTTTGAATACTGACCGGCAAGCGTCGCGAAAGACTCCCCCCGTCGCACGCGGTCCGCAATCTCAGCCGCAAGGCTTTCCGCCTCCGCAACACCTTCGGTCGTGTCAAGAATAATTTCACTAAGGGTAACTTCCCCGGGCGTTGTAAAATCCGCCTGGTTATTCTGGTAATACCTTTCGATCTCAGGCGTCAGCAGGTTTATACGTGAGTTAATGAAATCGTTTACCAGAGCCTGCGAAACCATTTGTCTTTCAATGGTTTCACGGAAAGTTCTCAAGCTGTCCCCTTGCTGCGCCAAGGCGTTTTCCAGTTCGTCGGTATCGCTGATGTTGTAGTCTTTCATTATCTGCTGGATATAAGAGTCGACGTCGTCCTCCACATAGGCGTTATACTCCATCTCTATCGCTCTCTGGTAGATGAGCGCCGCCTCTATCAGGTTGTTCAGTATCTGCTCTTCCGCTTCTTTCAGCGTCTGTTCCTGTTGCGCGGCAGGAACCTTGCTCATGATTTCCCTGCGCGCGGGTTCCATTTCCCGTTTGAGTTCTGACAGGGTTATGATTTCGTCGTTGATCTTGGCAACAATGCGGTCAACGGTTCCAGCTCCAGCCATGCCCGCGGCAAATACAATCGTAAGAAGAATTCCCGTCAGTTTTTTCATACCAAGCCTCCTGAACTCCTGAAACATGGACTAAAAAGTAGTCGATTGGATATTGCCTGTCAATCAAATACCATACCATGTCTTTTCCTGATTCCGGGGTTTTCGGAGGTTGCCTACAATACAAGTTCCGCCAATGGATGGTAAGCGGTGCGCGCCCACTCGGGGGGAAGCTGCGTATAATCACCGTAAAAACGCTTGAGTATTGCTTCATATCCCGCGGGAGCCCAGAATTCCCGATCCTCGAACTGTAGTTTCACTCTTTCATTGAAAATGTTCGCCTCAAAGGTTTGGGCCCGCATGCCTTGATAATCATGCATAAACCAACAGACGTGTTCAGTTTCTTTTTTGTTGTGAACGGACAGAACCGTCTTATGAATACCGCATAAACAGCGTTTAGGCAGGATAGACAACATACGCGAAATGCCCCGGAAAGGACTTTTAGGGTCAGTGTCCTCGAAACCGTAACGAATCCTCAACGCGTTTATTATTACGTTATTAACGACGTTCTGAAATCTTTGCATTTTGCCGTCGGGTACGGCAACGTTATCATTTGTGAATATGTCTATGTCGACTTCGGGATTATTGCCAGGAGCGCAATTTTCCAGATTATATAAGCGCCGGATAGTGCCTTTTTTGCGAAATCCGTAACGAAAAAAATAACTGTCGTCTTCTTGCGGAGCGAACGCTTCGTATCCGTCCGGCAATTCTTTCCTGCAAATTTCGATAAAGCGTTCGCAGTCATTTCTGTGCATAATAATATCGACGTCGTCATCCCAGGGAATAAATCCCTTGTGGCGTATCGCACCGAGGAGCGTGCCGCAGTGAAGACAGTATTTCAACTGATGTTTCTCACAAATATCGTGTATTATTCCCATCATTCCAAGCAGCGTTTTATGCAGAGCCTTCATGTGTTCGCCTGTTAGCGCCATCGGCTTCAGTGAACATCCGCTTCTTAGAAAAATTTCGATTTTGTGCGGCCAAAGACTATCGTCCGGAATACCCAAACCGGTCAGCAAATTGTAAATTTGATAGTAAAAGGGCTGGCTCCCGATCAGTATATGAGCGCCGTCCTTGCCGTATTTCTCCAGCATGGTTTGCTGCGATATGACTTCCAGCCCCATCAGGCTCGTTCCATGTTTGTTCGGGTTCCCGTCACAGAAACAGGCGGCGCTAACACCCAATCGCAACAAATCTTCCTGAGCGGTCATACCGCCCCTGGAAGCAGTGTATATCACGATCGGTTTTTCAAGTAATTTTGGGTGCCTGAAATATGGCGAACGTTTTTTCCACATCGCTTTCAATTCAAATTGCTGGAAACATCATGTTTATGCCGATTCATTTCCATCAACAGTCCCAACTCGTTCGTAAATATCGAGTACGCGCCCAGATCAATCATTTTTCGCATCATATCGGGATCGTCCACCGTCCATGCGCCAAAGCAAACATCATGTTTTTTAACCGCCTCGAGAAAATCCTCATCCGCGATTTTATGATAGACATGAATAAACTCAATGCCGTTTTCCTTCATTGACATAATCATGGCTTCCCAATCAAATTTCTTCGAGCAGATATATCCACAGGGTATATCTGACGCAAGCCTCTTTATTTTATTGACCGATTCATGGTTAAAAGATGAAAAAATAATCCGACGGGAAAGCCTTCGCTCAAGAACCAGCTCAAGAACCTTCTCTTCCAATCCTTCATAGGGGAACACATTGTTTTTCAATTCAATATTGGTAACAACATCCGATGGCTCGATCAAATCAAAATATTCGGACAGCATCGGGATCTTTTCCCCGCTTCCGGCATCCAGCGCCTTCAACCGGGTCAAAGTCATATCTTTTACAAGAGCGGAGGAACCGTTTGTCGTGCGTTCTACATTCTCATCATGAATTATGACAATTTCGCCATCCTTTGAAAGATGAACATCCAGTTCTATGCCGTCACAGCCCGTTTTCATCGCCTCCGAGAATGCCAGGAGCGTGTTTTCCGGATATTTGGCCGCGTACCCTCTATGGGCAAAAGCCAGCGCCTTGCATCCCGCTCGTTCGGAAGATTTAATCGTCATAATGTCCTTTGGCGTTTTAACCCGGATACTTCAGGCAACCTCCGAAAACCCCGCAGTGTTGCCGTAAGACTTTTTATTTCAGTTGGAAGACTTTTTCAGCAAATCATCATACCGTCATAAATGCCGTCATTTTTTTGTGTCTTTCTATGATCGGTGTTAAACAAAACCGTACAACGCACAAAGCAATCGTTACGCTTCAATACTGTCGGCACGGCAACACTCGTCGACACCGCCAACACAATACATCCGATGAATCGACATTATATAACAACTACGCGGGTGAATTGTGGGAAAACACGTAAAAAACAAAATCGGTTTGGAGTTCTCCATTATATCAATAATTTATCTAATTTATGGAAAATCCCCGCGCTCCCTCGCCGCTGTCAAACCAACCCACTATACGGCCGGAATCATTTATTCCGTAAACATAGACGCCGTAGCCGTCGCTCGCCGCGTCGGGATAGTCGATAATCTTAAAATCGCCGCCGTCAATCGTGAATACAAAACCGGCCGCGGCCATGCCGGAATCCGGGAAGTAATATCCCACGGCCTGACCCGAATTGTTGATTCCCTCGACATAAACATCAATTGAGCCGCCGCTCGGAGGATTAATCGGGATAAGACTGTTGCCGTCCTTAACAAAACCACGGTATACGCCGCTGGAATCGACAAAATATCCCGCCGTTTGACCGGAATCGTTGATTGCCGTAATAAAAGTTCCGCACCGCGACCGGCTG
>Ga0099364_10014629_pt1 | contig 10419 bp, 5 predicted proteins | sample TergutTh196P3_FD_73070 | JGI IMG/M metagenome (GOLD analysis project Ga0099364, IMG submission 73070) | Microcerotermes parvus P3 segment gut microbial communities from Pointe-Noire, Republic of the Congo - Th196 P3 | ecosystem: Host-associated > Arthropoda: Insects > Digestive system > Gut ...
TCCCACCTGCATTTGCAGAGGAGTTTGCAGGCGAATCTATGCTTGAAATCGACACAGAAGCAGTATTGTAACAATTATTAATTGAAGATAACAGTGCCGCCATACCGGCAATCCCTCCGGCATGGGATGAGTGACCAACAATAGTACCAGAAACATAAATAGATCCGGTGTCATTATAACAATTACTGATACTGCTATATTGTACCCAACCGGCTATTCCACCAACATACGTGTTAACTGAATCACCGGCATTAGTAATATTTATATTTGTATTTATCAATCCGACATTTTTTATAGTTGCTTCAGTTGCGACACCAAATAGTCCGGCGAATCTATATGTTCCTGTAATAGTAAGATTGCGGATAACGTAACCCTGTCCGTCGAATGTACCTGAAAACGCAGGATTGCCATTGCCTCCAATTGGAAGCCAATTCCAGCCGCTCAAATTAATATCAGCGGTTAAATGATATTTGCCGCTTAAATTATTTCTTATATTGTTTAACTGGGTGGCGTTGGAAATTGGAATGGAGTCCGGGTCGGGCATGGAAAATGCTTCTATGAAGCCATTCGCCTGTACAATTGGCATTTCATCCATATTTATATCGAGCGCGCCTTCGTATTCATCCGTCCGCCATTCGTTATGGTCAATGAACTCGTTGTCAAACAAATATGCATCGCCGTCTTCCGCCGCACGGACTGAAAATCCCGGGATCGTGCTGAATGCGATAAGCGACATTAATAATACAGACATGAACTTACGAAGCGCGTTTGACATTTTTAATTCCTCCAAAATAATTACAACGTGCCGCTGAACGACTGCGGCGGAATGTCACGGCGACCCGGTTGGATCGCCGATAGACAACAACAAAACCGCAAATTCGTTGACCTTGAATTTCGATGCCTCTTTTGTTCTTGGGTTGGGGGTTCCCAGTTTTCAGCCGCGTTGCTTTCGCGCAACGTGGTCAAGCGGCTCCGTCGGATGTTGCGGCTTACGAATGGATGTACCACAACATCTGGTGCAGATACTCGAGGAGTCCCAAAATGTTGTACTTTTTTGAAACTCAGGTTCATTTTGAGAGTTTCAAAAAGTGTACTTTTTGAAACTCGCCATCTCGCGCCCGGATTTGCTCGAAACAAGCCTCATCACGCCCCTGCGTGAATCATCCGTGAGGCAACTTGGGTGTTGCTTCCACCTAAATATTGCGTCCCTACGGGACGCGGGATTTTTTGTTATGCGCTTTCTACCCATATTGCGTCCTTGGCGGGACGCCAGGCCGGATATTCCATCTGAGCATTGTCCCGTTAGAAGGGACAAGCTATTGGTAAAAAACGGCTTATCTCATAATTCGCGTCCCGTTGGAAGGGACGCAATATGGGTGGAAGTTATCGGCAAGCCGCCTCACGGGGCGTCGTGAACCATCCACGATGTAGCTTTAATTCACATGGATTTTTTCGAAATTTCAACGAAAACAAAAAAACACTTGACAGAATGTGTATGGTTTCGAGTAAAGTAACCCTGTTTTTCGAGTTCCCAAAATTGCGCTTTTTGAGGAGTTTCAAAAAGTACACTTTTTGAAACTCACGTCGTTTCCCTCGCCGCCTGGAATTCCCCGTAAACGCCTGTAAAACGTGTTTTTACGCAAGCCGGCCTGCGCCGGCAACGCGGACAGCGGCGCCTTGCCATACTCCCATTGCTTCACTAAAGCGCCGAAACATTCGGGCGGTTTTGGGGCGGGACGGCCGAAACGAACGCCACGCGCCTTTGCCGCGGCGATGCCCTCCGACTGTCTCTGGCGGATGCTTTCCCGCTCGTGTCGGGTGACGAAATAGAGCAGATGAAGAATAATGTCGGCGATGAGCGTTCCCGGCAGGTCTTTTCCCCGGCGCGTGTCCAGAAGCGGCATGTCGATTACGACAATGTCCACATGCCGCTCTTTCGTGAGGATGCGCCACTGGTTCTGGATTTCATCGTAGCTGCGCCCAAGCCGGTCGATGCTCTTTATATAAAACAGATCGCCAGGCTTCAGGTTTTCCATCAGTGATTTCCATGCCGCGCGCTTTATCTTGACTGTGATTACCACGGTACCGATTTACATGCTTCAGGGCCGGCCGGACCGACTCCCGGGCACAGCGGATTTGTCCGTACATAAAACTCCCTGAATAATACGCATGTTGTTGATATTTCTGATTATATATAAATTTAGAAATAAATTTTTAAAACCGGCCCGCGTTTTGCTATGATACTAAACTTTTGATTCGATTTGCAGGCAAACGCGGCAACGTTCCCAGGCCCGGGCGCGCGGCGCCGCTAGTACGAAGCGGGTTCTCATATACATGGCGGCGCGGATTATCGAAAAAGCCGGTATGACACAGAGCGCGACATATTTGATCAATTGCAAAAGACAATTATTTGAAATATTGAAAAATTCAAGGAGAGTTTAACGATGAAACTGAGGGTCAAAGTTCCTTTATTTATAGGAATAACGGTATTGGTATGCACTGTCGCGGTTATTATTGCCGTGAACGTCGCGGTCGACAAAGTGCTGAAAGAAATTACTCATAACAGCTTAAAAAGTGAAGTTGAGGCTAATGAAGAATTCATCAAAGCCAAGCTGGAATCTCAACAGATTCAGCTTTGGGAACTGGCCAATCGAGCCAGGACCAGAGGCATGGATTGGGAAGTAGTCCGAAGCTCGCTGATTACCGAAATATCCCGCATCGGCGCTCTTGATCTGGGCGTGGTGTGGCCCGATGGATCCTACAGAACCGTAAGCGATGAAGCCGTAGCGACTCTTGGCGACCGGGATTATGTTCAGCGGGCTTTTACCGGAGTGAGCAGCATCTCGGATGTAATCATCAGCCGGGTTACAAATAGTCCGGTGGTGATGTTTGCGGCGCCCATTCTCGAAAGCAGCGAGAGAGGCGCCCGGACCATTGGCGTGCTGGCGGCAAGAAAAGAAGGCGAAAAAACCCTTTCCGAGCTGGTAGATGGAATAACAACCCACCACGCGAGCGGTTATTCTTTTATGATAAATGATGAAGGCGTTTTTGTAGCTCATCCAAACCGCGATTGGGTTAACGGACAGTTTAATCCCATTACGTCATCGGCAAACGATTCTTCATTCAGATCCATGGGCGACGCTTTCGCCAGAGCCTTGAAAGAAAAATCCGGCATTGTTTCATACCGCTACGAAGGAAAAGATATTATTGGCAGTTTTTATAAAATGGAAGGCTACCCCTGGACGCTTTTTTTAGCCATGGATGAAGCCGCGCTGGATGAGGAAGTCGCCGCGGTGCGTTCCGTTATAATTTTAATAGGCACAGTTTGTCTTGCCTTTGGTATTCTGGCCGCTGTTTTTCTTGGGAATTCAATTGTAAAGCCCGTACAGCGCATAGCTTCGGCCATAGACGGTATAGCGCAGGGCGACGGGGGAGATTTTACCAGGCAAATTGAAATAACCGGCAGTGATGAATTAAGCGATATGGCCCGCTCCGTCAATAAGCTGACCAAAGCTCTGCAAGGTTCGATACGCGAAACCAAATCCGTAGTCGAAGGCCTGGCATCCGCGTCCGAAGAACTTTCCGCCGTTTCCCGTCAACTTTCCGCGTCCGCCGAAGAAACGGTAAAACAGGCGACGGATGTAACTACAAGAACCGAACAGGTGGCGATAAATATAAGCGCCATGGCCAGCGGCGCCGAGGAAGCTTCGGTAAATACGAATGAAGTGGCGGGCGCTGCGGAACAGATGTCCGTGAACATGAATACCATAGCGGTTGCCGTTGAGGAAATGAGCGTTAGCATCCGCCAGATAGCCGACAATGCGGGCGAAGTGAACAAGGTAGCGGACGATGCCACCGTAAAATCTCAAAACGCGACTTCCGCCATGAGCAAACTCGGCGCCGCCGCCAGGGAAATCGGTCAGGTAACGGACGTGATTAAAAAAATCGCGGACAAGACCAATCTTCTGGCTTTGAATGCCACCATAGAGGCGGCAAGCGCGGGTGAAGCCGGGAAAGGCTTTGCGGTTGTCGCGGGTGAAATTAAAGAGCTGGCGAACCAGAGCGCCCAAAGCGCGGATGACATAAGCCGCCGCATAGAAGGCATACAAACGGAAACGAATAAGGCTGTAACCGTTATCAATGATGTCAGCAGCATTATCGCCAACATAAACAGCTCCGTTCAGGCAATAACCGGGCTTGTGGAGGAACAGACAAAAGCTTCCAACGAAATAGCCAACAATGCTTCCCAGGCGAATACGGGCGCCAAGCGAGTTGCCGGCGCCGTAGGCGAAGTGGCGAAAGGTAGCAACGACATTGCCAACAATGCGGGCGACGCGGCGCGGCGGGTGAACCAGGTAACCGACAATGTAAATTCCATGAGTCAGGTTGCGCATGAATCCAGTCAGGGAGCGTCGCAGGTAAACGCTTCCGCCGGCGATCTGGCAAGGATGGCCGACCATCTGCGGGAGGTTATGGATAAGTTCAAGGTATGAGATTTCAGTTTTCAAGCAGCCCGAGCATCTTTGCTTTTACAACCGCCTCCTCCGCGCTGTGGACGCCCAGACGTTTATACACAAGCAGCACATGTGTTTTGACCGTTCCGCGTCCCAGACCGGTAGCGTCGGCGATTTCGTTGTATGTCATGCCTTTGCTTAAAAATGGAAGCATGGCGCGTTGCTGTTCCGACAGCCCGGGCATTTTTTCCCCGGCCGGCTTGAGATTATGTTTTTTGTAAATATCGTCGGTCAGCCTGTCTGTAAAGCGCGTAAACCCGGCAGACGCGCCCTTGACCTTCCTCAATTCCCACAGCGGGGACAGCGCTTCGTTCCCTTCGTTTATAAACAACTGCGTAAATCCGTAAGGCATGGCGACATGTACAGCCTGTTCCAACTGTTTGACGGATTCGCTTTTCCCGCCTTTATGCCATAACGCGATGGCCGTCAAAAGTCCGCTTTCGATTTGATCCAGCGGGCGGTTATATTCGGCGGCCAATGTCAGCAGCCGTGTTCCGAACGCGACGGCCGCCGCGTAATCATTTACCGCCATATGGGAGCGCAGCGTGGCAAAATGCCTGCATATCTGGTAGAACGGCAGGCGATTGGAACGGTTCGCGTAAACGGCCAGCCACTCATTCGCGGCGTCCGTGTCGCCGGCGCGGATAGCCTGTTCGGTTTGCAGGGCTTTGAAATTCGGGCGCAGAAACTGCGCTTTGCGTTCTATAAAATCTCCCATCCGCAGCATAATCCCGTTTGCTTCCCGTGACGCGCCCATCGCGTACAACACATAGGCCAGATGCGAATGCGCGCAAAATAAAGTTTCGGGGTGCGTATCATCCGAGCACGCGCTATAAGCGATCAGGGCATGGCGCGCCGCTTCAATCAGTTCGCCCCGTTCGTAGTAAATGCCCGCGTATGTGATGTCTTCTATAACGTCGTAATCCTTGCCAATCATCACGCCGAAGGTATCCCTGATTGTTTTCATTTCATCTTCGCGCAGTTCGTGATATTCCGAATAATCCCGCATGGAACGATGAAAAAACGGCAAATTTTGAGTAATGTTGGATACCTTCGCTTCAGTCTTTTTTCCGGTTGTTATGATAAACGGCATCATTGCCGCGACCTTTTTCGCGCATACCTTAAGTGGCACGCGAAAATCCAGCGAAAAGGTGAAACCGTAGTTTCCCAGAACATTTGGCTGTTTGACGGAGATTTCCTGCAACTTCTTATAAAGCGTATCCGTATGCCGCTTAAACATCCCGGCGTCGCCGTCAAGAAAAGACGCGATAACGCATTTGGAAATCAGGAGTGGATTTTCAGCGATAAATTCCGGGGCTAAATTCATCACATATTGCTTTATAAAATTCAACTTGTTCTCCACCGACATGTTGCCGGCGTCTTCATAAAAGCGATTGACGGCCTCCATGCAGCGGTGGATGCCTTCAGGGTCGCCGTTATTGATATAATGCTTCGCCCCTTTGTAATACTCCCCCTGCTCGTAATACCATCGGGCCGCGATGTCGTTTAATCGCCGGATTTCATCTTTGCCCAGGAAGCTGTTCGTATGTTCCAGCAGGAAATCGTGGAATATGTCATGAAAGCGGTATGTATCCGTGTCCATGGGGGACAGGAAGGCGTTTTCCTTTTTAGCCAGACGTTCCAAAACGCCTCGCCCGTCCGCCTGCCCGGTCAGACGTTCGGCAAGTTCCGGCGTTATTTCAGTGGGAACGGCCAGGCTCAACAACAAGATCTTCGTTTTACGATCCCATAGCTCCCAAACTCTCGCGTCCAGATATTGCGCCAGGGTTTGAGAGACTTTATTTTTCCCGACCGGCGCTTCGCCGCCGGACAACAGGGCTGATAAATACATCGCCCAGCCGCCCGTCGTTTCCAATAACTCTTTGATTTGTTCTTCCGTCAGGCGACGGTTCTTTTCAGCTCCAAGCCATTCCACTTCCTCCGGGGAAAACAGGAGATCATCCTTCGTGATTATTTCGAAAAGCCCTGTTTCCATAAAGGACGCCGCCGGTTCCGAACGGCTTACAAGACAACGGCAAATATAATCGGGCAGTCGGGTTGTAATAAGCGGCATGTTGTTGACGATCTCCTCGTTTTTAATCACATGCAGATCATCGAGAACAAGATGGCATCCTACGCTCTTTTGGGGCAGAAACCGGATGATTTCCAGCAACCGGTCGAAAGAAATGGCCGTATCCGGCATGGTTGCTCTGTTTTTTTCGGTTCCGGCAAGTTTTACCAATACCGCCGCCAGGCGTTTATAGCAAAATCCCGGATCGTTGTCCGCGTCCCCAGCAACCATTTTTGCGGTTTTCCCCCGAACGGAAGAAAGCCACTGCGCGGCGGCTACCGACTTTCCATATCCGCCCGGCGCCGTTAAGAAGATATTTTTCCCGCGGCGGGAGATCGCCTTCATTTTTTTTATCAGAGCGGCGCGGGGAACGGTCCTGCCGATCGAAATGTTTGAAAAGCCGCCGATTTTGCCGCTCATGATTCATATTCCCCCAATCCTGTTTTTGCGCATTATGTTCTATTTAGAGGTTCCCTGAAAAAATTACAGATACATGGCCTTCAGATCGCGGATGTTATCCGCGATGCCGACGCAGCTTGCGCATTTTGCGCGGCATTCGGAGCAGTTCGCGCAGTTTTGCAGACCGACGTCCGCCGCGATTTCATCAAGCGTTTCCCGCGCGTGAACGAAATTGCCGTATTGGGCCGCGTACATATGCGTCCGCATCAAAGTCGGGATATCGACGCCTTTCGGGCAGGTCGGCACGCAGGTTTCACACTGCCGGCAGAACTGAACGAGCGCCTGCAGATTTCTATTCGACAGGAATTTTCTTTCCTCGTCGGTATAATCCAGGCCGAAGGCGACGGAAATATTTTCCTTCATGTGATCGAAATTCGTATATCCCGGAATGGCGGTGGCTATCTCCTGGTGGCGGAGCACCCACTTCAGCGCCGCGGTATGATTCACCGGCGCGCCCGCCAGTCGCCTGACGATTCCGGAAGCCTGGGTCTTCATGGCAATGACGCCGATGCCTGCCTTCGCCGCGTTTCTGACGGCGTTAAGCAATGCCGTATCCTGCGCCATCGTAAAATTTACGGAGACTGTTATTGTTTCAAAGAAACCTTCTTTCGCGGCGGCGTTAAGCTGGGCGGCCCGGGCGCCGGCGTGGGTGGCAAAGCCTATATGACGCGCCTTTTTCTGTTTTTTCATTTCCGTCAGCGCTTCTCTCACGCCTGAATCGTTTATCTGGTCGTTCGACGGGGCGTGCAGCAGGAAAATATCCACATAATCCGTCTGGAGTGCAGCCAGGCTCTTGTCCAGTTCTTCCAGTAACGCCCTCTTTCTCCGTTCCGCGGACGCCAGCCTGGTCAGGAGTGGAGCGTTGGCTTTAGTCTGGATATATACCTGGTTTCGGACGTTCAGTCCCCTGATAACCCTGCCGAGCATCTCTTCGTTGCGGCCCCGCTGATAACTGCGCGCCGTATCGAAAAATCTGACTCCCTGCTTGAATGATTCCTGTATAACGGCGGGATTGCCGGCGTTCATCACGCCCATGCTGATGATCGGGATTTCGATGCCCGTTTTCCCCAGTTTCCGCGTAATCATGGTTTTTGACTGCGCGGCGGCCATGCTTGCCGGCAGGTCCAGCCGGTTGAGTCCCATCATCGGCGTCAGCGCAAGCGCGCCCCCGGTATCGGATAAAAATTTCCTCCTGCTCAGGTTCTCTTTTGAAGCCATGCAATTCCGCCTCCTTAAATTCAGGAGATGTTAAGAAATAAATGTCGCATCTTCCATGTCTTTTTACCGGATGGCGGCGTTGGCGTCGCCTTACGTACGTCAGGGTGCGCAGCGGCTCCGCTTCCTTGCCCTCCGGTAAAAATCCTACGGAATATTGTGACATTTATTTCTTAACAGCTCCTAACGATGATTCTTTTCGGATATTTATACTCCCGACTGGCATAAAATGAAGTTGCCTTGCGCCAAAAATCCTCGCAAGTCATTCTTCATTCATTTTATGCCAGTCGGGAGTATACAAGGCGCGCGCAGTGCGGACAACGAAGACATATAGGACAATATTTCGAGGCGCCCGAACAAGCGCAACGCAGTAGACATGACCTGATTGCGCTCCAGCAGCCTGCCTGTGGCAGACAGGTAGAAACCACATGAAATATCCGGGCAGGCCAAAGAGAAGAGGTTTTGCAATTACCTCTTGTGAAGAAATTGCAAACCTTCCGGTTCTGAAAGTTAAATCAGGGTGTATTTTGCGATTCATTTTTTTCAAAATATCACTCCCGCCATGTTCCGATTTAAGGTGTATTTTGCGATTCACTTTTTTTATTTCAAGGTATTACTCGCATTATGTTCCGACTTAGGGTGTATTTTGCGATTCATTTTTTTCAAGATGTCACTCCCGTTATGTTTTGACTTAAGGTGTATTTCGCGATTCATTTTTTTTATTTCAAGGTATTACCCGCATTATGCTCCGACTTTATGATGAATATGTGATTTTTGTTGTATTGATGTTTTCAATAGAATTTTGGTTAAAGGAGCTGATTCATATGTCAAACAACCTGGATTACATTACACTTGTTCTGGCAGGAGGCCGAGGGGAAAGACTGGGCATGTTAACAAAAGATATTTCCAAACCGGCGGTCACCTTTGCCGGCGGATACCGACTGATAGATTTTACGCTCAGTAATTGCGCGCATTCCCGCGTTGGTATCGTTGGAATCATAACGCAATACTGCCAATCGCACCTTGCCGACTATATCGGTTCAGGTTCGCAGTGGGTTTCCGAAGGTGAAAACGTGGAAATCACCTTCCTCCCCCCTGAAAAAAGAAACGGCGTATGCGAATATTACACGGGAACCGCGGACGCCATCTGGAAAAATATTGAATTTATCGAACAGTATCATCCCAAAAACATTCTCGTGCTTTCCGGCGATCATATTTACAAAATGGACTATTCGAAAATGCTGGAGGCGCATAAAAATTCCGGAGCAGCCGCAACCATAGCGGCTTTACCGGTTCCCTGGGCCGACGCGCCGCGCTTCGGCATAATGGAAACGGATAATCATGACTGGATAGTGGATTTCGAGGAAAAGCCGCGACTGCCGAAAAGCAATCTGGCTTCCATGGGCGTTTATGTATTTCAGTGGGATACTTTAAAAAAATATCTTCTATGGGATTACATGTCATGCAAATCCAGCGGGGATATCGGTAAAGATATCATCCCTGAAATGCTCGCCATGAAGGAAAAACTGGCTGCGTACAGATTTAACGGCTACTGGAAAGATGTAGGCAGCATTTACAGCTTATGGGAAGCCAACATGGAATTATTGGTTGCGCCGCCCAGGATCAGCCTTAAAGGTGACGACTGGGATGTGATCAGCCGGGACAGGCTCAAAGTCAACCATTATCTTTATCATAAAACGGGAGATGCCCGCATAACAAACTCGTTCATCGCCGAAGGCTGCAAAGTCAGAGGCACGATTAAGAAAAGCGTCGTTTCCAGCGGGGTGGAAGTCATGGAGGATGCTGAAATCAACCATTCGGTGATCATGCCGGGCGCAATCATCGGCAAATGCGCTGTAATTCATAAGGCAATCATCGGTGCAAACGCTGTTGTGGATGATTATATGGTAATCAATGACGAGGTGCAAAACGCTCCGTATCTGGATCGCAGCCAGGGCGTAGCGCTATACGCGGCAAAAGCGGCTGCGCAGCCGCGCGTACGTGTCGCCTGATCAGGCAACCTCCGAAAACCCCAAACTCTGCGTTACGTTCCCTCGCCGAAATGCTCATTTACCTATGTGTAAACTCCGCTTTCGGCTCGGTCGCAAGCCTTGATTTTGGAGTTTTCGGAGGCTACCCTCAGCGTTTCCTGTTATTCCC